>QQTW01000729.1_pt1 | contig 21418 bp, 23 predicted proteins | sample 1904831 | NCBI WGS metagenome assembly QQTW01 (sample SAMN09435610, study PRJNA476489) | Subsurface metagenome, whole genome shotgun sequencing project. | reverse complement strand
ATGTTAAATTTGTAACTAAAAAAATGCTGTTCCAGATTTATACGTAGAGGTGCAAATCAGGTATCTTAATATAATAGGACTTACGCATCGTACATAAGTACTACACGCAATTTGGGTGTTTCAGCCATGTTTAGCACCTAGCGATCGCAAAGGAAGCGAATAAATCAGGGTTATCCGAAGCGCCTGAAACGACCAAATAGCGTCATACATATTATGGTTAATTTGTACAGTGCGTAAGTCCTATATAATTCGATATTTTTTTATTCAAGCCTAAGAAAGTTCGCGAATTAAAAGCCATGTTGCAACAAGCAGGGTTTAGCGGTCAACCCGCAGAAGACAGCGATCGCATTAGAAGATACTAAACCTCTACCCGAACCGCTAACTTTAGCAAAATCGATGAAAGCAGCTTAATTTTTTATCTATCCAACTATATTAAAACAATGAACAGCACTGATATTCGCCAGCAAATCAACCAATACTTAGCAGGAGGCGAACTAGAGATTATAGTACCACCCAATGGAGTATGGTATTTCTTATGAAATCAAACTTTGAGGAAATGACTAACGCCGAATTAAGGGATTATGCCCTTAAACATCGTTTCCATGATGATGTTGATGCTTTGCGCGTACTATTTAGCCGTCGAAAACTAGACTCAGAGACAATAGTATTTTATCCACCAAAAAGTGAAGAAGAACAAGAACTGTTTGAGTTGTTTAAGCGCATACTTGAAGAAAAAGCAAACAAAAACTCTCAAACTTAGAACACTTTAAAAACTCAGTTTTAAGAAACTAGGTTTTTTATGCAGACGCGGTTTCCACACTACCCAATGTATTTTTTATGAAACTTGGAGATTTGTAGATGAAACCTAATTTTGAACAAATGAGTATTACCGATTTAAGAGTATACGACGTAAGGGAACATCGGGATGATATTGAAGCCATTCGTGCGCTATTCCATCACCCAAGCCTCAAATGGAAAACGATATATTTATTATGATGGTTAATCGGTATCATTAATTTCTATTCTGGAAACTTCCGCGCTCTTACTTCCTCGCTAAAATCTTGCACTGCTTGCGTAATCTTTTCGCGCAAATTAGTATAAACCTTAGCAAATGGTGGTTGTCGATCTGAAAATCCCAACACATCTGAAGTTACAAGAACTTGCCCATCACAATGTACCCCCGCACCAATTCCAATCGTAGGAATACTAAGCTTTTGGGTAATTCTTAATGCTAAATCGGCGGGAATATGCTCCAAGACTATCGAAAATACACCCGCTTGTTCGAGTGCGATCGCATCCCTCAAAATTCTCTCAGCATCTTCCTCGGTTTTTCCCTGTTGTTTCAACCCAACTTGATGCACCGACTGTGGTGTTAAACCTACATGTCCCATTACCGGAATTCCAGCTTGCACCAATCGCGCAATTATTTCCAGCATCGCAGGATATCCACCCTCTAATTTTACTGCCTGTGCTCCCGTTTCCTTGAGTACCCTACCCGCCGAATACATCGCTTGTTGAATATCTTGATACGTCAAAAATGGTAAATCTACTACCATCAAAGCGCGTTTAATGCCTCGACGCACAGCTTTTGCATGGAAAAGCATTTCTTCTAGTGTAATCGGCAGTGTCGTTTCATATCCTAATACCGCTGCCATCGAATCACCAACTAATATCAAATCGACATTAGCTGCATCAAGAAGCTGGGCAATTATATAATCCCACGCCGTTAACGCCACAATTGTTCGACTTTGTTGTTTCCACCTAATTAGTTGTTGAATAGTGACAGGCATTTTAGGAAGTTAGGAGTTAGGAGTTAGGAGTTAAGAGTTAGAAGTTAGAAGTTAGAAGTTAGGAGTTAGGAGTTGGGAGTTAAGAATCAATATTATAAAGGATAGACAATAAACTTACTAAAAACATTTGTAGAGACGTTATATGTAACGTCTCTATACGCATTACGCATTAACCAAATAGTATTGAGTTAGTAGTTATTAGCTTTCAATTTTCAACTCCTAACTCTCAACTCCTAACTCCTAACTCCTAACTCTCAACTCCTAACTCCTAACTCCTAACTCTATTTAACTTCCCGACTAAACGCGAGATGAGTTTTTGCTTTCGGCATTTTTGGCATCAACCAAGCTAAACCTTCGCTGGTTCCCACCCATAACTTATTACCTGTATCGGGGGCAATTGCTAAAACTCGACTTGATGGTAAACCTGCAACTTGGTCTAAAACTGCTCCGGTACTTGGATTTAATCTTAACAAACCGTTGTTAGTTCCAACCCAAACGCTACCATCTTTCGCAAACCGTACCGAAGTGACATTTTTACCGCGCAAACGAGTTACCGACCGCAACACCATACCATTTTTGGGGTTGACCACAAGTAGATTATTCGGCATTCCTGCCCAAATCAACCCTTGGGGACTAATCGCTAAAGTTTGTACGGTTCCACCGGGCAAGTTATTAATCTGCTTCATAATATATGAATTCGCAGTATTAACTCGCACCAAACCATCCAATGTCCCAACCCAAAGTTGCCCTTCTGCATCCATAGTCAGCGCATTAGCGCTAACTCCGGGCAGATTTTTTAAAGTGGTCATAATCAAACCTTGGTCGGGACTTACTAAAGCCAGACCGTTATCAGTTCCCGCCCATACGTAGCCGCGTTTGTCAACTAATAAAGATAAAACCCGCTTCGATGGCAAAAATAAATTTTGTGCGGTAATTTCACTTGTACGTAGGTCTACCCGCTTCAAGCCTTCGTAAGTACCGACCCACAATCGCCCAACTTTATCTTGTGCTAAAGCTCCGATGGCGAGATTGGGTAAATTTACCCGCGCCAAAATTTTACCAGTATTGGGGTCAATCCGCGATAACCCTCGCCACGAACCCACCCAAAGATTACCCGTAACATCCGGTTGCAATGCATTTACCCGATAGTCGATTTCTTCATTGCGTTTGCTTTGGGTTTCATCAGGTGATATTTCTCGCGGTGGTGGTGCAGATGCTGGATACGCGGGTGTTAACTCAGATGGATCGACATCCAGAATGTTTTGGGCAATTGCGACTGTACTTGCCCAAGGTAGAAACATCAAACCCACAAGGGTCGAACCAAGTAATAAACTAGTACGCTTGCGAAACAATACCACAGTCAAGTTTCCTTTGGAGACACTCCCCATCACCGTTTCCTAAAAAAGCTCAAGGTTATTTCTATCGTTCCCATTTTTTAGGCTTTTCAAACTCCAATCGGTAACTTTTTTAGTAAATGCATAAAATTGCTAAGAAGGCAATGGGTAGTAACTTTTTTTACGTCTATTGTAATGATTAGCTGATTTTACATAATTTAATATTTCACATCATTCTTAACAAAGTGGAAAAAAAACTGGGTTTTGCAAAGAATGATTAAGGCTTTTACATTTAGCTATTTGCAAAATATTCAGACAAGCAATTCCCAATTTCCTATGCAGAAAAGCCCATTTCACAATTTCCTACTCCCTACTCCCTGCTGTACGGGCGGGTTATCAAGATTTCTGATTTTTTGATCGTATACTCGTAAACCCGCCCCTATTCCCTCACCCACACATGATGCACTTTGTAAATGATTTGTTACAAAATGTCTAAATGAATATGTAATAAAAGATTCAAATCAAATAGTTAAGAATATTCAAACAATAACTTATGAGATTCTTGATATATTGTGTAACAAGCCGCAATTACGTGATGTGCAATTTTTGTCTTTCACTCATTGCTCCCCTAAATGTCCGTCAGTAAAATTTTTATCGATATGTCTGTGCCCAATTTAGAACGCTCGTCGAGTCGGCAACAACCAAAAACATTTGGGAAAGCTAGATTCCTTGAGTTCTTCACTATGACAGGGAGAAAGACTAAGATTTATCAACGCTCCGATGAAGGCGTTTGATGCAGTCGAGACGATTTAGCGGAATGCGATAACTAAAGATGAGAGAGCTTTTATTCCCGAGCCAAAGGAAAAATAAACCTTGTTTGAACAGGTAGTTTTAGCATTAGCAAGCGATACAACAAGCGTCTCTCAAGTTTCTTTATAGGTAATCTTTCGATAAAGATTGCTGCTAGATAATGAGAAGGCCTAGTTTTGCGACACTCATTCAACCTCCGCTCAAATTAATGAATCCGCAGTAAAAGAATTTTTCCTTACACCTGGAACGTGAGAGGAAAAGTAAAAGAAAGACACTAATTGCACGGGACGCGATTTGCGAATCATAAAGAGAGACTTCTTGGAAGGGTAAATATGTCTTACGCACAAACGAGAACCCAGGCTAAAACAGGGTATCAAGCTGGGGTTAAAGATTACAGACTTACTTATTACACCCCAGACTACACACCTAAAGATACAGATATTCTTGCTGCATTCCGGATGACTCCCCAACCCGGAGTTCCCCCCGAAGAAGCTGGTGCGGCTGTTGCGGCTGAGTCTTCTACTGGTACATGGACAACAGTATGGACAGACTTGCTCACCGACCTTGACCGCTACAAAGGTCGTTGTTATGACCTCGAGCCTGTTCAAGGTGAAGATAATCAATACATTGCTTACGTAGCTTATCCCCTCGACTTGTTCGAGGAAGGCTCTGTAACCAACATGTTGACCTCGATTGTAGGTAACGTGTTTGGTTTCAAAGCATTACGTGCATTGCGTTTGGAAGACTTGCGGATTCCTGTAGCATATTTGAAGACCTTCCAAGGTCCTCCACACGGTATCCAAGTAGAACGTGACAAATTGAACAAATACGGTCGTCCTTTGTTGGGTTGTACCATCAAACCCAAACTTGGTTTGTCGGCTAAAAACTACGGTCGTGCAGTGTATGAGTGTCTGCGCGGTGGTTTGGACTTCACCAAAGACGACGAAAACATCAACTCGCAGCCATTCCAACGTTGGCGCGATCGCTTCCTATTCGTAGCCGATGCAATCAAGAAAGCACAAGCTGAAACAGGTGAAATCAAGGGTCACTACCTCAACGTAACTGCCCCCACCTGCGAAGAAATGATGAAGCGTGCTGAGTTCGCAAAAGAACTAGAAATGCCCATCATCATGCATGACTACCTGACCGCAGGTTTCACCGCGAACACGTCCTTGGCTCGTTGGTGTCGCGATAACGGTATCTTGCTGCACATCCACCGCGCTATGCACGCAGTAATCGACCGTCAAAAAAATCACGGTATCCACTTCCGCGTTCTAGCTAAAACCCTCCGCATGTCTGGTGGCGACCACATCCACACCGGAACTGTTGTAGGTAAGCTCGAAGGTGAAAGAGGTATCACAATGGGCTTCGTAGACCTACTTCGTGAAAATTACGTAGAGCAAGACAAGTCACGCGGTATTTACTTTACCCAAGATTGGGCTTCGATGCCCGGTGTAATGGCAGTTGCTTCTGGTGGTATCCACGTATGGCACATGCCCGCACTCGTTGAAATCTTCGGCGACGACTCAGTATTACAATTCGGTGGTGGTACTCTTGGACACCCCTGGGGTAATGCTCCTGGTGCAACCGCAAACCGTGTTGCTCTCGAAGCTTGTATCCAAGCACGTAACGAAGGTCGCAACTTGGCTCGTGAAGGTAACGATGTTATCCGCGAAGCTTGTAAGTGGTCGCCCGAATTGGCTACAGCTTGCGAACTTTGGAAAGAAATCAAGTTCGAGTTCGAGGCAATGGATACAGTCTGATACGGGGTTGGGAGTAGGGGCGGGTTTACCAGTATCTTTAAACTGTTAAAGAGAATATCGGGGAACCCGCCCGTACATGAGTTAGGAGTTAAGAGTTAGGAGTTAAGAGTTATGAGTTGTAGAGACGCAAAATTTCGCTTCTCTACGAGAGTTAGGAGTTAGTATTTTTGGTAACTTAATAACACATAGCTTGCAACTTATAATTCATAACTTACAACTCATAACTCATAACTCATAACTCCTAACTATTTGGGGTCAGGCATGAATATAAAGCAAATTGCGAAAGACGCTGCGAAGACGTTGCAAAGTTACCTGACATATCAGGCATTGCGAACGGTGCTATTGCAGCTTAATGAAACAAATCCCCCTTTAGCGTTTTGGCTGCATAACTTTTCAGCAGACAAAATTCAAGACGGGGAAGCGTTTATTGAAAGTTTGTTTGGTGAAAAGCCAGATTTGGCATTGCGGATAATGACTGTCAGAGAACATATTGCTGAAGAAGTCACCGAATTTCTACCGGAAATGGTTCGCACTGGTATTCAGCAAGCCAATATGACACACCGTCGTCAGCATCTCGAACGCATCACGCAAATAAAAGCATCCGACCTCAACCCAGAACCCGAACTTCCCGCACCCGAACAACAAGTAATAACCGAATTAGATGACAGTAAGTAGAAATTAGTTAGTGGTCAGTAGTTATTAGTCAATGGTCAGTGGTCAGTGGTCAGTAGTTAGTAGTCAGTGGTTAATAGTCAGTGGTTAGTGGTTAGTGGTTAATAGTTGCTTGAAAAGCTAACAATTGACAAATAACAACTGACAACTAACAACCGACAAACAACAACTGACAAACAAGAACTGACAAATAACAACTGACAACTAACAAATAACTAATATTGTCATCTCAACTAAGCATTCCATTAATTCGCAACCTATCACATCAAACCATGCAAACTTTACCAAAAGAGCGTCGTTACGAAACCCTTTCCTACCTTCCTCCTCTTTCCGACGCGCAAATTGCCAAGCAAATTCAATATATTTTGAACCAAGGTTACATTCCTGCGGTTGAGTTTAACGAAAACTCCGACCCTGCTGAATTCTACTGGACATTGTGGAAGTTACCTTTGTTCAATGCACGCAGTACTCAAGAAGTATTAGGTGAAGTTCAAGGTTGCCGTTCAGCATATCCTAACTGCTTCATACGTGTTGTAGGTTTCGACAACGTTAAGCAGTGCCAAATCCTCAGCTTTATCGTTCACAAACCCGGCACCCAGGGTAGTTACGGCAACCAGGGTGGTGGTTACAGATACTAAGTTTGAGTTTGGTTAAGCAATCGGGATTTTAACTAAATAATTTCTTTGTTTTAGGAGAGGTAGAGTTATCTATCTCTCCTGTTTACGCTTTTATAATAAAATTATCTATGTCGCTTTGTGTTTTTTATTTTAAATTTTAATTTAAAACTTTCAAAATGAGATCGCAAAATTTATCCAAAATTAGAATTTGCTTTGTTGGTGAATCATTTGTCAATGGAACTGGAGACCCTGAATGTCTGGGTTGGACTGGTCGAATTTGCGCTGATGCCAATAAAAAAGGTCACGATATTACTTATTACAATTTAGGAGTTAGAGGGGAAACAACAGAAGCGTTAAAACACCGCTGGTACAACGAAGTAAAGTACCGTTTGCCAAAAGAATATGACGGTAGGATAGTATTTTCGTTTGGCGTGAATGATACAACAATTGAAAATGGAAATCCACGAGTTTCATTAGTCAATTCAATATTAAATGCGCGGGAAATTTTAAGTCAAGCCAAACAACTATATCCAGTTTTGATGGTAAGTCCACCATCGATGTTAGATAACGACCAAAATACTCGGATTGCAGAATTATCAAAGTATTTTGCGCGTATTTGTCGAGAGTTAAATATTCCGTATCTTGATGTTTTTCCAACTTTGAAACAGTCAACGATTTGGTTTGACGAAGTACAGGGTTACGATAAAGCACATCCCCGTGCAAAGGGTTATCAAGTATTAGCTGATATTGTCCAGAATTGGGATGCGTGGTTAAAGTGGTTCCCAAATCTTGCTTAATTCAACTATAAAATGGGAGTTCGATATACTAGATGCAGCGATATCCCTTCAATTAAGAATTAGCTTGTATGACTACTTCTGCAAATAACGAATTAACTCAACGTAGCATTCCCCCCCTCGAAAGCGGTGACAGGTTAACTCGTCATGAATTCGAGCGTCGGTATATTGCAATGCCGCATGTGAAAAAAGCAGAGTTAATCGAAGGAATAGTATATATGGCATCTCCATTACGTTTCAATAGTCATGGAAAACCTCACGGAGATTTGATAATCTGGCTGGGGACTTATAAAGTTTATACTCCAGGTGTTGAGTTAGGCGATAATGTAACAGTACGTCTCGATTTAGATAACGAGCCTCAACCTGATGTTGTGCTGTTAGTTAACGAACAGTTAGGTGGACAAACACGCATTAGTGGTGACGATTATATCGAAGATGCACCGGAGTTAGTCGCAGAGGTTGCCGCTAGCAGTGCTGCAAATGATTTATACGACAAGAAAAAAGTATACCGTCGCAATGGCGTTCAAGAATATATTGTTTGGCAAAGTTTAGAAAATAAACTTGATTGGTTCAGGTTACAAAATGGTCAATATGTGTCTTTAACTCCAGACGCAAATGGTGTAATTAAAAGTATTGTTTTTCGTGGTTTGTGGTTAGATGTATCAGCATTGCTTGCGGGTGACATGGCAAAAGTTTTAACAGTATTGCAACAAGGTTTGAACAGTCAAGAACATGTAGATTTTCTGAAGCATTTAGCATCAAAGTAAATATATTTATAGATTTTGCTATTTTGATAGACTTGTAGTCCGCCACAGCAACTTTGCGGTTCATTTCCTTACCCCTCAAAATTAATGTGGTGAGGTACTAGTAGTCCACCACATTAAATATGAGGGGTAGCCAAACTTAAAATTTCTTTCTTTTTCTTTCTTTGTGTCCTTTGTGTCCTTTGTGGTTCATTTTCTTAGCCCTCAAAATTAATGTGGTGGGGTACTAGTGGTGCGTTTCATAAGTTCTGCGGGGTTGATGCAAATTTCAAACCTCTCCTATTCTTCTCTCTGTGTACTTTGTGTCTCTGTGGTAATTGTTCTTACCTTCAAAATTAATGAAACAGACCAAACCGTGGTTCGCCACATTGAATATGAGGGGCTATAACCTAATCTTTTTTACCCCTTCGATTCGGAATTAGCTTGTATGACTACATTCTGCAAATAACGAATTAGCTCAACGCGATCGCGCTGACTTGTCGGTTCGCATTCCCCCTCTCGAAAGCGGTGACAGGGTAATAATGCAACTATTCAATCTCCAAGTGGAACCAATGCCAATACTTGTATTGTTGATAACAACTCTGATGTTATCAAAGAATATTTCCGTTATGGCATCGATACCGTTGAGGCTTCTTTCTGCTATACCTTGGGGAGAAATGTCGAGAATCTCATCTTAACTGGAACTAATAATATTGATGTAACCGTCGGCAGCAGCACATTATTCGTTTAAGTGATGGTATAGCGTTTCTCAGTTGAGTGAGGTACAAGAACCCCACCACGCCCCTATGCTACAACGGGGGGAACCCCACGCTGCTATTGCGATGGCGGGGGGAACCCCCGCACGCCGCTTATGCTCGCAACGCACTGACTCCCCAACAAGAACTCCCCGCTTGCGGTGAGGGGGTGTTTGATGTACCTCATGTGATTAGGAAACGCTATATTATAGATTTTGTCGCTTCGATATACTAGATGTAGTGATACCCCTTCCTATTAGAATCAGCTTACATGGCTACTTCTGCAAATAACGAATTAACTCAACGTAGCATTCCACCTCTCGAAAGCGGTGATAGACTAACTCATCACGAATTTGAGCGTCGGTACAGTGCAATGCCGTATGTAAAAAAAGCAGAACTAATTGAAGGAATAGTATATATGGCATCTCCTGTACGTTACACAAGTCATGGTAAACCGCACGGACGCTTAATGACTTGGTTAGGAGTTTATGAAGCAGCAACTCCAGGTGTTGGTATGGCAGACAACGGGACAGTTCGGCTAGATGCAGACAACGAACCCCAACCAGACGGGTTACTGCGGATTGAATCGGGTGGAAGTTCTGCCATTAGCGGTGACGATTATATCGAAGATGCACCGGAGTTAGTTGTAGAAATTGCGAGCAGCAGCGCAGCAAATGATTTATACGATAAGAAGAAAGTATACCGTCGCAATGGCGTTCAAGAATATATTGTTTGGCAAAGTTTAGAAAATAAACTTGATTGGTTCAGTTTACAAAATGGTCAATATGTGAATTTAACTCCAGATACGAATGGTATAATTAAAAGTATTGTTTTTCCTGGTTTGTGGTTGGATATATCAGCATTACTTGGGAGTGACATGGCAAAAGTTTTAGACGTACTGCAACAGGGTTTGAATAGTCAAGAACATGTAGATTTTCTGAAGCATTTAGCATCAAAATAAATATATTTATAGATTTTGCCACTTCGATAGACTAGTAGTCGGTTTCATAAGTTCTATTTTTTCATAAATAAATCGTGTACTGTCCCGATCCAAGCGCGTTCGATCTGGGGTGCGATTACCCTGTGGCAGAGGTCAAAAAATGTATTTTCTTCCTTCAGCATAGCTGCCTCCTGCCCTAGTAGCGAGTCTTCGATAAAACTAGTATTTGGGAGATGGCGATTAAATATTGTTTAGGAAAACTTATTTTTCGTCTTCCATTTGAAGTATTTCTCGCTGAACAAGTAAATAGGAACAAGTTTAACTTACTCGATATCAAAGTAAGCCATATTAATATTATCTCTTCTTTACCTTTGCATCACCGCGACCCATTTGACCGAATACTGATTGTTCGAGAGATGGTTGAAGATATACCAATTTTAAGTGTAAATGCGATTTTTGATGTTTATCCAGTTCGACGGTTGTGGTAGGTATTATTTAAATATTTTGTGAAATATAAGACCATAAAAACCTAGAATTAATAAAGCAGTGCTATTTTAATTATCCGATCAAGCTCATGGCTTACTACATCGCTCCTCGCTTTCTCGACAAACTCGCGGTTCACATTACGAAAAATTTCCTTAACCTTCCAGGTGTGCGCGTACCTCTCATTTTAGGAATTCACGGACGCAAAGGGGAAGGTAAAACATTCCAATGCGAACTCGTTTTTGAGAGGATGGGTATCGAAGTAACTATGATATCGGGGGGTGAACTTGAAAGTCCCGATGCGGGAGACCCAGCAAGGTTGATTCGCTTGCGCTACCGGGAAACCGCCGAATTAATCAAAGTGCGCGGTAAAATGTGCGTGCTGATGATTAATGATTTAGATGCAGGTGCGGGAAGATTCGACGAAGGGACGCAGTACACAGTTAATACGCAGTTGGTCAATGCGACGTTGATGAATATTGCGGATAATCCCACCGACGTGCAATTACCTGGAAGTTATGATTCGACACCTTTGTGTCGCGTACCGATTATTGTCACGGGTAACGATTTCTCGACATTGTACGCACCGTTGATTCGAGATGGACGGATGGAGAAATTTTACTGGGAACCCGACCGCGATGATAAAGTTGGTATCGTCGCAGGGATTTTTGGAGAAGATGGACTGTCACGACACGAAGTCGAACACTTCGTTGACACCTTTGCCGAACAGTCGATAGACTTTTTTAGTGCATTGCGATCGCGTATTTACGACGAACTAATCGGCAGTTTCATTCATGAAGTCGGTTTTGAACGTGTCTCGAAACGGGTTGTTAATAGTCTTGAAGGTGCGCCATTATTTAAAAAGCCCAATTTCAACTTGTCTAAGCTGATTGAAATGGGTCATTTTATGGTAGGCGAACAGCAGCGCGTACAAAATTCGCAATTGGTCGAAGAATACAATCGTGGATTGTACTCGCGTAAACCTATATCCGCACCTCAAGGAAATTTAACAAAAACGGATTCACCTAACCCAGCGATCGCACAGACTACAAGTAATGCTGACTATTACAAGCAATATACACCTAACGAGAATACAGCTAACACAGGGACTACACAAAATAAATTCGACGCATCTAAAACATACGGCACACCGATGATAACTCCTGTACTTAGTACATCCAGTACAGTTGACACGGAAAGTACGCGGAATACATTCGATCCATCTAGAACATACGGCACACCTAAAATAGCCCCTGTACTTGGCACATCGAGTACAGTTATTACGGAAAATACACCAAATACGTTCGATGCATCTAGAACATATGGCACACCGAAGATAGCCCCTGTACTTAGTCCATCAAGTACAGTTAACACGGAAAGTACGCGGAATACATTCGATCCATCTAAAACATACGGCACACCGATGAAAACCCCTGTACTTAGCCCCACCAGTACAGTTGACACGGAAAGTACGCGGAATACATTCGATCCATCTAAAACATACGGCACACCGATGAAAACCCCTGTACTTGGCACATCTAGTACAGCTGGCACAGGAAGTACATCGAATACATTCGATGCATCTAAAACATACGGCACACCGATGAAAACCCCTGTACTTAGCCCATCGAGTACAGTTAACGGGGGAAGTACATCGAATACATTCGATGCAACTAAAACCTACGGCACACCGATGAAAACTCCTGAACTTGGCACATCGAGTACATACGATGCCTCTAAAACATACGGCACATTTAACAGATACAATACATTTGACCTACACAACACAACTAGCAGCCCTAGCAGCCATTTAACCTTAGAAACCCAAGAACAAATTCGCGAAATTTTAGCCAAAGGTTACAAAATTGCGATCGAACATGTCGATGAAAGACGCTTCCGAATGGGTTCGTGGCAAAGTTGTACAGTCGGTGAACTCAACGCTGATTCGGATGCAATCTCTGCTGTCGAAGCTTGTTTGGGTGAATATAGCGGTGAATATATACGTTTAGTAGGAATCGAACCAGTAGCTAGAAAACGGGTGATAGAAACAATTATTCAACGTCCGAATCCGTAGTCAAGAGGGAGTGCGATACTCCTGCTCATGAGTGGCTGCCGCCATCGTAGGGGACGATACATCATTGTAGGGGCACGATACCCAAGTGCCCCTACGCCGGATTTTGGGTCAAACGAGGGGTATGCATCCTCTATTCGCGCCTCTGTATCTTTTCAAGAAGTCGGGTATCTAACCGGACTGGTATATATTAACGATTAGACCGATAATCTTGTAAATGCTTCGTGCGTTCCTTGGTTAATCTTTCTAAACAACCATTGCGGAAAATTTCGTAACCAGTTCCACCACGAGAACCATAGACTTCAAAATCACAGTTATTATCTCGAAATTTAATCCAAGATTGTTGTCCAGAAGTTAACAACTGTTTTTGTTGACCTTTCAAAGTCGATTGGACTTGCTTATAGACTTGATTGAGTTGTTTATCTGCTGCTGCATAAGACTGTTGGGAACAGTACTTAAGTTCTGGTGTCGCTGTTGCTGTTGAACAATTGATTTTGGAGTTTTGAGCGTTAGCAAAAGTGCCTAAAGGTAGAATGTTTGCAGCTAAAACAAAGGTCGCAATTAAAGTTCTGTACATAGTTATATTACTAAGAGAATTTTAGATGAATCAAAATTGCTGCACCCCAAGTATAATTCACAACAAAAAAAATAGTCTAAAAGTTACTGAGTTGTACTTAAACTACCAATTTTTTTAAGATTTATAGATTAGAAAATAATCTTGCACTTAATAGCTATAGCTACTCTTGACTTTTACCTGTAACGTTAAAATCCTTTGAAGCGATACCGAGAGCGGCAAGTCCTCCCGAAGTAACATATTTACATACCTGAACGAAAGTGGCTTGTTCTCCACCGAAGGTACTGGGTGAAAATGCGACAAAGCCTGTAAAAGATAACGTAATACCGATAGCTGTAGTTTTCCAGTTCTTGATGAATGCGGTTTTAGCAGATGAAAGTGTGGAGGTTGTTGTCGATTCTTGTGGTGCTGGGTTGGAATCTATCGCTTGAGACATGGCAAATTTCCTTTTGTGTTGTAATCATTGTTATTATTTACTTCAGTCGCTTCGAGTGGCATTTCGCAAATTTACATATTATAGGAATAAAAAACTTACCAAGTTTATTAAAAAAAAATGCGATACCCGCAACGAGTATCGCATGTCATATAACCAACAGAAAGGTGATTTAAACTTTTTCGCTTCCACCTGTGATATTAAAATCTTTGGCAGCAATACCCAAAGCCGCAAGTCCTCCCGATGTAACGTATTTACAAACCTGAACAAAAGGTTTTTGGTCGCCACCAAAAGTATCGGGCGTAAATGCCACAAAGCCTGTAAAAGAAAGTGTAAGACCGATAGCTGTAGTTTTCCAGTTTTTTATTAATATTGCAGTGCGAATAGGTGTCGAATTAGCCGAAATATTTGCAGATTCATCTTGAGATGAAAAAGGTTATTTAGAATCTGACATATATAAATTCCTCTTTAGCGCTGAGGCTAATATGTAATAGGTATCGTCTACAAGTTGTTATGCAAGCAAGTTAATCAAGCTGCTTTATTACATAATCAAGCAGATTGCGATCGATTCTGTGAAATTTGCTTTTCGCGTAACACCGTCAGCCAATAATTTAATTAAACTCAAACTCTGTTTTCACATTCCACCGCTTGCCATCGTGCAGTAGTAAGCTAATCCTGTCGGCGACAAACTCAAAATCAACTTGCCGATGTTCAAATTCTACCCATGCCGCTTTAAAATTTTGTTTGGTTAAATCCCGAAACGCGACTGTAAGGTGTGGTGCAAACGGTCTAGTTTTGGAAACGGGGTCGGAAATTCCCAAATTTTTCTCCACATGCGTCATTAAATCGGCTTGTAACGCTATCAACTCAGGAGTTTTGAGGACATTGATATAAATAACGCGGGGTGGAAATGCTGCGAATCCCTTTAATGTAATTGGTACAAATTTTCTACCTTTAGGAAAATCTGCAAGACATTCCTCTAACTGCCCGATATTTCCATTTGCCCATTCAAAAGGTGGTTGTAAGGTGATGTGCGGTGGCGATTTTTGTGACCCACGACTGGCATAATTATCGGCGAAGTGCTGCTTGACTTGGTTTGCGTAGTCTTGGATATGCTGCGGTGGCAGAAGGGCAATGAAAAAACGGCTTAGTTCCATTCTGAATATTTTTATTTTTATTTTTATTTATATTATTTATGCAGCACAAAATGTAGAGACGCGATATATCGCGTCTTTGATATATCTAGTCCTTTTTTTATTGGGAGATGAAATGGCGACTTTTGTCAAAATTGAACAAGGAAAGGTCGATAAACCGACTTTTGACCAATATGTATCTGCCCATCATGCCTACGTGCGGGACTTAATCGCATGGGGACATCAAGCTAAAACAGGTTACTGGGCTGCGCGGGGAGGAGGAATGATGATTTTTGAAGCCGCGTCGATGGAGGAAGCAGAGGCAATTGTTGCCGAAGACCCTTTGATAAAGAACGGTTGTGTCGATTATCAACTTTACGAATGGCGAATTGTTGTTGAATAATACACAACTGCCCGATTTTAATGCTATTCTATTTATTGACTGGATCTATGCGATTGCAACGCCCAAACTTTGTCAGGATCGGAAGATAGCAGCAATACGGGATGCTTGTAGTAGGCGTAGACTCCGGTCACCCAATTTAACTCCACATATTAAATACAACCCTTCGTAGCAGCAATGCCTGGTTTTGGAGATTTAGTACAAAAAGCTTTTTACCTTGGTGTTGGTTTGGCTTCTTACGCTGGTGAGAAAGCAGGGGGAAAAATTTCGGAGTTGCGATCGCAAGTCCAAAAATTAGCAGACGAAATGGTTGCACGCGGCGAAATGAATACCGAAGAAGCGCGTCGTTTCGTCGAAGAGATGATGACGGAAGCGACCCAGCCACAACCAGCCGAAGCAGTTGCAGAAAAAACAACCTCTTCGGAACCTCGCCGTATTGAAATTTTAGAGGAAGATGAACAGGTAAATGCTACCAATAATAGTTCATCCTCTGGTAGTAAGCCAATCGAAGAAGTAGATAAATTGCGCGACCAAGTTAAACAGATGCAAGATGAGTTGCGTCGCTTGCAGCGCGAATAATAGCGATATAAACTAAATGTAAATAATCTTAAAAAAAATTTACATTTGTTGAGGGTGTGTATCAGTCCTTGAAACCCTTCTATAGATGGCATGTTGGTAAATGCTAGCAAGCAGGTTGTTACAAATAATAAATGCTCCGATCTCGCAGATAGTGTTAATAATGGATAGTTGCTGATAGTGTAAATTTTTCAGCGCGATACTATCCTCCCTTAAAATAGCCAAAAAGGACTTTAAAATTATGGAAAATTGGCAAAAAGATTTTTGGGAAATGATGCATACACTGGCTGACGAGGTAGAGCTATTTTTCGTAGGGATGACGGAAATGGTAGACACCTTTTTTGAGTTTACTGAAGGAATGAGCGAGCAAGTACATAATACTATTGCTACAGAAGTTGACCAGTATTTGCAAGATGTTGAACCGATTTTAGAGATGTACTGGGAATACGATGACCTTACGGGTGATGGTTTAGACCCAGGTTTTCCTTATTCAGTTGAGGCGACAACTGAGAAAAACCCTGCCTGTATTGGTTGTCGTCACTATCACGGACATGCGTATGGTGGTAACTTATTAGTTTGCGGGATGCACCCATCCGGTTGGGAAGATAAAAGTTGTCCGGATTGGGAACAAGAAGAATTCTGATCGGATTTATTCTACGCCTGAAAATATTATTTTTTTTATGAGTAATGCCCCTAAAATTGCATCGCAGCCAATCGAAGAATTGAAATATGGCGAACGTGAAATAGCCGAAGGACAACTAATTACATTTCCGAATCCGCGTGTCGGCAGGCGGTATAACATTGAGATTACGCTGCCAGAATTTACGTGTAAATGTCCGTTTTCTGGCTATCCCGACTTCGCGACAATTCATATTTCCTACATTCCCGATGGTAGAGTTGTAGAATTGAAAGCACTAAAACTGTATATTAACAGTTACCGCGATCGCTATATTTCGCACGAAGAATCGGCTAATCAAATTCTCGACGATTTTGTTGCAGCTTGCGACCCATTAGAAGTGACAGTCAAAGCTGACTTTACCCCACGCGGTAACGTTCATACCGTTGTCGAAGTCAACCATATAAAGTAATGTAGGGTGCGTTACGCGCTTCGCGTACCGCACCGTCTTAATAACGCTACATCAAACCTCTACAGCAACCTCTTTCTCTTCACCCTTTTCCTGCAAACTCAATCTGTCGAATATTTCCAACATTTCCCTTTCAAAAACGACTTGAGCGCGATTGGTTTTACCACCCACATACAAATTACCATCTTTTTGCAACGCCCAAACTTGCGAGTGCGAAAAATAACTCATCACTACACCCGCCATCAAAGTCGCAAAACCCGCGTAAACAATTGGTATACCTGGGTCAGACTTAATTTGCAAACCAGTACTTCCAACTACATCAAGAAGACTCAAGGTAACGCCATTTACTTGGGTAGACATACCCGTGCGTAGGGTATTAGCAAGTTGTCCTTTCGAGTCGTAAATCAACACCATCCCTTGCAAGTCCTTTGCCAGCAGCGAAACACCCTCGCTTAAATCGGGTTTAATGGGAATCCAAGTACCCCAAATTCGCCCTTTACCTTTAGTATCAAGCTGTGCCATCGGCAATTCAAAAATCGGGCTTTTGTTCACCCTAACTCGAATTGCTGCAATTCCCCAATCGGTTTGGTAAAAAGTAATGCCTTTGTAACGTAAAGGTTGGTTAACAAAAATCGTTTTATTATCAACTTCCTTGCCTTCAAAATCCAACACTGACATCTTCGAGTAAAACTGGTCAATACCGCCGGAAGGAGTATAGTCAATCCAAAAGCGATTAACACGCACCGACCAATCTTTGGGAACTTGTGCGGCAAATGGTCCAGCATCAATGATATTTTGAATTTGGAATGTCTGTCCGCTAGGAACCATTTCTTGGGCCATAAATCCAGTCATTGCACCAAAAATCGACCCCAACAAAGTCAAAACGATGCCGATATGAACGATGATAGGTCCAATTTTTCCCAAAAGTCCTTTACGGGCATAAATAGTATTATCGTTTTCTTGAAAAACCTGATATTTACGCTTTTGGAGAATTTCTGGCAGTGCAGTTAAGGAAGCATTATCAAATTCCGCACTCAACGCAAGTTTTTGAAATTGCCGAGGTTGGTCGTAAAATTTCCAACGACGGGCAGTTTTGAGTGCTGGTAATTGGCGAGTGAAAGTGCAAGCGGTGAGGCTAGTACCGAATAGGATGAGTAGCGCTAAAAACCACCAAGTCCGGTAAACATGGTCTAACCCAATAACTTGAATAACTTTCCAGGTGAGGAAGCCAAATAAAGCGGGATGTTCGGGATAATTTGCTTGGTAAAAGCCAGGTGATTGACCTTGTTCGATGACAGTACCACTAATGCTGAAGGCGGCAATTACCAGCAGCATCACTATTGCCAATCGTAAATCGGTCAATATAGGTAGTAAATCTTGCCGCAAGGAACGTTTAAGAAATATCCACCAATTTGATTCTTTTGGATTTGTGTTATCGGCAGTCATGGGAGGGAGTAGGGAGTAGGGAGTAGGTAATAAAGGCTTAAACTTTTTTTATTATTTTCCTTGAAATAATTGTAGGGTGCGCTTCTTCGACAGCGTAACGCACCGAGGATATGTAACGTACCATTGATTCTCGGCGCATTATAAACAATAACAGACGCAAAGCCTTGCACCCCTACAGCTAACCATTAACTAAAAAGTACCGAGAGGAATTCGAGAGAGTAATGAAAATACGCCAAATCCTACTAATAATACGCCGCTAACGGGATTAATCCAAGCCGACCAACGGCGCAATTCAAGGATTTTTTTGATTGATGCTGTAAATGTACCTGCCAAAATTAATGGTGCGACGTATCCGGCAGTGTAAGCAAGCAACAACGCTGCACCAAGTACTAAATCTTGTCGGTTCGCTACCCATCCCAATAAGCTTGCTAAAACGGGAGTGCTGCATGGCGAAGCAACTAAACCGAAGCTTAAACCGATACAATATGCCCGCACTCCTTGCGGTAATTCTGCGGATATCCAATCGGTGCCGCCGAAGGATGGAAGTTGCAGTGGTAGGGCTTCGAGGAGATTTAGCCCCATGAGAATAGCAATGACGCTAACAATTATTGGTAAGCCGATTCCAACTTGTCCGTAAACTTTGCCGAAGCCAGCGGCGATAATTCCCAATCCTGCGAGTGTGGTTGCTAAACCAAGGGCAAACCAGGTTGATTGGGCAGCAGCTTGGAGGCGGTTTTTGGCTTCGTATCCGCCGATGTAGCCGATGGTTATGGGCAGCATCGACAGCATACAGGGTGTGAGACTGGTGAGCAAGCCTGCTAAAAATATTACACCTATACTGATAAAACTCAGGTGCGTAAGTTGGGTGGCAACAAGTGTATCGGCGAAGTGTTCGAGTTGGTAGAGTTGGGTTTGCAGAGTTTCCAGCATGGGTGAAGTTAATTGGGAATGCTTGCTCTGCTTGAATTCTAGCGTAGTTTGGATGGATTCTTGAGAGTTAAGGTATTATTACATGTAGCATAGGCGTTTCCCATGACTGCCCTGATGGGATTACCTGCTTGCAACGACAACCAACTCAATCAAATTTCACTGCGACGGATTTTAATCGTGGAAGAGTAGCTAACAAAGTGGAGTAATCCGGTACGAATCGCAGTAATCCTGCGGGTCGTAAAAGGTAGAGATTAATCTACCCAGCTACGCCAGACTACGTTTCTTCGGAGGCGATAAACGCTCTTATTGGTCAATACCTCAATGAGATTCGCTAGTCTCAAGCGGTTAGATCGGGAACATCGCGCAGTTTGTGAGCGTGGAACACCTTTGATCAATAGCAAACCAGTTGAGCAATGTTGAAGCAAACTTTACCTTATTTAGCAATAAATAGGAGGTAGCAGCAATGCATACAAATTATGTATTTTTATTAAATGCCGACAAGTCACCGCTTGGCATGATTCATCCGGCAAGAGCAAGAGAATTGCAAGATAAAAAGAAGGCTGCCGTTTTTCGCCAATACCCTTATGTATTGATTTTGAAAAACCAAGTTAATTCTGTAATCAAACCTTGTATTTTAAAAATTGACCCAGGCAGTAAATGGACGGGGTTTGCAATTCAATGTGGTGAAGAAATAACTTTCCGTATGGAGTTGCAGCACCGTGGCGAAATAATTAAATTAGATTTACAAAAACGTGCGGGTTTTCGACGGGGTAGACGCTCAAGAAACTTACGCTATCGCATTAAACGCTTCAATCGTCGTAAGCAGAAAGGATGGTTAGCACCATCTTTAAAACATCGTTTACTAACAGTTGAAACATGGATTAAGCGCTTTATGCGTTATTGCCCAATTACAACTATTGAAATTGAGCAAGTAAGATTTGACACCCAAAAAATGAATAATCCCGAAATTAGCGGTGTTGAATATCAACAAGGCACATTGTGGGGCTATGAAGTGCGTCAATATTTACTTGAAAAATGGGATAACGAATGTGCTTATTGTGGTGCAAAAAACGTACCATTGGAAGTTGAACATATCAAACCAAAATCAAAAGGGGGTAGCGATAGAGTTAGTAATTTAACACTTGCCTGTCACTGCTGCAATCAAAAAAAAGGGGATAAGGATGTAGAAGAATTTGTCAGCGATAAAGCAGTTTTGGATAAAATTATACAGAACGCTTTGAAACCTTTGAAGGATGTGAGTGCAGTTAATTCAACAAGATTCGCTATTGTTGAAACTGCGAAAAAATTGTGTAACAACGTTAAATGTTGGACAGGAGGTCGAACAAAGTTTAATCGATGTAAACTTGGGCTAGAAAAATCTCACAGTATTGATGCTGCTTGTGTGGGGCAATCAGGTAGCAACATAAAAATCAAAACACACCAAGCGTTAATAGTCGTTTGTAAAGGACATGGTTCAAGACAAGCAAGACGTGTAAATAAATATGGCTTTCCAGCAGTACAAAAAGCCAAGGCTGTTTTTAAACATGCGACTGCAGGGGATTTAGTACGAGTGACAATAGACTCAGACCGTAAGAATGTTAATAAAGGAAAATATGTTGCAAGAGTCAAAACACCCACTACATTCATGCGTTGAAGTTGTCATCAAGGGTTCTAGAGTTGGAATATCATCAATGAAAAAGGTTAGCTTTATCCAACGCTCGGATGGCTATGCTTATTCATTGTAAAATACTACGTTTCACCATGAATTACTACATTTTATTGACATTAGATGCTGCGACGATCGCGATCGCCAAGGGCAGGTACTTCGTGCGATCGCTCCTTAATCCCTACCTGGCTTTAATGTAGTCCTTAAAGTTACCCAGCAGCCCATCAGAGCTTCTCGCATTGTTTTTTCGTCGTTAAAAGTCGATGGTAAAAGCCGTCCTTCATAGGTCAAGTTGACCTCGCTTTGCCCAAATGGCCAAGGAGATACTGTAATTTGATGGTGATTATTTTTATTTTCTACCAAGGTTAATTGAAGTGCGATGGCGTTTACGCCACTCCCGGAC
>QQTW01000728.1_pt1 | contig 21425 bp, 21 predicted proteins | sample 1904831 | NCBI WGS metagenome assembly QQTW01 (sample SAMN09435610, study PRJNA476489) | Subsurface metagenome, whole genome shotgun sequencing project. | reverse complement strand
GGGTGCGCCGGGCATTCTGATTCGACGGGCCATGGTGAACGGCATCCAGAACGGCCGAGGGGGAAAAGGATCGGTCTTCGTCTTTGCGTCCGGCAATGGGGCGAGCAACGGAGACAACTGCAACTTTGACGGCTACACCAACAGCATCTACAGCATCACCGTGGGAGCGATTGATCGCACGGGCGCCCATCCGTACTACTCGGAGATGTGCTCGGCGCATCTGGTGGTGACCTACAGCAGCGGGAGTGGGGATGCCATTGTGAGTATTCATTGCCATGGTGAGTGGGATTCTGCTAACTCGGTGATGACAGCATACGACAGATGTGGGGGTCAACGAATGCTATTCGAATCACGGAGGCACGTCCGCGGCCGCTCCGCTGGCGGCAGGTATCTTTGCGCTGGTGTTGTCGGTCCGACCGGATCTGACCTGGCGCGACCTGCAATACTTGACGCTGCAGACGGCGATCCCGGTCAATGTCAAGGACCCATCAAGCGACTGGCAAACGACGTCGATTGGAAAGCGATTCAGCCATAAATACGGATATGGGAAGCTCGACGCCTATGCGATCGTCGAGGCGGCCAAGACGTTCAAGTCGGTCAAGCCGCAAGCGTGGTACAACTCTCCCTGGATGCATGTCAAGCAGGAGGTCCCCCAAGGTGATCAGGGATTGGCCAGCACGATCGAAGTGACGAAAGAAGAATTGTTCGATGCAAACTTGGAGCGGCTGGAGCATGTGACTGTTACGATGAATGTCGCACATACGCAGCGAGGCGACCTTAGTGTTGAGCTGCGCAGTCCCGCCGGCATGATCAGTCATTTAAGCGTGTCCCGAAAGAACGACAAGGCCAAGATTGGTTATGTGGACTGGACATTCATGACGGTGGTACACTGGTATGTGTCTATCCGTATGTGTGACCGACCGTGGTGCCGATCACTGACCGTGATCTGTAGGGGCGAGACTGGCATCGGGAACTGGACCGTCATCGTCAAGGATACGGAGGTCAATAAGCACAAGGGCTCCTTGACCGATTGGAAGATGACGCTGTGGGGAGAGTGCATTGACGAATCTCGAGCAAAATTGTTACCCATGCCAACGGAGGAGGATGACGATGATCATGACAAGACGGCCACGGTGACGGCGTCGACGACCAGCATTGCCACTACTGGACTACCTGCCGTCAGCCCTACGGCAAGCCCAACAGACCACCCCGACCGGCCGGTGAACGAGAGACCTTCCGACGGGAACGGACCAGCAGCGACGGCTACTTCTACCGCCGTCCCCGACGCATCAGCGTCGCCGGGGTCGGACAACCTGTTACCTTCCTTCTTCCCCACCTTTGGCGTGTCGAAGCGCAACCAAGTCTGGATCTACGGGTCCATTGCGATCATCGTGCTCTTCTGCGTCGGCATCGGTATCTATCTATTTATGGCGCGACGAAGGCGCATTCGGAATAATGTCCGCGACGACTACGAGTTTGAGGTGCTGGACGATCAGGACGAGGTCGAAGGGGGGGATGGCATGGCGCGAAAGCCGTCACGAAGGAGAGGTGGTGAGCTGTACGACGCCTTTGCTGAGGAGAGCGACGACGAGTTGTTCCCTGGTCCGAGCGAGAAGTACTTGGATGGTGATGAGGGAAGAGGCGAGACCGACGACATCGCCGAGGATCCTGGCGGCCAAGATGATCGACAAGGGTTGCTCAAAAGTTAATTGGGGGATATGGGGCATTGGGATCGCTGCATTCAGTCGTGGTGTAGCTGGGAGCATTGCTTGCTGTGGATCTACTGTGTTTTGGTTCTAGGGGCTGTCGCTCAGCGCCGGAAGCGGTGTATTTTCTGAGCCAGCGTACATATTCGTGACGGTTCTCGAGTTGGGAGCCACCTTTCCAAAAGCTTCAGGTCGTGCAAAATTGGCCGCCTGTAACATAGATTGCATTACAAATGCAACCGTTGTCGATGCTCGTCGCAATATGCTGTCATATTCTGGTTCAGCAACTCATGCTGCCGTTGCTTGGTGATCCGTAATCTGACCTTGCGGCCGCTGGATGACAAACGAGCTTCTGGAACATCATCGTCGTCAGATATTGCCTCAACTCGACGGTAATCAATACAGCAATATCAACTCACTTTGCTTATCTTCAAGATCATCCCATCCTGCCTCCATCAGCCGAATCCCATTCTAAAAAATACCATCTCGGGAATGACTTCCTCCGTCTAGCTGATCGGACGTACCATCATCCGCACATATAAGAGCTGCTTGTCTTGAAACTGTTCAAACTGTCTCCTTCACTATTCTCCCGTGCCGGCCTCTTTGCTCCTCGAAGGTCTGCAGCAGGTTTAGCATTTGCCATAGGAGCCACTTTGCAGCAGAAATCGTCTTCATCACCGACTACATCTCCGCTGGTTGCTTCCACCCTTGCGAGCTCCTCGCCAGCCAAGCAGTTACAGCGCCGAATGCACAGCAAGGTAGTCAGTAAGTACTTCCACCATGTATGGTCTTAGGATCGTTACTGACTGGCATAGTTATTGGGTGAGCTCAATACAATCACCATGCCTGAAGGTCCATTGCTGATTTATGGTCAAGCTCCGGCCCGGCCGCCCATACGGCGGCCGTGTACCTCTCCAGAGCGGAATTGAAGCGTACGTATTCACTCTGCTCAGTTGTAAGCTCTCATCTTACTGGTCTTTAGCTGTTTTATATGAGGGCATGCTTGCGAATGGGATTGCAGCCGGGGGACAATTGACCACTACTACCGATGTCGAAAATTATCCCGGTTTCCCCGATGGAATTGGAGGTCAAGAGCTGATGGTAGGCTATCAATGGTTGAATTCTATATCTCCATTACTCTACTAATCTTCGACAGGACAAAATGCGAGCACAATCAGAACGATTCGGCACACAGATCATCTCCGAAACAGTCTCCAAAGTAGATCTCTCACAGCGACCATTCAAATACTGGACCGAATACGCCGAAGCCGAACCGCCCAACACCGCGGACGCATTGATTCTCGCTACGGGCGCTTCCGCTCGCCGATTAGGTCTTCCAGGCGAAGAAACATACTGGCAAAAAGGCATCAGCGCATGTGCGGTCTGCGACGGCGCCGTTCCCATCTTCCGAAACAAGCCATTGGTGGTGATTGGCGGCGGAGACTCAGCTGCCGAAGAAGCCATCTTTTTGACGAAATACGGTAGCGGAGTGACGGTTCTCGTACGAAAAGACAAATTGCGAGCTTCAAAAACTATGGCGAGTCGGTTGATGTCACATCCGAAAGTCACGGTCAAGTATAACACCGTGGCCACGGAGGTCAAAGGTGCTGGCGGAAAGGGTCTGATGACGCATCTCCGGATCAAGGATGTTAAAACGGACGAAGAGACGGAGATGGAAGCTAACGGATTGTTTTACGCCGTTGGACATGAGCCTGCGACACAGTTGGTGAAAGGCCAGATGGAGACGGATAATGAGGGGTATATCATTACCACCCCCGGAACGAGCTATACCAGCGTCGAAGGCGTCTTTGCTGCGGGAGACGTGCAGGACAAACGATATCGTCAGGCGATTACCAGTGCTGGTACGTTTAAAAGCTCAACTGTATTGCGTAGGAGTTCAGTTCTGATATGGATTATTCAGGTTCGGGCTGCATAGCTGCCCTCGAAGCGGAGCGGTATCTCGCGGAGCAGGAAGGTGTGGAAAACTTGTTGGAAAAGGAGAATGAGGCGAAGAAGGGTGAAATGAATGGCAATCTTCCCGAGTATCGATCGAATCCGCTTCTATAGGGTGATCTGTCCTGGGGACGGTTACCGTAAGGAGTACGGCCTCATTCCAATCGTTTCAAACTGTTGAGGATACGTTGCTATTTGGATAAAGAAAATAGAAAGATTGAAGCCTCCAGAATAAACGCCCTCCAGTCACTGGCAGAATGGTTAGATTGAGCTTCGGCATGCAAAAGCAGTCCTCTCACAACAGGACTTCATGGTGATCTTGTCCGTTAATCGGCCATCATCCTTCCAGCCGGTCCTCATTCATCGATGAAAACTCGATTTAAGCAACATCAGTCCAAGAAACATCCCATAAGAACGATCAACGGGCTGAACAACTGAGGTAGATAGCGCCCTGAGGTGACAATTTGTTTCGTCAACCATGGGCGATCTGAGGACCGTCGTTGTAGATCCCTTGTGCAATGTTGGAATGAGATCGAGTTATCTTATATCATGGTAGGTATGTCGACGAAAGGGAGAGCAAAGATTGGATTGATCGGAGGTGCTAAAACTGTATGGAAAGGGAACGGAAGATGTAGCGTCGTTATTGAGGTTCCAAGCCAGGTAAACATTTCGCGGATTTGGGTCCTGTAGATGAACCTGGATCACTGGTGTCGGGATTCTGGTTCCTATTCAGGTTCTGGTGAGGATGGTGTTGGATTGGATGGCGTCAGTCGTCTTGGGTCTTCGCTGGGTGGGATTGTATCTATTGGGATGTTAGATTCTCGGTGGAAATGGCGAAGCATGAGATGGCGTCGGTGATTGTGAGGTTGCTCTGGGTGTGTTGTGTCAACTGGGAATTTGTCTGTTGAACGACATAATTGGCTGAAAGAATGTTGAAGAGCATACAGAGATCTACCTATATAAGGGGTTTCTACGGATGAACGAATGCGTGGATAGTTCAGTACCGCCGAAGAGGCTATGCCATTGAACGGGTGACACAATAAACGCGATGTGCTTAGCAGTAACCGCCACTGCCGAGCAGTTGCTGAACAATAATCATCATCTTCATCATGACAGTGCAAGTTGCCTTAACTTTCATCGTAGTGGCGGAATAATAAGCTTTATCTCCGTCCCACGTACAATGGAGGTTGTGTGAATCGCCTTCAAAATGATGACGGTGATGTACTGCCCAGCAGTAGAAATTACAGATAAACACTTCCATATGTTCTGTCACCTGCGTACCTCTCCGTCGTCTTCAACTGGCCCACGGACCGTCTTTAGTTTTCACCTGTCGGTGTTCATCCTTCTTTTTTGCCGACCTCACAACGAGTGCCCCATGACTTCCTCTTCCCTGCGTTGAGACTGCCGAAATATGCTCGACAAATTCCACGCAGCCTAATACCAGTGATGTAGAGCTTGCCGAGCTTCGTCTTCTTCTTCGGAGAGCATTCACGGGGATACCATCGCCAAATGCTCACCAGGTTATATACCAGCTTCTTGGAGTTCCTGGACTGCCTTGAGCTCTTCTTTGGGCTTGCACTCCGCGGGAAGGGAAGGGAAGTGAACCACAGGGCGAATCGCTTGGATCGGCCCAATGGTATAGTGTGGTGATGAGTGTGATGATGGGACTCGAATATAAGGTCGTCCGTCGACTGCCATCTTCTTCAAAGCCATCTCGGCTTTCGGAACTGTGAACGAGATGCTCTTGGTTCTCGGGAGCTTGGCCAAGTAGCCAAGGATATGGCGAACTTTGCCGACCATTTGATGCGTGCTGGCTCGGTTCTTGTCACCTTCACCCGGTACGCCTCGACCTCAAGCCCCAGCCATTCCTCGTACACTGGATTTTGACCCTTGCGGACCTCCTCATGGTGTTTGAGATTGAGGAGGACGGACCTCCTGGTGGTACCTGAGGTCGACGTCAGATATAACATTAGCGTACGCAACTATTTGGCCGGCGAAGCTCGTCGATCCAGGTGATTCCGCCGTTCTGGTTGGCCCTCATTGCGGCGCCAACCCCGGGGTAACGATTTCTCTCGATACTGTGTGGTTGTCTCCCACGATTCCCACACACACGATGGCTATCGCGGTGTTTTTCTTAAGGCGATTTGTCCGCCTCCGGAGACAATCCCAAGGTCCCGCGATGCCTGGTCTTCCCAATGGCATTGTCAGTTCTGCTCTCAGCGGCCGAGGCGTGCTCAGAGCAAGCGGTCGAATTCCGCTAAGATGTCGTCCTCCTTGAGGCCATAGACCAGATGCGCGTTAAGATTCTCGACGTCATCTTCGCAAGCAGGCCATATACCATGAGTTCTGCCCATGTGATGGCGTGCACTCTAACACTGAACGCATACAATTCTGGGAGGAGATCGGCGATATACTGGAGGGCGGCAGAGAGAGCCGAGCGGGGAGATAACCAGCTGTTATTCAACCGGCCGACGAATTTATACGGCGCCGGTTCCTGTTCGACAAAAAATTGCCGTTGCAACCACCGGTACATGGGCTTTCCGAGGACGACCACTTTGTCCGCTTTCGACTTTCGGCTGTTCCTCAACTCGCCGCTAGCGTCGGACTCCGCCTGCTGCTTTAGCTCTAGGTCGTCCGAGCTTTGCCGTAGGCTTAGTTAGTTGAAGCAGCTCACTTGTGGAAAGGTGAGTACAAACTCACCTAATCAGACGTATATAGAGCGAAACCTGTAGGAGATTCCTACAACTGCAACTGATCCAGTGAGAACTAACTCCAACTGACGTAGTAAGGCCTATCAGTGACAAGAATCGACGGGAGCTTGAAAACTAGTACACTGACCTCGATGAAGGATGAAGCTGGGAGTAGTAGAGGGAAGCACGCTCAGAGTGAACATGCTGAACAGCTCGCCCGGTTGTAGTAGGAATGGAGAATAGCTGCGATAGGAGCCTTTATACCACCAAATTTAGTGAATATCTGATTAGGATTTTTGTCGACGGTGTTGAGATCAGCCATGCTTGGCTGACGATAGCACCTCTTCCTCGCGGTCGTCTTTCCCAACTTTCTTTCTTTCTGGCGCTTCGCTCGCTTCTTGGGTCGCGGCGCTCGAAGGCGGCTAGATCCCTCATGGGGTGGACGGCGACCAACGTATAATGAGTAACGTGAGACTTTTATATATGGTACCGGTACGGTAGAGCTAAGTTCAGTTGAGGCGGCAGCGTTCCCTGTATTATATATACAAGGGAAGCAATCACCATAGCGATAAAGAAAGCCGGTGTATTTACATAATGATTTGCTACCACCACATACGTAGACGTTTGCTGCGGCCACATACGCTCGATTGCGACATTCTAGAATCGATCACGCATCGCGTCCGTGTTGGCATAATGACAGTGGACGACATGCTTAGCAATGCAATGACCACGAGCGTGAGGGCATATGTGACCGTGGTAAAGATGCATATACCCGCAGCAAGCGTACATGTGGCGGTAACAGATTGCTATGTGGAAACAGCGGATGTCGCAATAAAACTGAGCTCTAAACAAACTCATCGGCAGCTGACGCGAGCGCCGGGCCGTTGCTATCGATAAGAAAGAGAGTCTAAAATTAGCATCACAGTGGGGCACCGGAAAACCTGAGACTGGCGTGACTGGAAACAGGCAGAGCTTATCCAGCAGCTGAAGACTAACCTGTCGACTTCTTTTGTCCCCTCGCCTTCCTAAATATCTTACAGGCTAAGGGCCGGAGAAAGACTAGGCTGCCGTGTCGTGTTTCACTGTCGAAAACATAGCTGTGGGAGCTGGAGTTATCGTGCCCGTCAGCTGAACCAACCAACACCTTCAGCCCCATCACGCCCGAAGCCAGGTCTACTTATTGTTTCCTTTGATCTTCGACAACGACAAGACATTTCCTCATGACAGCCTGACCCAATTCATCAAGAGCAATATCAGCTCAATCTTCACCCTCTCGACCAAAGGATCCAGGACTTTATCTGCATCATCGAACGCTTCCTTCTGGACAGTTTCAAGGATGGCCACAGCAACATCACCTCCCCTGGGAACCTCAACCACCATGTCCCCCATCTCTCCACCATCTGCAACATCCTCCAACGTACCAGCCGGTAGCAGCAACACCAACAACTCTTCTACCTCTACTGCCCAGACTCACTCTTTACCAGACAATTCCGCCCCACAACAAACAGAAGCAGTCGAACTTGACGGCTCACCCATCACGCCAGGCCACCAGCAGGGGCACACGGTGAGCTTACACCCTGGTGATGCTCGGCCGGGGAACAATAGTCAAGGGGTGAGTTTCTAATTCTTTGCCATATCATTTAACACTATATTCTGCATCACTTCACTCCGTTGTGCTACTTCCAATCTTCATCAGATATATTACCGTGTTGCAACTGGTTAGGAATCGACCGTATATCTTACGATATGTCTTAAAGGAACGAGCGAAAGTCCGTGCAGACAAGGAGGATGATCCGGCTATTCTCGTCGACGTAAGTCTTTTTTTTCATTCCCAAACTATTTCATTTATTTTAGACCCACCCATCTATCCGATCTACCGATCTATTCAATTATTCGTCAATACTCTCAAATCACCATCTGCTTTTTGTTTGCATCTATCACGAAGAAATGATTGTGGGAATTGAGTAGAGGTGGAGATTGCCTTGATGCATGCAATGAATGGGCACTGATGGTGTGTCTGATGGGAATAGATCCCAAAATCGCCTGCCGCTCAAGACTATGAGGTTGCGGAACATAAAGCCGAGCCAGGACGTCCCTGATTTTTTCCCCATGACTTTCCCCTTACCTCCTTCGTTTCATTTATGGGTAAGGTTGGGATGATGATTGGTGGTTTGGATCTGTGCATGAAATCGGAGGCTGGATGTTTGTGTTGACTCTCGACGTGATCTTCGACTATCTACCTCGGATCATGAATTGACGTCTACAATTGGATGGACCAGGGTGATTCCAGTTCTTTCTTTTTCGGCTTCTCACATCGTGTCAATGCTATACATTCTTCTTTTCAGCAATGAAAGGGGTTATGCCGGGGCTCTACATTCAATCGAGATTTCTGTTCAACTGCAGCGTCTTACAATAGCTAAAGGAAGAACAATGAAGTAGCTATCTCGAAAAGCTGGCATCAAGCCAAAGTTGCTTTCACTTAGCATACAGTACATTCTTCACACATGAAATATATACAGTTACAAGCATCTACTCTAGATCATCACACCCCCCATGAACCTCTTCTCCACCTCCCGAAACAGGAACGGGGTAATCTCATCGCTCGAATTTCCTTGCACCGTCCACAGAACGCCCTTTCTTCGATAATGCTCCAACAACGGCCGACTCGTCTCGTCAAACTTCTTCAATCGCATCTTCCACGTCTCCAGATCATCATCGGCTCTTCTCGTCAACGGTTCACCTGTGACATCATCCCTCCCTGAAACTTTCGGCGGGTTGAAGGTCGAGTTGTACACCCTCCCTGACGGCGCGTGAACCATTCTACTCGCAATCCTATCCAAAATGATCGAGCTGGGCGTCACGATCTCAATCACCAGATTGATCGTCAACTGCGCATCGAGTTGATTCGCCTGTGAGACTGTCCTCGGAAAACCGTCGAGGATGAATGACGCGGTGGGGTCCTCGGAGGGTTGGACGGGGACGGGAACGTTATCGTGATCTGTTACGTAGTCGTCGTCGGGTTGAAGTGCAGTTGCGGTGGCTGACGCGGAGGAGAGAACCATCGGTTGAGATGACGTGCTGGAAACCCAGCCTCGAGAGCGCAACTCGCCGAGGATGAGTCGGATCATAAGCTTGTCTGGAACGAGGGCGCCTTTGCGCATTGCAGCTTCGGCCATGATACCTATACATATGTTAGTTTTTTAGGCTACATCTATACAAACCATATGTGAAAATAGGTCAGATGAAAATGTATGAATGGAACTGACCTAACGGAGTCTGTAACCGGACATTCTCCCTCAGCAGATCTCCCGACCCGATGGCGGAGATCTGAGGAAAGCGATTCATCAAGCGCTCAGCCTGCGTACCTTTGCCCACGCCCGGCGCGCCGACGAAGAGAATCCGCGCTGCTCGAGCAAGAGTCGCAGACCTTCCCCCTCCACCTCCACCTCCTCGATGGAGGGGAGCACCCATTGTTGCTCCTGGAGCTAGAGAGAGCTACTTGATGCTCAACTGAGGTCCGCGGCGATGACGACGAACTCGTATCGCTATCGCAGGCGAATGCGATGCCGAAGCTCAAGCTCCTGCAGGGACAAGAATCGTCCGCGGGCGCCCTCCTGGCGCGAAGGACAACGTCTTAAGGGACCACTGATGTTGAATACCGGCATTGTGACAACATTGTCTAATAATGATATAATAGGGGAATATCTGTTGAGATGATCGTTCAGCGTAAACATGACGAGGGACCGGAGTCGTTGAGCGATGGATGACTAATCTGAGCAGACAGCTGACGAATCACAGCTCGTTCACGTCACCTGATTTCGTGGCGCCTACGTGGATCATAAGTGTGGAGAGCTGTGACCGGGAGTAAAAAAGATGGAAGATCAATGAGTTTTGACATATCGCAGCCTCAAGATGAGTCTTGGCATATTTGAATAAAGTACTATCTGTTAGGCCGCGTGATCAGAAATGATGAATTCCATACGCGAACTGTCACAAGCATGACGTCCACGTGTAGAACCGCCTGCCTTTGAATTTTATAGACAACCAGCCTGACGTCTCATTTATTCATCCCTTCATTCATCCACCAGCTCATGAACACTCTACACAGTCCACGATGAATACGTCTGCGCGCATTGGGAGACGCGCTGCGATGCAGCCAGTGCTTATAGGAGGTAAAGACTTACCCAAAGCATAAGCACCAGGTTAGAACTTGACGCTGACATCTTTCCATCCGATGGTAGCGTCCACCTTGCGACGCGCCTTCATTGTCCCTTCATCAACGTTACGACCTGTCTGTCGTAATGCTCGACGTCGCCCATTCGATCAGCTCTCAGCAGTGGCCATCTTGGTCCCTCGTCATGCCTTGTCGACCGAGACTTCGACAACCCCTGGTGGTGCACCACCCGGGCCTCCTCCTGGCTTCAATGTCAACGAAGCCAAGAAGCCGCTGCGAACGGAGCAAGGGTCCAAATCGGCTCCTTCGAAGCCTGCATCCGAAGAAGAAAAGATCTCCAGCTCTCCAGAATATGCAGTACAGCCTCCACCGAATGGCGTCCCAACCAGCGAGTCCAAGCAGCCCGCCACCGACTCGACGAATCTCACCGAGTCCATCATGGAGACGAAAGCGGGTGCAGCAGCCGCGGATACCATCGCTGAAGTTAAGAAGGAGCAAAAGAAATTAACCATCATGCAAAAGATCAAGAAAGAAATCCAACATTACTGGGATGGGACGAAGTTGTTGGCGACGGAAGTGAAGATCAGTACGAAGCTGGCCTTGAAGATGGCGGCGGGGTATGAACTGAGTCGACGAGAGCATCGGCAGGTTTGTGCATCACGTAAACCTATCAAACTGGGAGGGATCAATGTTGCTGACGTGCGACTGCGGCAGTTGACGCGAACGGTGCAAGATCTGGGCCGCTTGGTCCCCTTCTCGGTCTTCATCATTGTTCCCTTTGCCGAATTGCTGTTGCCAGTTGCGCTGAAGCTGTTCCCGAACTTACTCCCTAGCACCTACGAGGGTGCGAAATCGAAAGAAGCCAAAGCCAAGAGTCTTCGGGCAACGCGCAAGGAAGTGAGCAATTTGCTGCGGAATACTCTTAAGGAGACAGGATTGCCTGTTAGTGTGGCCAATGCGCAAAAGGAAGAATTTACCGAGTTTTTCCGCAAGGTGGGCTTTTCTACCTCACTCCCTCTTCTGCATCTACCTCCTTCTACAGCCCCATCCACCCTTTGCAGCCCAGCCTTCTTTCCCTTCTCCTGATCTGGCTCGGACGCGGAACCAAGAACTGACGTATAATCACCTCAGGTCCGCGCCACGGGCGAATCCCCCACGCCCGAAGACGTCATCAAAGTCTGCAAAATCTTCAAAGACGACCTGACGCTCGACAACCTGTCCCGAGCCCAATTAGTGGGAATGGCGCGATACATGAACCTCAACACGTTCGGCACGGACGCGATGCTACGGTATCAAATCCGGCATCGGATGCGACAGATCAAACGGGACGACAAAGCCATCAGTTTCGAAGGTGTCGATTCGTTGTCCGTGTCCGAGTTACAAACCGCCTGCGCGAGTCGGGGGATCCGCACTCACGGCGTTTCCCCCGCCCGTCTGAGAGAAGATCTCCAGATGTGGCTCGACCTTCGTCTCAAATATGGCGTCCCTTCGACGTTATTGGTCCTTAGTAACGCGTTCATGTACGCCCAAGGAAAGGGGGATTCGGAGATCTCCTCCCAGATCGATGCCCTCACGGGTGTATTGTCCTCGATCCCCGAGGAATTGTTCCATGAGATGGAACTTGAAGTGCATAATGCCGAGGGCGCCGCGACGAATAAACAGCGCTTGGAGGTCCTCAAGGAACAGCAGGAGTTGATTGAGGAGGAGAATGAACAGAATCAGGATTCAGGCAGGGATGCGGCGTCTGGGACCCAGATCAAGGATGATCGGGATATCGATGAGAAGGAGGACGGCGGGGAGAAGAAAAAGGGAGATGCTGAGATGGAAGCCGGGAGTGGAAAGATGAAGGAGGAGAAGCAGGTGGGTGAGAAAGATGAACGGAACCCCGCCGAGGCACAAAAAGAGATGGAGAGTGAAAAGGTCGGTGTAAAATGAGGTTGCGGAGAACGGGATAACACTCCGACTTCCTTTCCTTGTTTGATGTACGAAAGTACTATTAGTTTCATCTCTCCTCTTCATGTATGAACTACTTCTATTCTCCACTTCGTCCTATCTCTGATTTGCGTCTCAATTCATTTTGTCTCGTCCGGGCCGTTCTTTCACAGGAGTTTAGTTACCCTAGATTTTCATCTTTAGACACGGGAGGAGACAATGCGAATTGAGTTGAATCGAATTGAATTCGCGTTTGACGTACTGCGTCGGTCTTTTATTGAGAACCTACGTGGCATTCCTATTTAGGATTTACTATGGTATCACCAGGGTTCTCACCTCTGCTTAACTACCCCATATGAGGAAACGGCCATCCCTCGTAGCCCAGCACCATCTGATTGCTCGATTCGATCTCCTCGGCCTTGGCTTTCAATTCGTCTACATCCCAATTCGCCCACACGAAGCGTCCATTCAAGAACTGCGCTTCGGGTTGGGACAGCCACAGCATGAAGTGAGCGGGCAATTTAGCTGTTCACGGGACGAGATATTAGCGTTTTCGTACTCACTCCGCCGGGCAGTCAGCCGGTGTCCGCTCGTCACCAGGCATTGGTTTGGTTTGGTTGGGATCTCACTGACCTGTATCCATAGGTAACATGTCCGGCGTAGCGCCCGAGGCCAAGAAGATCTTAGTCTCGATCATCCCCGGATGGACGCTGGCGAAGAACATATTGGGGTTCTCGGCCGCCAGGAACTCAAGGGTTTTGATCTGAGCTACTTTCGAACATAGATACCCCGATAGTCCCACGACTTGTTTGGGCGGAAAACAGGCGGCGCCTGCGGTCACTGCCAGCACGACTGCCCGGGTGCGGTTGGCTGTGGGGAAGAAGGCTTGCGCGGCGATCACGATGGATTTGACGTTCGTCTTAAGATCAAGAGGGTAGGTCAGCAAACGTGGCCGTCACAGGGCCATTTCAATCGTGTGCAAGCGAGACACACACACACACCTCGTAGTTCTTCCAGTAGCTCGCGAGAGGCGCTTCGGCGATGGGTGCCGGGGATGAGATGTACCCTGCGTTGAGAATCATTACGTCCCACGTCCCAACTGCCTTGGCGATATTGTCCATTGCGGCCTCATCCGTCACGTCGGCAGGGCAGACGGAGCAGGTGGTGTCGCCGCCGATTTGCTTCTGCGTGTCGACCAGGGTTGATTCGGAACGACCGATCAGGACGATATGCTTGGCTCCCGCTGCGGCGAACGCAATGGCTGTCTCGCGACCAATACCGCTTCCCTGTTCTCACACATCAAACCCGTAAGCAACGTTTGTGAAGAGCATGATTTCAGTAATCTAGACAGTGACAATAGCGAGAAGGAAGAATAAACTGACAGCGCCGGTGACGATGATCGTTTGACCCGCATGACTGAGGTTGGCACGAGTCGGCTCGATGGCGGGATAGACGTCGTTGTGCCAGGTCGGCGTGGGCGAAGGGAATGGCGGCTTCATCTTTGTTGTCGGTAGGTGCTGTAGAAGCAATGGCTTCAGTACTCAGATGGAGAAGCACAATGAGGAAGCGATAGCGACGTCGTTGTGGAGAATTGACGGGACGGTGCGTCGATGGTACTGTATACCTATACATTTGAGTTAAGCATAAACCTGCCGCGATCATGACAAAGAATGAGGCACAGCCAACACCAACGTCAGCTTCACCGCCTTGGCCTCTGGTGCGGACGCGTAGGCATGCTTACGAGTACTTGCTGCCGGGTGGCTGATCGCTTAACACCTGTACATTTTCCGGCAGCTGTGATAGGCGGCGTCATGATCGTTCCAGGGGTGCGAACCATCACCCCGTTTAGCTACCCGCACTCGTCCGGTAGATGGGATTCGTGGGAAGGTAAAATAACCGTTTGGATAGATGGAATTTTTCTTGATGATCTGTGTGCTTTTGGGATTGAGTACAGAGTAGAGATCGTGCGTGGCCAACCCAATTAGCGGACCCTGTGAAGACGTAATGAGACAAGTTCCGAGCTACAGTTGCAGCCGATAAGTAGCAATCTCAAAAGCCCTGAGCTCCAGCTTGAACTTTCCATCTTTAAAGATAATCTCCTCCTCGTCATCTTCAAGAACGTTACACTTCCACACCTTCTTGACAGGCAACCACGTCTCGATGACACCGCGACTCTTTCCGCCTAGACTGTCATAGACGCGCAAGATCAGACTGCGTCCTTTTCGTTTAGGAAGTTCGCCACGCGAGACGTCTTCGTCGTCTTCCCCTCTTTTGACCGTATCGAGGATCAAGGAGGTGTGATCGTTGCCTTCTTCGTCGCCGTGGTCGGGATCGCGTTGGATGGCTTTGATAGCAGAGAAGAGCGAGGAGGCTTTGGAAGATGGGTTCGAACTGGATAGCATCTGCATGGGGTTGTTGAAATTGAAAGCCGCCCGAACGGTACGGCTGTCGAGTGGGCCTTGGTGAGGGAAGATGGCGTAGCGGATATGATGTCGTCCTTTTATATTGTCAGTGAATGGCAACAGAAAAGATACAAAGGGGAATAGAGGATAATAGCACATACCCATGTCGGCGTGAGCATCAGGAGCTTTGGGAGCGCGAATCAAGCTCAGACGCATCAAATTGCCCGACGTAGCGAAGCCGTACTTGGAGTCGTTGAGGATAGACACCCCATAGCCATGCTCCGACAGATCGGCCCATTTGTGGCAGCACACTTCAAACTTGGCCATGTCCCAGCTGGGCCACGTCAGTACGACATTGAGCCTTTGCCTAGAAGGAGATCTCACCTAGTGTTGTAATGAGTGGGCCGCCTGGTAACGCCATACTGCGTCTCGTAAGACGCCTCCGTGTTGCGAATGTCCACTGGGAACTCGACTTTCAAGAACTTCATGCTCTCGCGCCATTCGACTTCCATTTCCATCTCCACGTACGAAGGCGAGTCTTTGACGCTAGCAGCCAAGCTGATGGTCGTCTTGGCCCAGCTGTGCTCGCTGATCTTGGTCTCACTCACCACGCTCACTCTTTCCGGGCCCGATTCAGCGATTCGGCTCTTTTCAGACGCCAGTTCTTGTCTAGTCTCGAGGTGGTAGACTTCCACGTCCCACGCTTGCCAGTATAGAGGCTTGTCGTCGAAGAGAACTAGCTGATTCGCCTTGGATCCCTGTGGGACAATCTCGCGCTGGGCCTTGAGGTCGACCAGTGACGTGATTACTCCATTCTCGACTTGCACGGCAAAGTCGTTGTTGGACAGGCGGAATACGCCCGATTTAGGCTCGTCGATCTTCGCGTGAAATTTGCTCTCCAAGCTCGTGATGTCTTCGACTCTGCCAATACCACCGTCGCTTCGCACTAGCTTGTAGGCTGACGAAGACTGCGTCTTCGTCTCACCCGGAACTCGGACGAGCTCGGTCCGCGGCCACGGTAGCGTGTTGATAGCCACCAGATTTTGACCCTTCCCTCGAGTAGCGTCAGTGAGTCCGAGAGCAGACAATGACTGATTGAGCAGAGCTTGGCCTCGCTCAAAGACCTCCGCATACACCTGTTCCCATCAGTAAATCGTATATATACATATACTAAACCTCATCTCACCTTGTCGCTATCATCGTAGCACATGCCAATGCACGTTCCCGGCAGACAATCGTGGAACTGGCAAAGCAGGATCATCTCCCACAGGTCATCGATGTCTGCCTTGGGGTACCGATAGCTCGGCTTCTCTCCCTCGATCGAGTCCAGAATGCTCGCCAGAGTCGCCATGTATTCAAGATCATGCATCAGAATCTCCGACTTGCGATTGCCACGCTTGTTCTTGGCGTGCGTCGTGTACGTTCCGCGGTGGAACTCGAAGTAGAGCTCGCCGTCCCACGTCGTGAATTTGGTCCCTTCACGGGCCTTCTTCTCGAGACGGGCGAAGAAGTCGTCGACCGAGTCGCCCATGTGCACTCTTGGCAGCAGTCCTGTTTTATCGCTCAGACCCCGACATCGTCGAAGCTTTTCGATCTGGGTAAAGGTCGGCCCTCCACCACCGTCTCCTTTGCCAAACACCAACAGCGACGTGTTGTCCTGGTCGAGCGACTTGTGCTGCGTCACGCTCCGCTTGACGTCGCCAAAGTGCGCTTCGGCGGTGTACGTCTCGCAGGGCGGCATATGCGCCAGCACCTGACTTCCGTCCAGGGCCACCCAGTTGAACGTCGTATGGGGAAAACGATTGACGTTGTTCCAGCTCAGCTTCTGGGTCAGAAACCGACTCATACCTGCTAAGCGGCACACCTGCGGGATCTGGCTGGAGTAGCCAAAGGTATCCGGGAGCCAGAAAGTCGTGTGTCTCTCGCCGAAATGACTCTCGAAGAAGCGCTGCCCATACAAGAACTGGCGCACGAGAGACTCCCCACTGGGCAGATTGGTATCATGCTCTACCCAACTACCGCCGATGGGCTGGAACGTGCCCCTCTTGACATGGGCTTTGACCCGGTCGAACAGAGCGGGATAATATTCCTTGAGCCACTTGTACTGCTGCGCCTGCGAGCAGACGAAGCGATGCTCGGGATAGCGATCAATGAGATCGCATTGATTCGCCCACGATCGAGCTACTTTACGTTTGGTTTCCGCCCACGGCCACAGCCAGCACGTGTCTGACGAAAGTAAGCAATTGCGTTCTAGTTTCGATGATGCCGACTTTACCTATATGGCAGTGTCCCACTCCATAGACAATCGGTGTCTTGTCACTGTCATAGACCTTGACAGAGTCGACATGGTCGCCAAGGTACTCTCGCGCAATCTTCCGACAGCGAATAATCGACTCTTGACTACCGTGCACGAATGCGTTCATGATGGAATTTGCGACCTCGAGCGCTTTGTGCTCTTCCCATGAATCATCAGGGAACTCCCTGGCTGCGTCTGTGGGGTTGTCAGAAAATATCCCAAGTGGTCAAGTCACACAGATCCCCTACCGCCGATGATCCAAAAATCGACAAATAACGCTCTCGCTTCGAGGTTTACGGCTACGATGTCGGCCTTCTGCAGTTGAAAATACTTGTTCGGGTTCGGCGGCTGAATGGAATCTCCTCCTGGAGCATTGCCAAACATGCCGTTACAGGCCATCTCGATGTAGAATATATGAGACTTGCCATCCCTCCAGTTCTTGGGGAGGATCCACTCGGTCCTTTCGCCCCCTCCCGTCAGTCCATGGACAGGCTCACCGTCTTCGGTCCAGATCATCCCCTCGTTGTTAGCATCCCAATGAAACTCGAGATGAGCTTTCTTGCACAGGTTGGCAGGAATTTTTAGCTGGATCCTGAACCAGTGCGTCGACCAGCTCGGACCAAAAGACTCTCCCACATGAGTGGGCTTGAAAGTCTTCGAAGTGGCCTCCTTAAAGGACGGTCGGGCCAGGTCAGGAACGGAGTAGACAGAAAGCTTGACATGTTCATCCCCGCATGCACGACCTTCATCCATCATGCTGCCATTATGGTTTCAAATTCAGTACTAGCTCTAACTACTGCAATCTGAGGCTACAGAGAGAAATGTACACTCACGACAGCAGATTCTTAGATGCATATTGTCCACCGCCTGTGAATTGCGCGAGGCGATCGCGGTAGATGTTATGAATATGCTGGCCCACCGGCTGGCCGACCAGCTTGGGGTAGGCCGCCGCTGGGGCATTGTCATATCGCGACTCTCCACCCATTGTGACGTTGTGAATAGCTTGAATCAATTGATATTGTTTGAGCGAACTCTCCTCAGGGTGTTGTGGGATATGATGATCTCCAGGGGGATGTTGGAGGTCGTCGTACAACCCCGCATTCCTCGATCGAGCCGTTGAGCTCTGGTGCAAAGGAAAGCTTGGCGGTCAAGCAGATGCATGACGCAAGGTGGCGGGTAGGGCGCGGCAACGGCGGCTATGCAGAGCTATTTTCGAGACCTCATCTGATGCCGCTCGAAGAGACATCCTCCTCTATGGGCACAATTGACGCCCAGAATAAATTCCATGGACTATCCGACAGGTCCATCAGATCAGAAGACGGTAATACTACCAGACACCAGTCCTGGAGAAAGACAAACCACAGATACTACCACACAATGGTAGTATCGAGAAGTTATTAAGATGCCATGGAGAATGGAGCCTGCGCCTTCGCACCTCAGTTTAAAAGAGTTTTTTTTTGGTTACCAAGAGAACATTGCTTGCTCTTCCCTGTCCAGGCTCTGCTCGTTCAGTTTTTGGAGGGATTATCTTCAGGATGCCCTAAGATAGCCGGTCGAAGGTTGTGCAACAGATCGACCCAAAGCTCATACATTCAACATGTATGAACACCTCTGTACATGGGATCCTCTACTCGGTACATGAAGACAAATGGCTTTCAATACATCGATCCAAGGTCGAGCATTAGCACAGATATGGTCGCTGCGGTCCCTTCTCTCGCCTGCTAGGGTTCTACCTAGTCGGATTAGTGCTATGTTTTGGAACCCAATTGAATCAACTGGGCAGGAAATATCCGTGTGTTTGATATCACGGGATTCTCTTATTGGTTCATCCTAGTATGGACGGTCAATGGAGCAGCTCCGGTTTAAGGCTGGATGCACAAGCATGTGTTGATGAACATATCGCGGTGATGCCCTCTCGAAGAGACGGACTGTCATGTGAGTACTGTTGTGTGTTATTCGCGTAGAAGTCACATGAGTGGAAGGTCATGGAACGTCACGGGGCTTGGGCGCCGTCGATTCACTCGTCTGGATAGTTCCATCCACGACAGTCCTTTCCTAATTCGGCTTGTTGTGGTGGTGGAAGTTGCCGAACGGAAGTTGCCGAACGGAGTAAACAAGGCCCACTATATAAAACCCTTCCTCCCTCCTTCCTCTCTCTTCTTCTCTTCTTCCTTTTCTCTCCTCACAGTCTGTTGACATGATGCATCCGCACGCTTTCATCAGCTGTCCCCAACGCTCAAGCTTTCCAAGCTTTCCAACCATGCCCATCCTCTTCCTCCTTTTCGCCTACGCCATCATCGACGACTTTCCGGCGACGGTGGCGAGTTGTCTGCTGCTTCCGATGAGAGGCCTTGTCTGGTTCTACCAGGCTCGGATCCTTGAGGTTGTCAGTGTGGCACTCGTCATCCGTCACATCCTCCGCCACCTCGACGACGCCCCCCCAACCCCGACGGCCCCCGCTCCGCCAGCGGAACCGGCCACCCCCCCACGACACCCGCCGACCCCGACAACGCCTCCTCCGCCTCCGGTCGCACGCCGCGTGAAGGAGCTGCGCACCAGCTCCGCCGGATCCCTCCTGCCACCACGACGGCCAACCCCGACGACGCCCGCCCCACGACGACGCCCGACCCCGACGACGTCCCTTCCGCTCGGAGTCGGACTCCGCGTGCAGGAGCTGCGGAGCAGCTCCTCCGGATCCCCTCGGTCTCGCTTGCCCACGTGGCGCGAGGCCGTCGAGACTAGCCCCCGGCCGCCCCCGCCCCCGGCGGAGGAGCGCGTCCGGCAGGCAGTCTCGGGGCCGGAAGTGGAGATGGTGGACGCCCCACCCGTGAAGCTTGTCCGGTTCGTGCCGGGCGAGGTGACGGACGTGGTGGACGTCATCAACTGGTTGGAGCCGGAGATGCAGCACCGCTACGTCTTCGGCCCAACCGACCATCAAGGAGACTACACGATGGACGACGACGAAGAGGTGGAACGGGAGTCGCGGGAGTACCACGACATCCTCCGGTCGATGCAGGCCGAGGGCCACCATGACGACTACGCCAAACTGTAAGTCTCTCTTTCCTCTTTCCTCTGTTCTCTTCCCTGACTACCTTCTCTCTCCCTCTCTCCCTCTCTCCCTCTCTCCCTCTCTCCCTCTCTCCCTCTCTTCCTCTCTTCCTCTCCCTCTTCGCTCCTTCCCCCTGTCCCGCTCATGAGCCTGGGTTCAACTGACTCGCTCTACAGCCTCGAATACTCGCCAATCTCCGAACGCCAGAATCGACACCTCAACCGCCTCTGTTGGCTCGAGCAGAGCCGGAACAGCCAGTAAGTCCAGGTATGCTTTTTCTCGTCTTCCCTCCATAAAACCCAAAAAACACCAAAAAAACTCCGAAAACATAAAACAATCACCAAAAAATCTGCTTTTCTGCGTTTCCTTTGTTTTGATGTATTGCGTTTTGCTGTTTATTTTCCTTTGTTTGCATCGTTATCGTCGTGTCTTGTATTGCGTTTACTGCAAGTTTTCTTTTGTTTACATCTCTATCGTCTTTTTGGGTGGTGGGAAGTCCCTCGGTATTGCACTACCTCCGGGGGAACAGCTGATATTACATGTGACAGGTCTTGTCCTTTTTATTATTTTTATTGAGGATATCGAGTCTCTTGCTTTGCGAGAACTCGGTTCCTCAGGCCTCGATCATGTCCCTTTTGAGACTTTCGAGTTGCCATACTTTTTGGAACCCCCTCGCCTTGTGCGAGATTTTATTTACTTCTACTTTTTTCATCAGTTGCTTTGCTGGTCGAAGCCTCTGGAGAAGAAGGATGTAGATAGAGTAGATAGATGAGTGTAGAGTGGTGGGGAGTAGTATCTGCATCATCATCATATTGACGAGTGGTGATGAGCTTTCATCAACCTCTTGACGGGGATATATACGTGTTGTCATTGAATGTATAAGGCAGTCATCTATCCTCGTCTACATTGTGATGGAGACTCGTCGTACTTATGCCAGCCGTATGACGATGAATTCACTACCTGCTTTCATCAACAGTGTGACGATAGCTCGTTCTCACCTTCGACGACAGTCTGGCAATGACTCTCTACCTTCGTCTGCCTGATAACAGGATAGCTCTACTATCGTCAACCACACGACGAGGATCCACTTGCTTTCATGATTCTTGTGACGAAGACTACATCTACACCTGTCAAGATTATGACGCAGACCAGGGTCACTGTATCGACAGCATGACGACGGCCTCAGTAATGGTTTCAATAATGGTTTCATCAATCTTATCATG
>QQTW01000727.1_pt1 | contig 21429 bp, 21 predicted proteins | sample 1904831 | NCBI WGS metagenome assembly QQTW01 (sample SAMN09435610, study PRJNA476489) | Subsurface metagenome, whole genome shotgun sequencing project. | reverse complement strand
CCTTGATAGTTGGCAACCTATTCAAGATATAACATTTAGTAAGGAAAGCGTGTTTATTAAAACCTACGCTTCGCAAATAGTAGTTCACAGTTGCGATCGCGTGGTTTGGATTAGTCCTAGCGAGGATAACAAAATACTTCCAGTTTTGACCCAACCAGCTATATCTACAAGCCAAAATAATTTGGACTCGATTGCAAATGATACCTCCATCCACCCTCAGCTTGCAACTCCAAATTTGCTTTGGGAAGAATCTCAAATTCCAGAAAATAAACAACCTGTATCGCAACTTTCATCATCGGCAGCGAATAAAAATATTTTGAGCATTGAAAACGGTCGGTTGTATATTCAAACTATTGAAGGTGAAATTGTAGTCGAAGGTTCCAATATGAAATTTTGGTTTAGTCCACCAGAAGGTCAAAATATTATTCCCCAACCTGTAGAAGTGAAATAAAAATTCAGTAATGGGCATTTGAGGCATAGGGCACGACGTAGGGGCACGGCATTACCGTGCCCCTACAAACCCATTAAAATTTGTAATATGTAATATAAAATACAATAATTATCAGAAATAGCCGCAATGCAACTGATATGGCTAGTTGCCAGAGCGTGGGAAAATAAAAGGAAGAAATACTTAGAGAGGAAAACCTTATAGTATGCACCTGAGTGAAATTACCCACCCTAACCAGTTGCACGGTTTATCCATTCGTCAGTTGCAACAGATTGCCCGCCAAATTCGTGACAAGCATCTCCAAACTGTTGCGGCAACTGGTGGACACCTGGGACCTGGATTAGGTGTTGTAGAATTAACGCTTGGGCTTTATCAAACACTCGACCTCGACTGCGATAAAGTTATCTGGGACGTTGGACACCAAGCCTATCCCCACAAACTGATTACCGGACGTTACAGCGACTTCCACACGTTACGCCAAAAAGATGGTATCGCGGGTTATCTCAAGCGCGGCGAAAATAAATTTGACCACTTCGGTGCGGGACATGCTTCGACAAGTATCTCCGCCGGTTTGGGTATGGCTTTAGCACGGGATTTGAAAGGCGAAAAATTTAAAGTTGCCTCTATCATTGGTGACGGTGCGCTAACTGGTGGAATGGCACTCGAAGCTATCAATCACGCTGGACATTTACCCAAAACCAATTTATTGGTAGTTCTCAACGACAACGAGATGTCCATCTCTCCTAATGTCGGTGCAATTAAGCGCTACCTGAATAAAATGCGTCTTTCCCCACCGATGCAGTTCTTCACCGACAACCTCGAGGAACAATTCAAAAATATACCTTTCGTTGGTGAGTCGCTTTCTCCCGAACTTGGAAGTATTAAAGAAGGAATGAAGCGTTTGGCTGTACCGAAAGTTGGTGCGGTGTTTGAAGAACTTGGTTTTACCTACATGGGACCAGTCGATGGACACAACTTAGAGGAATTGATTGCTACATTCCAACAAGCGCATCAAATTCCCGGACCAGTTTTAGTGCATGTGGCTACAACTAAAGGCAAAGGTTACGAACTTGCCGAAAAAGACCAAGTTGGATACCATGCCCAAACACCGTTTAATGTAACAACTGGTAAAGCGATTCCTTCCACTAAGCCCAAACCACCTGGCTACAATAAAGTATTTGCACATACTTTGGTGAAACTTGCCGAACAAAACCCGAAAATCATCGGCATTACAGCAGCAATGGCAACCGGAACCGGGTTAGATAAGTTACAGCAAAAACTTCCAAACCAGTATATAGACGTAGGTATCGCCGAACAGCACGCAGTCACCTTAGCAGCAGGACTTGCAAGCGAGGGAATGCATCCGGTATGTTGCATCTACTCTACTTTCCTGCAACGGGCATACGACCAGATTATTCATGACGTATGTATCCAAAAGCTACCCGTGTTTTTCTGTTTAGACCGGGCAGGGATTGTTGGGTCAGATGGACCGACGCACCAAGGCATGTATGACATTGCTTACCTGCGCTGTATTCCCAACATGGTATTGATGGCACCCAAGGATGAAGCCGAACTACAACAGATGATTGTAACTGGGGTTAATTATACTGATGGCGCGATCGCAATGCGTTTTCCTCGCGGTAGCGGTTACGGCGTACCTTTAATGGAAGAAGGTTGGGAGGCTTTGGAAATTGGTAAGGGCGAAATTCTCCGCAACGGCGATGATGTGGTTTTGGTTGCATACGGGACGATGGTTTACCTGGCAATGCAAACTGCCGAAGTCCTTAATGAACATGGCATTCAGGCGACGGTAATCAATGCCCGGTTTGCCAAACCGTTGGATACTGGGTTAATTTTGCCACTAGCTAAGAAAATTGGTCGCGTGGTAACACTAGAAGAAGGCTGCCTGATGGGTGGCTTTGGTACAGCAGTTGCAGAAGCGTTGTTAGATGCTGATGTTGTTGTACCCGTGAAGCGTATCGGCGTACCAGATATTTTAGTCGAACATGCCGAACCTAACGAATCGAAAGCAGAATTGGGTTTAACGAGTCCGCAAATCGCTGAAACGGTGATGCAGGCTTTTTTTAAACAGCAGTTAACTGCGGTGAGTTAGAAAATGTAGAGACGCGAAATTTCGCGTCTCCTTAACAATAATTTTAGAGATTTTAATGCGATCGCTATTTAAAGAACGCGAATAATACATCATATAGTGTTAAATTCTCTTCACGCGAAACCACACACCCCGCAAAAAATATGTAAATATACAATATGCAACTTAGATATATTTTTGCTTCCCCCCTTAACTCTCTGCCATGAACCCTTCCAACAATCAGGTTTATCCCGTCATTTGGCACAACGATGGAGTCTCACTCATCGACCAAACTCGCATCCCAAATGAATACGCAATCGTCGAAATCAGCCGTAGCGAAGACATGGCAAGGGCTATCAAAACCATGATAGTTCGAGGTGCGCCTGCAATTGGTGTTGCTGCTGCATACGGTATGTATCTTGGTGCAAGGGAAATTCAAACCGATAAACGCGATGCATTTTTACAGCAATTGGAAAAAGTTGCGGTGATGTTGCGGGCAACTCGTCCCACCGCAGTCAACTTGTTCTGGGCAATATCGCGGATGCTAAAAGTAGCCTATGAATCTTTAGGCACTGTTGATGATATTAGAAAAACCCTGTTAGAAACCGCCCAAGTCATCCAAGTTGAAGACTTACAAACCTGTCAGGCAATCGGCGATAACGGGTTACAAGCATTACCAGCTAACCCCGGTAAATTAACTTTACTTACCCACTGTAATGCCGGCGCACTCGCTACAGCTGGTTACGGTACAGCGTTGGGTGTGGTGCGTTCGGCATGGCGCGAAGGCAGATTGACGCGGTTATTTGCCGACGAAACCCGTCCCAGATTGCAAGGTGCAAAGCTTACCACCTGGGAATGTGTCCAAGAAGGGATTCCGGTAACGCTAATTACAGATAACATGGCGGCGCACTGCATGAAGCAGGGTATGATTGACGCTGTAGTGGTAGGTGCAGACCGCATTGCTGCCAATGGCGACTCTGCGAATAAGATTGGTACCTATAGTTTGGCAATAGTAGCGAAGGCGCATAACGTGCCGTTCTTCGTAGCAGCGCCACTTTCAACGGTTGATTTCGAGTTAGCCGATGGTAGCGGAATACCGATTGAAGAACGCGACCCTGCGGAAATTTACCAGGTTGGCGATACGATTTTGACACCAACTAGTGGGGTGGACTATTATAATCCGGCATTTGATGTGACTCCTGCGGAGTTGATTGCAGCGATTATTACCGAGAATGGTGTGTATGCACCGGGTGAGTTGATGCGATCGCGTCAAAGGCAACTTGCTTAATTGAGGAATGGGGAATAGCAGAATCAGGGATTGTTAATTCCCCAATCTAAATTTATAGTTAACCTAGGTTGGGGAGCCTAACTAGGAAGCCGGGGTTCCCCCGGTTGTAGCATGTGGCGTTGGAATGTTCGCGCTACTCTTCGAGAAGGCGAAGCGCCTATCGCGTTCCCGTAGGGTAGTGTAACCCAACAATGTTAGTTGAGTAACGCTTAGTGCTACACCTAACCTACAAAGATACTTATATTTTGCAGCTTTTTAGCTACAAGTTAATGAGCAATTATTCGACTGGCTTTTGACCCGACAGGGATTATAAATCCCTATGGTGAGATTGGGTGTGTTGTACCGATGCATAGCGAATTGAAAATAGGTACATTGAGCGGAATTTTGAAGCAAGCACAAGTTAGTCCTGAAGAGTTTATTGAGAATCTTCAGCTTACATTTAACACTATATCCCATATTCCGTACTTCAAGATGTAGTATCTTGATATTCAAGAATAATTCTTAAGAATTCTCAATGATTAAGTATTAATACTGGTAATTATTGGCGTTTTGCGTTGATTATTTAACCTCCATTAGCAAGATATTGGAAATCTACGCATGTTACACAATGAAGTGCGGAAAGTGGGCTATATTTAAGGAAAAATAGCTTTTTGGTTTTAGGTCTTGGATGCGATCGCTGAAACTGAGATTTTGTCTAAGTTGAGGATTAGCGTTTTTTTTATACCGTCAGAGCGAGAAAAATAGGGATACAAAAGGCAAAATCTATGCTTAAAAGCACTCCTGTTGTCACGACACCATCCGTAAAACGCTTACTTAAGCTTTGGGCATTGCGCTACAAAACTGACTCATCTTCTCTACTCTTATCTCAAGAATCCTCTCACGGTTCATTACTTCAAACAGCTTCACCAAAAGGTCGAGCCAAAACCGCTGCAAAATTAAAGGATAAATTATTAAATATCAACAGCCAGATGGCATGGATACAAACAAAATCGCTCCACAATTATCTTCCGAATGTTTTAGATTTTAACGAGGCGAAGAAAATAACTGAATCGGCGCTTTTTCTATATAAAGTACTACTAAATATCTACCAAAAGCAACTGCTGCCTGATGATTCATTTGCGATAGAACTATCGCAAACAGCAAATTATTTTGAGGATAGTTATGTTGACGAACTCAAGATAATAACAATCGAGGAACTAGCATACATGTTTGAACCAGTATTAATAGCATTTCAAGAGCAACACATGGCATGTAAGGACTGGCGTACACTTGGCTTCATGACCACGCAGTTAAAATTTACTAACAAGTTAATTCTCAATCAAATTACACAAGCAGAAAAATTACTGCTTAGTCCCTACTTAAAGTTTATTGAAGAACAAGTTGCTATTCCCTGGCAGCGAGTATGTGTTGCTAGTGCCAACCACGATTTAGATTCACCTACCTTAGCCTTAGTAGAGCAAATGTTACCTCTTGCAGATGAGATTGCCCAAACTGTTTACCACAAAATAGTGGAATTATTCCCCGAACATCGCAGTCGTAGTGGTTTTTTGAACAATCCCAATGTGGCACAATCAAGCATTCGTGACTTGAACATGTACCAAGCCTACCTTTGGTTATGCGTTTTAGAGCAAAGTCTGGTATCAGTAGAAGAGGAATTAGTGGATTTATGTTTTATGGTTATGGAAAAAGTAGAAGTTAAATGGGGACTGTTGCAGAAATGGAACCAAGTATTAATGGATGAAATTATCAACCGTGTCAAGCCAGAACATAAAACTATTTTGCTACCTTACACTCAAGGAATGCAGAAAGCATTTGCCTTTGATTAGGAAGCGAACAGAAAACATTTGAGGATTATAAATTTATTATCTTAAGCTAAATGGCAAAACTTTTTCCTCTTCTTACTTCGATATCGCACTACCTCCATAATTAAATTAATCGCCACTCACAAGCATCAACAAATTGTGATAAATGTCTTATATTTGTGGTTACGACTATAACTTCATTACCTTTTAATTCCTCTAATTTTGCCTGCGCGGATAAAATCACATCTCCGTCAAGTGCTTTTGTGTCTGCGGTTGGTGTTCCAGCACGTCTTGCTTCTGCCCATAACTGAGCGTACATTTTAAATAGCTACCACTTAAATTTATAGTACTCCCCCTACTCCCCCTACTCCCTACTCCCTTCTTCAACGCTAGAATGAATAGTGTTGATTTCCGGTTGCTAACGTGTCTGATTCGCTGCCATTGCGTGAAAAATATCTTGCTTTAATTGATGAAATTGTGGAAACCACACTCAAAGGTAAGATTAGTTCGGTCGAACAAGTGTATCAAATGTTGCTCAAAGGTGTAAATGCTGAGACGGGAGAAATATTTGAATTGGTGTTGAGCGATCGCGTCCATTCTACTCAACAACAAGCTGATACAGAAAAAGACGAACTCAAAAAAGCCAAAATTACTCGCAGTTTACGTGCTATCAAAACAATTCAAGCGCAATGGCAACGCGCCCAAGAACAAAATCAAGCTAGCTTAATTACCGCTTCTGCTATTAAAGAAATTACCACAGCCAACCCTGAGGAACAACTAAGTATATTTCTGCGCTTTACCGACCCAAATCAGAAGCATCCTTTAAATTTACAGCAAATTCAACAGTTAGCAAAATCACTGCAACAATACGCACAAGCTGACTCAAACCTACAGCAGATTTCTGAGGGGGTAGTGCGCGGAATTGCTTCGTGGCAGCGGCTCCAAGAACATTTAGTTAGCTGGATGTACGAGCGGCAAGATACAATAGGATTTGGTGGTGTACCGGGAGAAAGCGGACCTTGGGCAACTTGGGCGAAGCAAGTAAAAAGTGATTTACCTCAGAGATTATTTCGTGTATTAGCAACCGAAGAATCAGTGATTGAATTTGCCGAGAAGCAACGCAATCTGACTCTAAGTGACTGGGTAGAATTAGCGTTAATTTTGCAATTTATCCAACGCGGTTTAGTTAGTTGGTTCGACCAACAAGCATACAATGTCAAAGCGGGTTCAAAACTATCGATTTCCACCTTTTTGACATTTGCGGTAATTTGGAGTTTTTTAGCGAATGGATTTAGTAGCATCGCAACTATGTACGGTGAAAGTTGTTCGCAAGTCATGCTGCAAACTTTACGGACATTTGCTCAACGTCAGTATTTTCCCTTGTACGGGGGTATTTTTGCTTCGTTTTCAGGTAGTTATTTGCGCGATACACTCGACTATCTCGACGCACCACTGCGACAGGCAGAAGGAACTCAAGAAAAAGCCCGGATTTTGACACTTTTAGGCTATTCGCAGCGTGCATTAGGGCAATACGAACGCGCAAGTCAATTCCACAAACAAGCATTAGAAATAGCACGCAATGCAGGAGATAGAAGCTGTGAAATCGCTAATCTCAACCATCTCAGTCGCACTTGTGTGGAAGTAAAAGACTATGTTGAAGCTATTAATTACAGCCAGCGTGCATTAATATTAAGCCGTCAAGCTGGGGATCGAACTGGAGAGGCTAACGCGCTGGTAAACTTAGGTTACAGCGAAGTTATGCAAGCACAGCAGTCAGAAAATACCGAACCTGAAAGCTATGAAATGCCAATTAACTATTTGCAACAAGGCTTAAAATTATCCGAACAATTGGGTGATGTTCAAAGTAAAGCTTTGTGTTTGAGTAGTTTAGGTATTGCATATCAAGTTATCGAAGAACCGCAAAATGCTATCAAAAATTTAGAAGAAGCTTTTAAAATCGCGCAAGTTTCTGGTGATTTGTATTTGCAGGGGTTAAATTTAGCTAATTTATCGGAAGTAAATTACAGTTTAGCAAACTTTGAACGTGCAGTTTATACGGGTTGCTTGGGAATGTATTTACTAAATCAAATTTCTTCGCGGGAATGGCATAAACCTGCGAGTTTATTAACTAGATTGCAGGGACAGTTAGGAGAAGAAGGTTTTCAAAAGGCTTTACAGGAAAGTCGTCCCAGAATTATTGCGGTAATTGGTGTTGATGGTTTTGATTATATTCCAGAGTTATTGTCTAAGTATGAGCGAGAGAAATAGATAAGCTATTCTATATTATATCAGTTCCTAGATGTAAGCTCGAGCGGTGTTTCGCCTGGTATCAACGTAAATACGGCCGTTTAGCTGTACGCCCGTGAGCGTAGGAAAGTATATTTTGACGCATTTATTGACCTTGGGACTATCCATATTTGGGTTCAAAGAATTTTATTAGTGGGATAGGTTCCTGAAAAAGAGTGATAATTGTTGTTCAAGGAGAGCGCAGATTACTCAAAATATTTTGGCAAATCTTTACTCCTCAGTTAAATTGGCAATTTCTTGAGATAGATTCATCAAATAATTGAGCATGTTAAAGTATTATCGCATTTACTTTTTATCAACTGTTGATTTAGATGCGATCGCGGAATTCAAACCGCGTTGAGCGCGAGTAAATGCATAAGCACCAACTGCGAGAATAAATAGATAGGGACTGTAAGCAATCAACCAAATTCCCAACTTCAATAAACCAATACTAAACTTACCTACCGAATTAGTAGACTTACTCCAGGTTTCTTGAACTTGTAAACCGAAACCGCGCTGTGGATTTTTACTCGAAGTCGCAGCTTCTAAATTTAAAGATATAGTTGAATAGGATACTTGATTTTGTAAGCTTTTTAATTGAGCAGCAATCCTTTCGATAGACTCGCGGACATTGCTAAGTTCCTGCGATACGCTTAAAGTATCGCGTACCGTACCTGCTTTATCCATAATTTTTTGGAGATTTGTTTCAGTTCGTCGCAAATTGCTTAATTGTGCTTGAAAATCAACAATGCGCGAGCCGACATCTTCAGCTGTAATATTGCGACTTTTGACGCTACCCAATTTCGCTAACTCATCCAACGTCGAATTGAGCGCATTCTGCGGTACTCTTAACTGTATCCCTGCTGTATGGCGGGCAAATTCATCCTTCGGTTGATTCTCAGAAAGCTTAATTAAATCGCCCTGTTGCTTATTAATAATTTCTGTAACAGCATTAACGCTTTTATCAACCGATTCTACCACCATAGTCATCGCCGCCTTTTTGATAAGTTGCGAGCGCTTTGGTAAATTTTGTCGAATTTGAGTTGCATTTTGCAATGATTCCTTAGCTGCACTCGTATCAGCTGATACATCTGCTGGTAATGCTGCGATATTATTCGCTTGACTTAATGAACTTTGCGATGCTGATTCACTAGTCGCGTTAGGAACCGAAGCGCAACCAGCAAACATCATCCCACCCAAAACCGCGACGCCAAGGGCAACGATTGAAGATGGTGTCGCAATAAAACTAGATTTCCTCACAACATTCTACCTCTAGACAGATGAACATAATCCAAGTATGGCAGTTTCCTTATGATTGATTAGTGACTGTTGCCATTTATGTAACACAAATTAAATTGCCCTTCCTCCCCTTCTCCCTCTTCCCCTACTCCCTACCCCCTACTCCCTTCACATGCCACAAATCGCCAAAACTGGAATCACCGTTAGTGCAATTGGCTTAGGTGCTATGCCAATGTCAATCTCCGAACGTCCACCGGAATCGCAATCAATCGATGTTATCCATCGTGCCTTAGATTTAGGTATTACCTTCATCGATACAGCCGATTCATATTGTAAAGACGAGTCCGATAAGCACCACAACGAACGACTTATTAACAAAGCGCTGCAATCCTATAACGGCGATGTTAGTAATGTCGTTATTGCTACCAAAGGTGGCTTAATGCGTCCCAATCAAACATGGACGCGCAACGGCAATCCCCAACACTTGCGGGAGACAATAAAAGTTAGTTTTGAAGCTTTAGGTGGTAAAAAACCGATTGATATTTGGCAATATCACGCACCCGACCCAGATTACACGATTAAAGAATCGCTAACACCAGTTAAAGAAGCCGTGAATAACGGTTTAATTCGATTTGTTGGTGTTTCTAACTTTTCCGTCGAACAAATCAAACAAGCACGCGATGTTGTTGATATTGTATCCGTCCAAAATCAATATAGTCCTTGGCAGCGTCAACCCGAATCTGATGGAGTGTTGGAATATTGCCAGCAAGAAAGCTTGACTTTTTTACCTTGGAGTCCATTCGGTGGTAGTCGTCGGCATACAGCTTTAAAAGAAATTCCCGTTTTTAGTCAGTTAGCGACAGAAAAGGGAGTATCGGTATATTGTATTGCTCTAGCGTGGCTGCGTTCCAAGTCACCCTGTATTTTACCAATTCCCGGTGCTAGCAAAGTTTCAAGCGTCGAAGATTCAGTACGCGCTGTTGATGTCAAACTATCAAGCGAAGAGATTCAACGCATCGATAACGATACCAGCGATTGAAAATAGCGGAGAGGGGGAGAGAAGGGGGAAGGTGCAAGAAAGCACAAAACTAGCTGCAATTTTCGTCGCAGCTAGCAACAAGTGACCACGCGCTACTTATTTTAGAAACACAAGTTTATTCCTTTTCCTTTCCCCTCTTCCCATCTTCCCCCCTTCTCCCCTTCTCCCCTTCCCCCCTTCCTCCGTCTTTCTTGAAAGTAAACCTATTCGTGTAGTATTGATCGTAGTAAATCAAGCTTCTATTGATAAATTCAAATCAAAACAAACGCAAGTGCATGTTACCTTCAAAACAGACGGTGGAAACAATCCACCAAAAAAATACTACGAATTTATACAAAATCCCAACTTCCAAAATTGGTTGTGGTTAATAGCATTCTCGGTTGTTTGTGTTTGTAACGGTTGGTTTCTGCGAGTATCTTCTGCTACTTTCCCACTGGTAATTTATTTTGCTATCTTTCCTCTCGCTTATATTTTCTACGAAGTTTTTAATAGTACTAGAGTATTAAAATTATCGTTAATAGTATCTTGGGCTGTACTCGCATTTGCTATTGGTAATTTACATTTACCTTCTTTTACAACTACAACCGTAATTTTATACGGTATCAATGTCTTACTTTTTGCTTTCGTATTAATAGACTCATTCCACGAAAATGGGCTTTTTATGCCGGTGTTTATCGGTATAGTGATTTTGTTGTTGCTTAAAATAACTGACTTGGAAAGAATCTTACGACTAGTCTGGTACTGTAACTTGATGACAACTGCAAATAAAGCAGGGGTAAGATTAAACAAGTATTTCCAAAGTTTTCTTGCCGCAATGATGATTTTAACCACTACTGCTGCATTAGGATTGACAATAGGATGGGTGTTTGCGGGTACAGAAATGTAGGGATAAGGGAAAGAATTTGAGGCAATATAAATAAACTTTGTAGACTCCAAATTTTATCCACGTTTATTTATATTTAAATTACTTTTATCTTCTTTGTAGGGAGGGACACATTTTGCGGTAGAATGAAAAGTCTGCAATAAAACAGGTGCTTGCTGACTGGAGACGCTGACTTATGGCTCGGATGTATTATGATGCTGATGCAAATTTAGACCTTTTAGCTGGAAAAACTATTGCGATAATCGGTTATGGTTCCCAAGGTCATGCCCACGCGCTAAACTTAAAAGATAGCGGCATGAATGTAATTGTCGGACTATATCCGGGTAGTAAGTCAGTTTCCAAAGCTGAAGCAGCAGGTTTAACCGTTACGAACGTGGCAGATGCTGCTCTTCAAGCAGATTTTATCATGATTCTGCTGCCCGATGAAGTACAAAAAAGTGTTTACAAAAGTGACATTGAACCCAACTTGAAGGACGGGGATGTATTAGCTTTTGCCCACGGGTTTAATATTCACTTTGGGCAAGTTGTCCCCCCACCTAATGTAGATGTGGTCATGGTCGCACCAAAAGGACCCGGACATTTGGTACGTCGCACTTACGAACAAGGGCAAGGAGTTCCGGCACTAATTGCAGTGTACCAAAATGCCTCAGGACAAGCACGCGATCGCGCCATGGCTTACGCAAGGGGTATCGGTGGAACCCGCGCTGGTGTTCTCGAAACCTCTTTCCGCGAGGAAACCGAAACCGATTTATTCGGGGAACAAGCGGTCTTATGCGGTGGTTTGAGTGCGTTAATCAAAGCGGGTTTTGAAACTTTGGTCGAAGCTGGTTATCAACCGGAATTGGCTTACTTTGAATGTTTGCACGAAGTCAAATTAATTGTTGACTTGGTTGTTGAAGGTGGTTTAGCAACGATGCGCGACAGTATATCTAATACTGCCGAGTACGGCGATTATACTCGCGGTCCCCGTGTAGTCACCGACCAAACCAAAGTTGAGATGAAAAAGATTCTCAAAGAAATTCAATCGGGACAATTTGCGCGGGAGTTTGTCCTCGAAAATCAATCTGGTAAAGCCGGCTTTACTGCAATGCGTCGTCAAGAAGCCGAACATCCCATCGAGGAAGTCGGTAAAGATTTGCGTGCAATGTTCAGTTGGTTGAAAAAAGCCTAGTGGTTCGTGTCAAAAGTTCTGATGGGTTGCTAGATCCCCGAGTTCGCACTTATTTGTCGGGGATCTGGTTCTCTCGCTCATGGTCAAAATTAATGACATAGACCACTAGTAGTTAAATAGTCAAAACTTGACGGCTCAAAATACTCATTACCTTACCTGGGTTGGTGGTTGGTAGCAGTGGACTCCAGTCGGACACACTCGCTCCCGCCAATTACCTGCAAATAGCGAATTGTACTATTAACCGTTTTGGGAGAACCAATCAATAGATGTTTAATCGGTTCTCTCTTGGGAAACAGGTTTTGGGTTGATTGATTAAGAATGGGTGCATTTAAATCTTCGCCATGCAAGTACTGCTCTAACTCTAATTGGGCGGAATGAGTGTAATTGTAGCATCATTGTAGTTGTACTCCAGTAGTTGGGGTAAGATAAAGGCGATCGCTCTCTTCTTGGCGGAATTAGGTGGTCGCCTTTATCATCTCTTTAGAAGAGAGTATATTTTTATACTTATCGATTACTAATTTGAAAATTTAATGTTAATAATTCTCAAGTTTGAACGGGAATAAATTATGTTTAATTTGATCGATCTTAGCAACATCAGTTAATCGAATGACCCTGATTTATGGGTTGTTATACTAGTTTAAAAAATTTCGTTCGCGTAGCGTCTCCGTTGACGTAGCGCCCCGTTGACCCAGCCTGCCCGTAGACGTTCAGCCGCCCTGAAAGGACTAGGGCTTAGGGGCTAGGAGAATGGTTGCCAAGGGCATCGCGCCCCTTGAGCGCTTATATCTTGCACCTAGAAAATTCAATGTCTATTCCATAACTAAGTGCAAGGGGACGTATTCGTTCAATGTCCAGTAAAATCAGAAACTTGGCTAGCCTTTGACAGCGTTTTAAGCCTAACTGTGCGGGTGTCGTGGGGGGTTAGGTCGGGTGTGGGTCTCTACATGTGCGTGTGTGGGTAACGCAATGAAAAGTGTAATTTTCCTGTACCGCAGTATTAGCGATTTTTACGCCCAAACAAGGGTCAAACCCGCGTAGTTGTCAAGTCGAGTTTGCTGCATGGCGGAATATCGATTCCCGACATCTTTATCCAAATATTAAGTTTAACGACGGCTTTTACTATTGGTGGTATAGTATTAAAAATTACAAAGTTGATCCATCTGGGTAAAATACCATTAGTCCTACGTTATTTTACTTACCTCTCCCACGCCCTTCAGTTTTTTCTATACTCTCTTCTGTGCGTCCATAAGGATTAACTTTAGGTTTCCAACTCGGAAATATTCCGATAAGGAAATTGTTGATTGTAGTTCGCGTTTGCAAACTAGCAGTACTTAACGGCTTTGGCAAGAAACTATCTCCGCAGCCAACGAATAACAACATCAGAAATACAAACAGCGTCATATTGCCTTTATTGAACATTTTTACTACCCAAAATTTTATTTATAGATTATTCTTTTACTTGCTAACTATTTTTACTACAAAGTGTCAACCCTAAAGACTAGATTTATATATCCCTATGATTCCCCTACGTCCTAGCTACGCCAAGGACGCGATACCCTTGAGTTTTATAATGATTTAATAATGGAGTTCTCGCACTGTTCCGGGAATTATCTAGTTGAAATCTACGTGTATTGGTGTATGAAATTATTTATTTATTTGTGCAAATATTTACTAGCCATTCGGGTATCTTTACTTAGCCAATGTACAGCAATCGGATTTTTGGCGCTGCTAACATCTCCGTTGTTGTTACAACTTCCAACTGTTGCCCAACCAGCACCAAACCAAAAACTACTGCCCTTTTTCGATAATGAAAATAATCCAGTTCCGGTGGGTTTCCCACCCGGACAGCAACTTGATATTACTCCCTCTCCTCCTCAATTAAATGTTTTCGATGAAGCGGTACTCAAAACTTGTGGTGCAATAGGAACGCTTGTCACTCCTAACCAATTCAAACAGCTTTTACAAACCCACCCCGATGTATTGCAGAAGGTGCAACAAGCAACTGGGGGTGAATTACGTCCCGGACGCAAGCGACGTTCCGATTTTCTCCAAGATTTAACGAATGTTTGGTCAAAACGCAAAGGGTTTGAGCATATTTTCTGCGGTGAAATATATAATGCCAATGATATCGGCGGCTTACATTTTTATGGCAGATATTTGCAGTTGCAAAATCAGGGTATTGGTGGCAGATTGCCCAACAACCAACAGCGCCAAGAAGTTGTTCCTGGTGCAATTTATACAATGGGCGTGGAAATTAGGCAGGGTGAACGTAGGGTTACAGATGTTATTAAAGGCTACGGCTACTTAAGCAATGCTGAGGAAATGTTAGTTGATGCAACGAGGGCATTCAAGAATCAGGGAAATCTTGAGGGTGCTTGTATATTGAACGTGCGCGATAGGGAAACAGGAAGGACTATCCCTAGTGTTTTCGTGAGAAAAGAAAGTGCTATTATTACCTACTACCCCGATGCTACCCCCCAGGGTAAACAATGTAAGGGTTAGATGCTCAAGCTGTTAGGTTAATCTCTACGTCTAACCATGCGAGAAAGGGCACGGCGCATTTCAACAGTAGTTAATGCACCAAGTAATGATTCAGGAAGACGCTGTGAAATTAATTCTATGACTTTGGAGTTAATAGTACTACCTATTGCATCGTCAGGAAGGTTGATAAAAATAGCACCCGCACTAAAGTTTTCTGGCCAAGTTCTAGCATCGGCAAGTCCCCGGTCGCGTCTAATGATTATGGCATCTAACGAAATAGCAACTTCCATCACTTCGCTATCGGGGTGTCCTTTTAGCCCAATGTCACGAACATCTTGTACGTTGAACCCCAAAGCTGCGATTTGTGCTGCTCGAGAACGAGGCATATTTTCATCAACGAGAAAGTTGAATATTTAAGCTCCCAAAGCTATAACTTCTGTATTTGCAACAAGTTCTGCGGCATATGCAAGGGCAGCTTTAATTTGTTCTTTTGTAAGTTCGTATTCCTGCATTACTTCTTCTTGACTCATCCCACCCGAAGCGTGAACCTACCACAATGGACACGGGTAAACGAGTTCCGCTTATAACGACCTTACCATGATGAACATTTGGATCGACGCTAATGTGAGGTGCAATTTCCATACTTGTAAGTCTCCTAGTAAAAATTTTTACTACAAAAGATAAATAATTGAAGTTATTCTACTTCCTACTTTTACTAATTAGAAGCGCTCGCATGTTAAAAGCGCAAGCTAAAAGGTAGCAAAACAATTAACATTCAGCACAATCACCTAGATTGGGACGATGGTGAATCCAGGGATTTGCGGCTTCGAGTTGTGCTGCCAAACTAATTAAAGTAGACTCAGCACCAGGCTTACCAATAATTTGGACGCTCATTGGTAAACCTAGATTATCGAAACCAGTGGGAATTGCAATAGCAGGTTGTCCGGTAGCATTTGCTGGGGGACATGGTGCAACCCAATATACGATATTTTGGAAGATTTCTTCGGGATTTAAATGTGCCCATTCACCAACGCGGATGCAGGAATGTAAATATACGGGTAGCACTAATACATCAAAATCGTCAAAAAAACTAGCTATTTCCCGCGAAATTACTTGAATTCGAGACACGGCTTTGATGTAATCAACCGCACTGTCACTTTTCGATACCAACCATCGATTTACTGGTTGCAACGCTTCTAAGGGAATACCCGATGCAGCGACTCCAGTTCGCCAAATAATTTGAAACGGTTCTATCAAACCACTAAAATCGGGGCATTTTTCCTCAACGGTATGTCCCAATTCCTCAAGCAATTTTACAGTATTCAAAACGGCTTGTTTGCAGGTTTTACCAGCTTCACCAATAGGGAAAAAACTCGTAGCATAGGCAACTCGTAAACTACCGGGTGTTTGTTGACTAGCTGTTAAAAACGATACTTCCGGTTTGGGTAAGTAGTAAGAATCGCCAGTCATATTCCCAGATATTACATCCAATAAAGCCGCCGCATCAGCAACAGTTCGTCCGATGGGACCATTCGTCGCAATACCGCTAAATCGATCCCCTGCTGGGGCTGGTGAAACCCGACCCCGTGATGGTTTTATACCAAGCAAACCGCAACAAGCTGCCGGACCGCGAATCGAACCGCCTCCATCTGAAGCTTGGGCAATCGGACACAACCCAGCCGCAACAGCAGCAGCCGCACCACCACTCGACCCACCAGATGTATATTCGAGGTTCCAGGGGTTGCGTGATGGGGGAAAATGCGTAGGTTCTGTGTAAGGAAAAGAACCTAATTCCGATGTTGCGGTTTTACCAAGAATAATAAATCCAGCTTGTCGAATCTTAGCGACAACATTATCTTCATAATTAGGAATATTATTTATTAAAGCCTTTGTTCCGTAGGTACAAGGGATGCCAGCAACCGGATTTAAGTCTTTAATGGAAATTGGTACGCCAAAAAATGGCGGCAATTCATCCGTTCTAGATAACACCTCAGTTTTTGCTTTCGCATCTGCGATCGCTTGCTCTGCTGTAACTGTAAAATAACTTCCAAGCTGGAAATTTAGGCGCGAAATTCGTTCTAAATATATTTCCACCAACTCCAACGGCGACATTTCGCGCCTGCGGATTAAATCCGCCAACTCCAATGCAGGGGTATAAACTAAATCTAATGCATTCATCGTTATCCAGAGCCACGCGAGTCTTACCAACTCCACCCGAAAAGTGAGACTCCTATTTTAGTCCAAGTTTTTGACTTAGAGGGATTTTTGGAGGAGTAAAGGTATATTTTTTTCTCCCACTCCCCTTGTACTGTTCCGTTCTTTGTAGAAAAAACCTGGGAACCTGAGTTTTTCGTTTGAATTTGAGGCAGTCGTAGGGGCACGGCAGTGCCGTGCCCCTACAATATTGTGGGTAAACTTAATTTTCTCTGTAAAATGAAACAGCCCTTTCCCCTTCCCCCTTTACCCTTTCCCCTCTTCTACTCGTCCATCTCCTTCAAAGTAGCCAATGCCGAAGGTGACAAACGGCTGAGATAGCGGAAAATCCAATATTTAAATATCGTGTCTAATACCACAGGAAATGTAGCGATAAACAAAAATATTCCATCATGACTGGGAGGTAAACCTACGTGTTCTGCTAAAGAATGCAAAATCACTTCCCAACCGTGTGGAGAGTGGAAACCCACAAAAATATCGGTAAACAAAATAATCAAAAATGCTTTCGCACTATCACTCAAACCATAAACAATGTCATCCATAAATGCCTTCACAACAACAATTTCGCGCTTGCTAGTAGCGATGACAATTGCAAACGCAATAAACGAAAGCAAGTCGGCAAACACATTACTAATGGCGCTACGACTTTTAGCACGAAATTCTTCTGCTAATTCGGACGCTTTCTCTTTAACTTTTCGCTCGATGACTTCGGTTGTTAATGATGGGGCTTCTTGAATAAATTGCTCGAATTTTAAGCCTTCTTCAAATACTTTCAATTCGCTGAACGCTTCATCTTCCATTGCATAATTTAGAAAAATTTGCGGGTTATTTTCTCCCCGTACCCGTTCAATTATGGGACTAAACAATAAATTTTTAGATAGTATCTGTGTCAGTAGTGGAATTACTATCAACATCACTAAAAACTTGACTGAAATTTCGGTTCGTTTCTTTGTCGCTCGAAAATTTTCTACAAATTTCTCTTCAGAACCTGGAGATAAATCGGCTCTAATCCGATTAAAAGTTCTACCAATTGACCTGGGCAAAATACCTGTTTTTTGGCTCACAGGTTTAACTGGTATTGCTTTAACATCCGAATCTAATTTTACTGGCTGTTGGATTTTGCTTGGATTAATTTGTGAGTCATTTGCTATAGGCTGTACCCGTTGGCGAGATGCCGATGATGGTTCTGCAATCGATACTATGGGATTGGAGTCAATAATTTCATCTTCTAGATAATATTTTGCTACTATTTCATCAATAAATTTTAATTTTTCTAATAATTGACTATTAGATAAATTGAGCAACGAACGACTCAAACTAAATTCTGCTAACCGTATCTTAATAAGATTTAACTTGTTATTGAGTGATGCTTGCCAATAACCCATGACATTTTCGGTGTATTTACCATACTCCGACGATATCTTTCTGCCATCAAATTGTTCAATTTCAATATTTCTAATTTCCTCAGCAGCTTTATATGCATCTGCTAATGCACGTTCGGGTGTATCGAAAAACCACCTAAAGGTAGAACGCCATAAATTACTGATTTTATGACGCAGCGAACCTGCGTTTTTACTTACTGGTGAAGCTTTCATTGCTGCCATGATACATAAAATGCGTATTATTATTAATTATTATTTTACGGTATCTTAATTTTATTTTCCCAAAATTAAAGACTTATGGGTTATTACAATCCTTAATTATTTGCAAACACGGAGAAACCCGATTGTCTGGGGTAACCGGGTTTCTTTCATGCTTAATTGTGACGCTTCGGGTGCGGTGATGCTCGATTCTTATCAGCCTTTAGTTCTGCGTGCTATGTTACGAACAAAGATTACGTATCAACCTGTATTTATACCAATATATAAAAATTACTGTAGATGTCCGCTGTTCAGCGGATTTGGCACGGGAAAGGGACGATTCTCTAATGGTTTAAATTGACCTTTACTCGCATCGTAGGCAAAAACTTCTCCAGTTTCAATCTCATAAATCCAAGCGTGGAGAGTTAATTTAGCAGCGTGCATTTTAGATCGGATGACTGGATAGGTTTCCAGGTTTTCAATCTGCGTTAATACATTTTGTTCGATTGCAATTTTTAATAGTTTTTCCGGAGGGTAACCTTGATAGTTATCGGCAATTAAGCGACGAGTCGATTCAGCGTGATTTCTTAACCAATCGTAAACCAAAGGCATTTGTTGAGCAAGACTACCTACTTGTAATAATCCTTTCATAGCACCGCAGTGCGAGTGACCGCAAATCACGATATCTTTGATACCCAATCCATGCACTGCATACTCGATTGCAGCACCTTCACCGCTGTTAGACGAACCATAAGTAGGAATCACATTACCTATATTGCGGACAACAAATAATTCACCGGGTTGACTTTGAGTAATTAAGCAAGGGTCAATTCTGGAGTCGGAACAAGTTATAAATAGTACTTCTGGAGATTGACCTAGAGATAGTTGCTCGAACATCTCGCGGTGAGAGGTGAAGTAATTATCATGAAAATTATTTAACCCTTCAATAATGCGTTTTATCGGCACAAATAAAATTCCCCTGTATCAAGAAACTATTCAGTTTACTACTTCAAACCTACGAATCGATTTCCGTAAATATTCTGAAATATTATGTATATGGAGATGCTTTCGATCGCATCTCTAACTATAGCAATTTTAGCTTCTTGGAATGAGAATAGTCCATTCTCAGAATCTCGGTTTCGTAAAAGTTACCGAGATTCTAGCTTTCCACGTGGATTTACCATTGCTATATACTAGCTAATGCTCTATCCATTTGGCATCAGAAATTATACAAACACCTCCATATTTTTTCAAAATCGGGGTAACTGCACCGACAACTTCTTGCTCTTTTTCTTGATTGCAAACGCTCAAAATATAGACATTTGTAAGAGCAGCGCTTTCTAAGTCATCAATCACACGTCCTCTATCTCCCGAACCAGTTATATCCTTAATAACGCTATAACCTGAAACACCAGCTTTACAATATACTCTAAGGTTATGAAGATGGTGCGAACAACATGTGTCATTTTTGTAATAAGCCTTGCAAACGTTTTATTTTTAACAGGCTTTTCGCGGTATGTCAATTATGAATCCTTGATACTATGAACCCTCGCACGCAGCATAAATATATTACCCAATGAATGTCTTGGATTCTTAACATACCCTAGTTATCATGTTATTAAAAATTACGATCAATATTCCCAAGTTTTTGTAGTTAGATGTTTAGTTTTGGGGTTAAACGAAGTTTTGGGTATCGATTTGGGTATTTTAAGAGTAGGAACGTCAAGGATTACTTAGGAGATAGCGTCAAATGCTTGCTAATTCGAGGCTGTTAATTGCGGCGATACCCGCCTTAATGTTTTTATTATTACCTTCGGTTGCAAAAGCCAATGACCCAGGTGGCTGTTTTATGGTCACGTCATCGGGTCGGACTATCAGCTTGGGCAAACTGTGCGGTGTAACGCAACCGAATACGGGATTATTTCGCGTTCCGATTAAGCGACGCAGCGGTAAAACTCCAGTAATTGATGTTACCTTCAACGGAAATCAAGTATTTGAGATGATTGTTGATACAGGTGCGAGCGGAACTTTAATTACTGAAGAAATGGCAAAAGCTTTGAATCTCAGACCTTCTGGGACTATTAACGCCAGTATTGCTGATGGTAGTGAAGTCCAATTTAAAACTGGTATGATTGAGACAATCGCGGTGAGTGGTGCGGTTGTGAATAACGTGGAAGTTGCGATCGCACCGAAAGCTGACATCGGATTGCTCGGTCACGACTTCTTCGATAACTACGACATCAAAATCCTGACAAATGTTGTTGAATTTCAACGTCGTGCAAATTAACAAAGATTTAAAAGATGATTTGTAACTGAGAATACATACTTTTTTAAAAAATCAACAGGATGTAAAAAAATGACTTTTTCAAGGATTAAGATAATTCTAGGCTATTGTGTAGTATTTACACCTGCCATTTTTTAGCGGCTAGAATATATTAGGAGTGATTATGCAAGAAAGCTTACAAGCATTTTTAGGTGTGATGGCACAACCAGGTTCTGAACAAGCTGAACGAGAAGCAACTGTAGAGTTAATGATTGTAACTATGTATGTTGATAAAGCGCTAAAACTTGCTTTTATAACAAGTAATTAATCAGTATTTGAGTAATGTCACCTGGGAATCATGGTTCCCCAGCGATAAATTTTTGGGAGTTGCGATACTCCCGTAGGGAGTGGCTGCCGCCATCGCAAAAGTTAGAAGTGCTTTAGGAAGTAAGGAGAAAACAACTGCTTTGCTTGAGGATATCAATCAAAGAATTAACAGTCAAGAGCAGAAAATTCAAGCTTTAGAAGCTTGCCGTAAGTTAGCAATAGCTGATGGCGAACTTTCGCAACAAGAGAAGGATTTTTTGGATATTGCTGCTCAAGTTTTCCAAATTTCCTAATTTGAATAAACTGTCATTGATGAGCG
>QQTW01000726.1_pt1 | contig 21432 bp, 21 predicted proteins | sample 1904831 | NCBI WGS metagenome assembly QQTW01 (sample SAMN09435610, study PRJNA476489) | Subsurface metagenome, whole genome shotgun sequencing project. | reverse complement strand
GATCCATAGTTGTCGATGGAGTCTCTGCATAATGAGGCGCGCTGTCCGCATCTGATGACCCAATAATGGGCCGATACATGCTTTCAAATTCGGCCGCCAACTGAAGTTGAGTCGATAGAATCGACAACCAACCGTCTCTCCAGGCCTTGGATGCATCAATAAGCTAGAGATTATCCTTAGTATCGTCCTCGTCAACGTATTGTGCTACACGATGGACTCACCTTTCCCAGCATCTTGTCTGCATCGTCAAACTCCTTCAGCAGGACCGAAACTTGAGATCCGTCGGCTGATCGAGGGAGCATCTTCCCAAAGCTGCGCTGTACGTTCATCATCTTGCCGGCTAGATATGAGAGTAGACAAGATCACTATAGGAGCAGTCGTTGGATTGAAATGGGGGCAGATATCGTCCGAAGTCATCGAAAGACGAGCAGCTGTTAGCAAGGCTGATGGAGACACTGTCATCCAACGTTTCAGCTTGGCTGTGCCACCATAAATCCTACATGTGCTGTACCCATGCAGTCACGCCGCTGTTGGTTGCCCTCCCGCCAGGTTGACGTGGGGTTACCTCAGCCTTGACACAATAGGGCCACAGGGCTCGATCTCAAAACAATGTCAATGCTCTTCTGGTAGGTGATTATGTCATGGTCATTGATCACTTCAACAATGAGCAAGTTAGTGATATGTGATTGGGAATGGCGATGACATTGACGCCACGTGACTGCGTGCTCACTCCGCGTCTTCGCATCGTCTCACGGCGCGTTCCGTCGCTCCTCCCCACGGTGGGGCTGACCATTCACACCACTCACTTGACACTACTACAAGTATCGTAGTGTTCCTGTCGAACCAAGCAACATGTTCATTCCAGCTACTCATCCAACTCTCGCCGTACCTGCCGGTCAGCATGGCGCTGGCAACCTCACCTCCGGCGCCTCTGATGGTCCCGCCGACTCAGAACACTGCTCTGGTGCTCGAGTTTCGTTGCTTGTACACTCACGATCTGCGACGCAAGTCAAAGCGATGGCAAGATGGATTCCTGCGCTTCCATACCTTCAACAAGCGGGTTATGGTGTACGACCTCCCCCGCAACTTTGTCGGTGACTGTCATTGGCGAGGGAATGGTGAACTGGTCGACGGCGATGAGCTGGAACTTGAGAGTGATGGGACGTTGGTGCAGGTGGGGGAAGTGATTGGTAAAACCGAACAGGACTTGTCAGGATTGTTTGAGAAGAGGCAGAGAGGGGGTCAGGGACAAGAAACGCCAAGAGCACGACAAGCTGCGACACCATTGCGGCGACCAGGTGTAGGGAGTCCGACGAGTCTACGTCGAGTGCTGGCCAGTCACAATGAGACGTCAGCTTCGCTCCGACAGAGGACAACAAGCATCAGATCGAGACCAGCAACACGAGTTCCCGCTCCAAGGACTCTGGTTGCAGAGTCCCCTTCGGTGGGACGTCATCTTGGAACCACAAACAGGTCAGATGCTCGACCTGCCAAGCGGACAAAACTGCACGATGCCCGTGCGAACATTCCCAGACAACCGGATTTAGCTGGAGTTCTTGAGCCTGGCCTTCGGGAAGCACCTAGGGCAAGACGCCATGGCAATGAAGAACGTCGATATCTAACCTCCAGACAGATTGTGGAAGTGTCAGATGACGAACAGCGGAACAATCGCCGTGTCAACGTTCAAGCGCCAGCCGAAGAGCAAGAACTGTTTGTGTCTAGCAATACAGCCCCAGGACGGGATCAGCTTCAGCCAGCTCATCCAGCAAGAGACAGACACAACCAAACAACGGCACCAGTCATACAAAAGCCCGCGGCAGAGCATCTGAGACTCGCCAAAGCTCCTCCTCGAAAGAAGCTTGTCTGTGAGGAGCTCCCTCCTGCACCAGTCCCTCCTCGCCCATCTGGCCCGAATGGGCAAGACACATCTCGTCCTCGATCTCTCTCTCCCCGATCGAAGCAGCTGAGCAAGTTCCACCAAGCTCAAATGGAGCGATTACAGTCTCGTAAGAGAAAAAACGGCAGACGAGCTGAAGAGTTGGATTTTCTCGAGCAGTCTCAAACCGCTGAAATCGAGTCGGACAGGGGTAGGGATGGTAGTTCTCGAGGTAACAGGCCATTGGATGCCCCTCGTCCTGCTGCTCCCGCACGTCTTGGTGCAATCCAAAGCGATTCGCATCACGAAGGGGTTTCAGCAGCGGTGAATTCAGACCGAGACCCGACCAACAACCCAGACAAACAGCCACCGAGACCAGGTCCAACGAAGCAATCAAGACATAATCAGAACTCCAAAACCTCTGAGCAAGGAAAGCCGCCACCTCCACCACCACCACCTCAAGAAACTGCCGCACTGCATCCACCAGCACCAGCTCGACCACCACCCCTTCGCGGTCCTCTTTCTCGAACAACATCGATAGCAAAGACCGCCTATTTTTCCGACGAGGAAGAAAAAGACAAAGACATCGGTCCATGGAGCACCGAAGCATTTGATCTCTTTGACTGGCGTCCTCCGGGACATGTTTACGGCTTCGAACGCGATTCTTGATTGCATAGCTACGGGTATCATGTACTTTTGATATTTTTTTAACATTTTGCTTGGAATACTTATATCTGTTCGCACTTTTCTGTCCTGGAAGAGAGCCCAAGTCTGGAAAAGCCCAATATTTAAGAATCCTGAACAGGAAACGCCCCAGTTTGATTTGTTTATTCTTGACTTTGGCCCACCACTAAGTCTGATTCTGGTTGCAATTGCCGTTGGTGGAATACCTGCCCAGGTGTATGAGGGATATATAAACGGAATAGCTCAGCAGTAACTGGGATCAGCAAAGGTTCGCAATGATCGTCGTCGTAAGGGCGATGAAGGTTAGGTAAACTTCATTATAAGTCCGACAAGAGGAGGCTACATCACCATCATGAGTGTGATCGAGGTTAAGCCATTCGCTCGTCAGAAGCGTGACGAAGATACCTTCGCCGTAATGACGATGATGATACCTTGGTCATAAGGACGATGACCCTAGAATGTGCTCGCGATCGTGCTTGCCGGTGTTGATTGAAAGATGAACTATTCCAGCCTTGCCTAGGCAGATTCACTAATAGCAGTTGCAATCAGAATCCATTGAACTGCTCCTAAATTTCTTGGCACGTGGATACCCAAATGAATGGAACAGCTCAGCAGTAGCCGCTTCATCATCCTTCCAACAAAGATATCATCGTCCTCCTCCTCCACCAAAATGGCCCCCACTCCCAGTCTCAAACCTCATCAGCAAACACCAAGCCAGTACACGCCCATCCTCGACATCCCGGAGCCCCCTCCGCTTTATTCTGGACCGGTTGACGTGAAAAACTGGCTTAAGGATTACTTCTTCTTCAGCTCCCAGGGTCACATGGATCCAGACACGATCGCCCGGGAAGTCGACAAGTGGCCGATGAATATGAACTCGACCATGCTATTCATCATGCCCCGCGAGTGGTTCACGGCCACATGGGGAGACCTTGGTCCCTTGATCTATGCGAAGATTTATACATCGTTCTATGGCCGTATTGCTTCCTACCTTACGAGTTGTAAGAATTAACCCGATAGCGTTCAGGCGAGGTGACAGGATTTCTGACGCAGGTTGGCGGTTGTCGCGTTAACGCTCTATATACTCTCGTCGTGCTTAGGGAGATGAATACCCAACCTTCGTCATACTGGTGATGATGGTTAGCTTCTTTCATCGCCTTACGACAAAGGTTATTGGAATCGTCTTCGCAAGGGTGGTCATCTCCGTCGTAAGGGTGACGAGGATGTCTCTGCCATAAGGGTAATGGAAGCTACCTTTCATCGTCAGTATGATGAAGATAATTCATAATTAAAGTGATGAAGAATCGTTCGTCGTAGGAGTGAAGCCGTCACTGTTGGCCTGTCCCCCATTTTATTTTGTCACCCACGTGCCGGCTGACGAAGCCAAGATTGGTGGTCAGAGACAGTTGACGGCCGAGATGGTAGAGTGGGAGAAAGTGCGGTATTGTAGTATTACAAATTAAACAGACAATGAGCATCATAAAAGAAAGATCAACAAAGGGAATTGTGCGTTTCGTAAGAACGGAGTGACCGAGACGGGTGACAGTGGGGTTTGTCCCTTCTCTTAGACCGAGGGATTCGCGATTTGGTGATATAAAGGAAATGATAGATGGGGGAAGGACCGAAAGGCACCCCGCGTTCTGAGGAAAGAAATAACCATTATGACACTTAAGACGTCGTTTTGAAAGGGAGAAAAGGAATTATCAAGCTTGATGAGAATGAGAATGGGAGTAACGACTGCTACCGTGTGAGTGGCGATGGCTTAGAGATCCGACGTCGTGTTTCCCTTTGAAGAACTCGATGTCAGTATAATAGATCTTAGTGGTGTCACTAGCATTATCACATACCGTCACAGCACGCCCGTACGTTCTCCATCCCATCCGTTTGTTGCTGATGTTGTCCCTCGCCAGCCTCCGTCAAAGGTTCTTGCCCAGCAGATCTTTCCGGTGCAGTATCGCTGGCAGTCGATAAACTTGTAGGTTGCGTGCTGTGTCGACTCCTCCGGCTCGAAAACGTTCCCATCAATCCTGATGCCGGACGGAAGATCTGACTCAGCCTCGAAATCGACCCCTGTCGAGGATCTTGCTGATGCGGCTGCTGCTGCTGCACGGGGTGGGGTTTTCGTGTGGTCGACGACGAGCGTAATGTTCCGTGTCCTGCTGCTTCCGCGGCAACAGCTGCCGTCGCGGCTCGAGATCGACTCGTTGCTCGTGAGACGCTGGGCGAAGGAGACGCCATTCGCGAGCCTCGAGTGCTGAACGACGACGCGGATGCCCCGCCAGGCCGATTTCGGCGTATCATTGTCGGGTTGAACTCGTCGACGTCTTCTGCTGTCAGATTCCCATCCCCGTCGGCGTGTTCGTAGCCCCCACCTCGCGCGCTGTTGTTGCCCTCTGGCCCAGTCCGTAGAAGCAGATACGACAGCGCGTTGAACCAGGTGTCGTGACGCAGCTGGGTCGTCGCGGTCAGCACGACGTTCCGTCCGGGCGTCTTAATAACAAGGCTCTTCCGATGTAAGCCCGGCGGCATGTGATTGTCGTCGGCAATCACGCGGACGGCTTCAATGGCGACACTCTTCGCTTTCAGCTCCGCCCTGCCGCCACTGGCGGGGTCTCGCTCGCTCCAGTACAGCGTCCGCGTGTACGGATGCACCCAGAAGAATCGGCGATGACGCTTGTCCGACATCTCGGGCCGACCGGCCTTGCGAGTATACTTCCACAGATACTCGCCGATCATCGTCTGCGTGATGGCCTGGATCATGCGCGGATCCGTGTTAGGTCCGTCCAGACCGTACGGCATCGACATGCCCTCCGTGCGGATGTTGAATCGAGCGTCGATATCTGAAGCAAATGACGAGATGGACGATCGCCGAGTGACCGCCGACGACACATCGCTTCGAGCGGCCAAGTGTCGAACCGCGCGGGGCGTCGTGCCAGCTTTGGAGTTCGGGGTGGTCTGCACTTGGATATTCGGGGTTCGGAATTTGGGCGGAGAGATGTTTTGCTTGGCGGCCGAGGCGGGGGTGAGCGGTGGACCCATCAGCCCATTGGTCGGCTCGATGGAAGATACCCGCTGGGCTGCAGCTGCGATGGCCTGCTTGTGGTCTGGCGGCAGCGGTGGGTGAGCCGCGCTGAACGAGCTGCGCATGCTGGAAGCGCTCCCAGGGCGTTTGACCGTCCTTGTGGGTGTCAGCTCTTCCCGCAACACGACCGTCTCCGTCGTTTTGGATCGTGTTCGAGCAGGGCTGGGGTATGGTTCTTGACCGCGGGAGGGAAGCCAGCTGGCATTGGCCTTTGGCCCCTTAATAGGCGACGGCGGGGCCATCTTCGGTTCCTGCTCCGTTGTCTGAACCGCAGCTTTCGACGACTTCTCAATGATGAGACTCTCGATTTGCTCCGACGACAGAACAGTCTGAGAGCTTTCGTCGACCATCTCTTGCAAGGGGTGTTTTGCTTGGACCGGCGTCCTCCCATTGATCATGTCTTGCAGTGGAGCTTCTGCTGGGATAGTCACATTCTCATCGATGATAGACGCTGCATCAACGCCATCAGGATACCCGCCAGGCGTCATCCGCAAATCCGGAGTCCCGGTCATGTTCCGGTCGGGAGTTCTTGGAGGAACCTGCTGCCCAGGACCATGCGAGCTAAGTGGGACTGGGGCCTTGGCCCATCCGAACATCGACCCGATGAAACCAGGAGCGGGCTCGGTCATGGCGCGGTTCCAGTCGATATTGTCATTGGGGTTCCAAGACACCCTCTCCGTCGACTTTGGCACTCCATTTGCAATCTGTTCATGTCCCGGAGTGGCCATGGGTTCTGCTTCAACTGGGACCGTCTCTTGTGATACGATTCGTGAGAAAGATAGCACCTCAGGCCGCATCCATGTGCCGGAGCGGTCGAGGACAGCCGATACTGGAGACGCCGGGCTGGTTTCAACTTCGGCCGTAGTGGGACGTTCTTCAGCCATGATGGGCTGCGAAGGCTCAGGGTCGACTGGTGGTATGTCCACATGATGAATCGGGGAAAAGGTCCAAGCCCTTGGCAGTTCATCTCTTTGACCTTCTTCGCCAAACTCATCTGATCCCAGTTGCTCAGTCTGTCTTCCTGCTATTGTTGCGTCCGTAAAGACGATCTCGGTCTGTGTTTCCGCCTGGGCCTGATCGACCAACGGAGCCTCAGTTTGTGAGCTGTGATCTATGACCGGCAACGCCTCTGGGGCCACTTTATCGGTAGGAGTCTTATCACCCTCCTCGACCGCACCCACCAATCCCCCATTTAAGTCCGGCGTCGACTCTGTCATGGTCGCCGCATCCACCATGATTGGCTTGAGCAGTAGTGCCTTGAACGATGATGGCGTTGATCCCTTTCGTGCCGTACCAGGTCTTGTGGCAGGTGTTGATTCTCGAGAGACCAGCCCAGGGCGACTCGGAGTACCTTCGACGCTCTCCTCGCCATCGTCGCTCGCTCCCCGCTCGAGCTCCCCGAGCTCCGCAAACAGCGTCTGACTGTTTGGACCCACCGGACCACGGTTGCTGCTAACGCTGGCGGGCGAATCCCTGACGCTGCTGGAATTGCTCTCGAGCATGCCAAACTCACTTCCGCTCTTCGATTGGCGAAACGCAGCCCCGCGGTTGACCCGTAGTCGATACCGCTGCTGTGGTGGAATGGCACCTCTCGAGACTCTCGCGTCATCTTCATCGGCCGACGTCGACGCCGTACTCATATACGAGTCGCGCTGTGTCAGTCGTCTACCCGGGGGGAAGTCGGTACCAGCTTTACCACCACGAATGGTACCGCCCCTTGTGACACCGCTCTCGGTCTCGGTCTCATCCGCACTGCTGTCTCCGGCTAGACTCTCAGCACCAGTTTGGAAGGCCTCCGTTTCCGTGGCGGTTTCTCGTTCATTGGCGGTCTCGAACGCATCCGTGGTGTCTGCATTGGAGCCCGGTTCATCGTCGACGCTGCGATAGGGCCCACCCATCACGCCAGGATGAGACTGAGCAGGCGGCGGCATCCTCAACGAGCTGGCAAGGTTTTCGCCAGCGTGATCTTCCCACCCAGCCTCATCCAAGAGCACCTCGTTCGTGCTGCTTCGTCCGGCACCCAGTAGGCTTGGCCTAGCAGGCTTCTTGAAGACATCCTGGTCCGAACCGGCTTTCCGTCGCTTGGCGACACTATTCGACGCCGCGCCCATGCCGCCTTCCTTGCGCCGGATATCAATTTCATCCCGAGCATCTTGCAGCATCCGCTTGAGTTCCAGCTTCTCCGTCTTTTCACGGTGGATGTTCCCCTTGAGGTTCTGAATCATGCGGTGAGCATGATGCAGCGAGCTCTTGAGCGTCTCCGTTTCGAGCATGCCATGGCGTGGGGTGCCCTTGGTGGGCGATGGGGGCGGCGATCCTTCAGGAGTGCTGATGTCCGCCGGCAACTGTAGCTGCTCCACATTCACCTCGCTGGGCTGATTCATCTCCTCGAACTGCGTCCGGGCTGCTACTGCCCGCGCGAGTTCCTGGTTCTGTGAGACGAGCTCTTGTATCTTCTTCTGAAGCGTGGTGTTTTCATTGTCGGCTTGAGACGCGTTCCTCCGCAGACTGGACAGCTCCAGCTCGTGCTGCTTGGCCAAGTTCATTTGGTCCTCGGCGAGTTTGTTGTGCGCCTGCCTTAGCTCTTCCAACTCTGATACGGTGGTGCTCTTCTCCGCATTAGCCGCACTCAAAGCCTGATTCAATCGGCGTTCTCGGTCCGCCGCTTCTCGGGCGGTACTCGTCAACTCCTGCACTCGCGCCCCTAGGTTCCAGTTCTCATCTTTACAGCGCTGCTCGCTCTCGTCCAGATGGCGGAGGCGACGCTTGAGACTGTCCATGTCCTCATCGACCTGGGACCGCTCCAGGTTTGCCGTCCTCAGCGCTTCATCTTTCTGGGCCAGTTCGGTCTGGAGGTTCCGGACTTGCGTCAGCAGCGATGTGCCTATCTCCGTTGCGAATTGCAAATCATTGACGCGGTTTGCCGGCTGGTTGCGGGATTTCCTGGATGGGGCCACCATCTTTGACGGCGAAGCGCCCCCCTGGGTGGTAAAGACCGAGGCGTCCGTAAACTGCTGACCATCGGACCCACGACCGTCGCCATGAGGATGCGACTTGGATCCAATGAACGCTCTTGCACTGTCTCTGACCACCTGTCTGTATTCGGCTTCAAAGTCGGCCAACTTCTGTCGCAGCTCCGGGCCAATCTCGCTGTCCGCTTGCTTCCGCTTGACCTCCTCCAGCTGTTCCGACAAGTTTCTTCGCTGCTCCGCCAGACTTGATTCGAGCTTGGAGGCATCTTGTATTCTCCGGTCGGTGTCCGCTAGATGGGCCTCTAAGGCTCGTTTCGCCTGCGCTGGTGAAGCGGAGGGACTAAGGTCGAATCGCTGCGTGTCAAAGTGCGAGAAGCGCTGAGAGTGGTGATTGTTACCCGGTACCCCATTGGCGAACGGGTCGTCCTCGGCTCGAGGCATCTTGCGTGGCGTTTGAGATGCCGGCCCAGTAGGCCCAGACACCCGTGACTGCTCCTCTGGCAGCGTGGCCGCCATTGCGGAAACTGCTGCCTCTTGGGCCATCTTGAGAAAGCGCCCAGATCAAGATATGCACGTGTTGACCAGCGCGCCAAAGAGTAGAAGGTCGTTCCCCTCTCAAGATTGGTTTCAACACGTCATACCAGCAGAGATGTGATCGTCGAGACGAAGAACTAACGATGATATTCTAGTGTTTAATGATGCATCATAGGTGGTGAAACATGATCTGGAGTGGAGCGGCGCGGTGCGCTCAAGGTGCGAGTATGGTGTTGAGCCGTTATGCGCTGCCCATTGACGTGTCAGCCTGGGCAAATGAGAGTGATTATTCCGACGCGTCGCCAACATTCCCCACCCCAATTCAGGCGCCTCGATTCACACGAGTAAGACTGTTGTCCGGGGAGACTTACAGAGAACATGAAGATGTAATGAGTGTGAAGGAAGAGCATCACACCAGATGCGCGCTCTTGTGAGGGTTGCTGGCCACCGTGTGTGTTGTTCCCCCTCGATTCCGCATCCACGTCGTCGCTGGGCTGATGGCGACAATGCATTTGTTTCTCTCTCCCGAGCCGCTTTGCATACCCAAGTGCACATCCACAATCAACATCAAAACACAATCCAGGGCATAGGATATCTCCAATGCCCAGCATAGAGGGAACGTCATATTATCTGCATTTATTATCTAGTTCATAATAATTATTCACTGCTGGGAAATGCCACCACAACTCACGTGATGTTTCAACCGGCTTTTTTCATTCTCCGTGGTTCTGCCGATTGGTCAGCGATTTAGTCAGCCCCGAATCTCGCAACTTGCACTTCAAGCTCGACAACGACAGACAGTTTCAGCAAACTCATCGACGCTCTTTCACCTACAGCACTTCCACTGCTAAGATGGAGGGAGCCGAAGCGCCCAGTACATCTCAGCTCGGTGTCGATGCTCCAGCCCTGTTCAAGAAGCGCTCCGCGAAGTCCAAACCTAACTATAGAAAGCGTGCGCCAACGCCACCGCCAGCTGCATCTGACTCGGACTCGGGCTACACATCGACCGAGGACGAGAATGGACGAGCCACGAAGAGGCGACGCAGGAATGCTGGTGTGACTGCTTCATCTTTGGCTGCCACCAAGGGCCCTGTCGTGGATGTCGGAGCGCCCACCGTGGCAGCGGACCGCTCGACAACCATTGCAACTACCAACGACGCTACGAAGCACTCAAACTGGTATGACGAGGATGGCAAAGATGCGCTGAGCGCAAAGAATCTCCTGGGAACCACCCGAGTCAAACCAGATGCAACCTCTGACCCTGGAGCTCAAGGCACGTACAAAGGCGCCGCGAACTATCAGTCATTCATCCAAAAGAATCCCAACGGGCCAAGTCGACAAGTTGGCCCGGTCAAGGCGCCCACCAATATCCGCACAATCACCGTCACGGACTTTGCACCCGATGTCTGCAAAGATTACAAGCAGACGGGATTCTGTGGGTTCGGAGATTCGTGTAAATTCCTACACGCGCGCGAAGACTACAAGCAAGGCTGGGAGCTCGATCGCGATTGGGAGATTGGGACCAAGGGAAAGAAGTTGAAGGGGCAGACGGTGGCGTCGGCGAATCGATCTACAAGAACAGCTGGTGACGAGGATGATGAGGCGGACGAGGATGCCATGCTGGAGAATATCCCGTTTGCTTGCATCATCTGTAAGAAGCCGTACAAGAACCCCATCATCACCAAATGCGGGCATTACTTCTGCGAGGATTGCGCACTGCAGAGATATCGCAAGAATCCCGCCTGTGCGGCGTGTGGAGCCGGTACGGGAGGCGTCTTCAATGGCGCAAAGAATCTGAGGAAGCTATTGGATCGGAAACGGGAGCGGGCGAAGAAACGTCGAGAGAAGGAAAAGGAAGAGGGAGGGGAAGTGAATGAGGACGAAGACGATGAAGCTGAGGAAGACGACGAGTGAGCTCGGGTACATAGCGACGTTCTTTTAGTTAGACAGCGTTTAAAGCCTGCATCTAGTCTATCTCCGATGATGTCTGCACAAGGATCAACCAAATATTTGGTCGTTCCGCCATACAAACCGGTATTCGAGATTCATCCGTCCTCAGCGTTCCTAGCGTTCTCAGCTATTTGACTCAGCCGTTTAAGAGTATACTCCACTGCCCTCCTAGACTCATCCATTATCTCAATTTCGTCCCCCCCATTCCACAGCCACCATGGCGCAATACTCTCTTGCAAGCAAAACAACAGCCTCGCTTGTTCCGCGTGCTTGGCTCAACTTCGCTTTCGTGGCGTATGGACGCCTAATTCTTCAAGAGTCGTCATCAGAGCCTCACCATAGTCCGACCATTCCGACGATGTTTCAGAGCACCATTCGTTCCAGACATATTGCTCGTTTTCCTCGCAATGAGACGTCCCACCGAATATCTCGTCGCCCGCGAGGAAGAATTCGTCAAAGACGGGAAAAAAGCCAGAGAACCCCCAGCCGACGACGCCGGAGATGCGGAGGGCGGGTCGGTGGTCGTCCACGATGGATGGTCGGCCATCCGCTGAATCACCGCGGGAATCGATACTATCTTCCATTGGAAGGGTGATAACCTCGACAAGGATGTTGCTACTAGAAAGATTGTGATGCGTGAAGACGCTTTGCGAGACATTTGGGTCTCGCATGATGGATAACTTGTGGAGAGTGTTATCGACGAAGGCACGCAGATTGGGTACCTATGGTCTTTCAGCAGAGCCCTCGATAAATGTTGATATTGCAGAGGAATTGAGCTGTAAAAGAAAGAGTGATAGGATTTCAGAATGAAGAAAAGAGATAGACAGCCAGTTGAGGAAAAGGGGCATGCGAGAGCTTGCGACGCGATGGGGCAAAATAAATTGAAATAGTCCAGCAGGACCCGCTTCATCACCCTTGCGCAAAAGTAGCGCCAATATCCTCATGACAAAAGGGAGCTTCATCATCCTTACGAAGAATGTCCTAACCACCATCATACTGATGATGGTGAAAGAAGAATCAGGCAGATGAAATCTAACGTACGAGGGATTTGTTATGTTCATACACAGCGAAGGTGTCCAATCGCGTGATGGCATATTCGATGGTAGCTCGCATGTAGCTCTCGTAGGTCGGCCACGGCCAGCCTGAGGCATCTGGTGTGTCGACCAGTCGCCCAAGGATTGCTCTTCTTTTGCGTTCTTCGCCTTCGTCTCCGCTCTCTGCATTAGAAACTTGGCGGTTACTAACGACCTCGTCCCAAGGAGCGCTATGTGTGCAATTGTCAATTCCGCCAGACAGATTAACAACGCTCCCGATAGCGCCAGGCGGGTCCCCATGCAATTTCGAGCGAAGGGCAGCGATATATCCCGCCAACTCTCATGACACCCTTCTGCTGCTCTTGGAGGTCCTTCATTTGTTGATCATACGAGATTCCTCTCTGGTGTTACCAGGCCGAACAGCCGCAGGATAGAACAACGCGGCCTCGTGGAGAGGTCGTCCTGGGAGTTTCATCATGAGGATCCACTCTTTCTCGCTAGTCCCTTCTTTTCCCGGAATTCCTAAAGCCGTAGAGGGCGAGGACGATAAAGCAGGAGCAAACCAAGCCACCACTCGGGGAACAGGAATCTCCGGACATGTTTGAGCGATGAGTTTTAAACACATGACTTCATTGATTGTCTTGTATCCCTTCCAGAACCGGCGGCAAGCTTTCAATACCAGGGCTTGTTCTTGATCCTCTGTGTCGATTACGGGCTGGGCTACACTCTCTTGCGAAGTTCCGTCCACATCATTAGAGCTCTTCCTGCGAAGGCATGAAGTCCGCGTCCGCACGCGTACCTCGTAGAGACGATTGTTGTCGGCAAAATGATCAGAGAATGCTTTGTGGGATACATACACTGCCTCTGGAAGAGCGGAGGAGATGATGTCGTGAATCTCATCATCAGAGAGGCGCGGCTGGTACATTGGGTAGGGTGGTGGAGTGTGGGGTCTTGATTCGGGGGCGTTCATGTTTTCGAAGTCTGTTGTCTTTCTGGATGGTGAAGGAGATTCACAAGCTGGGCTTAGAATTCGCGGTGTTCTTAAGCAAGCCATTCAAATCGTATGACTCTTGCGCTAGCGCGGCTTCAAATATGACTCTTCGGGCAAACCTTTGCGAGCGGAGCGTATCCGCTAGTATGCAAGGTCATCCATGGTAGTCGCCACGCCGGTGGAACAATAAATGGGACGGCTCAACAGCAAGCGCTTCATACTTGCCCAGCATTTCATCATCCTTACGATGAAGGTATAGATCCTCATCACTCTTGCGACGAAAGACATGGGCATCACCATTGCGACAGAGGCATCGTTTTCACCCTTATGGCGAAGATGATTTTGAACCACCATTGCACTGATGATGATAGAACCTTCGTTCCATCGGGCTCGTGACGAAGACTCTTCAACCTTTCATCGCGCTGATGATGAGCTCCCGTTGCGCTGCTGCTGATGATGATAGAAATTTCGTTCCATCGGGCTTGTGGCGAATATTCTTCAACCTTTCATCACGCTGATGATGGTGGTGATGATAATGATGAACGAGTGCAGATCTTTGACCTTTGCGAGCTTGCGAGGTTTTCCTCGTGGACGGTTACTGTCGAGCTGTTCGATTCATTGTTTCACCCGCGTGGTCGCGTGTATCTCCCATGCAAGTTGACACCGTTCGTCTTGAGGTTCATAACAATTGACAAATGCTACCGCCAAGTCATACCATTCAACCTACGTATTCATTGTTTTCGTTCAAACCATTGCTCGATGCGTTCGACCAGATCGCTTTTCCTGCCGCTCGTACTCTGTTGGTGGCTTTCCAGCCAGGCCTTGAGGGCGGGGACATGAAGCTAGTACATCGTATCAGCAAAGTAGTCCTCAATCTCCATCATCGTCTGGTTGGATGGATTACCTTCGGGATTGATTGTGTCTCGAACAATCTCTTCATCTCGGCGTCACTCGGCTGTTCGGCTGAGCTTCCCGATGCTGCTCCCGAGGCCGTTTTGACCCGCTTCGTCACAATCTCCATTGATCCCTGATGAAGAACCACGCTATTAATGTCCGCTGCTCAGGGAAGGCGAGGTGATGCCGCGTACCGCTCCGACCCTCTTGACACCACCGGTCTTGGAGCCCTGCTCCTGGGACCAATGGTTGTAGGCCTCTTCTAGCGCTGCAGCCCACTCGGCCATATAGTCTCCAGTTCGCTGAAGAGCGTCAGCAACATAGCAGCTTCCTCACGAATAATAGACGGACCTTGCTAATTTGTCGATATTTGGGAATTGTCTTGTCTTCAGGCTTCCCAGGTAGATCTTCCTCGAGAGCCATCGCTTGTAAAATGCGATAGTGCCACTGGAGGGCTTTTTCAAAGCAAGGTCAACCTAGGATCAGATAAACCCATTCGTCATCGGAAACACACCTGGATTCGGGTATTTCTCCGGCTGGTACTGGGCTTTCGGCAGCTGGAGCTGCTGCATAATCACTCTCATTCGGTCGACGAGACTATCCGGAGATCGAACTAATGTCGTATCCGGATTCTGGCGAATATCATCCGCGTACGGCAACGGCACGATCCACATACCGGGAGGCATTGTCTGTTCGCCATGCTCTCCCAGTTGCTCTGGGCCCGGGATGATGGCTGCAATCACGGGGGCTGCGTTTTTTCTAGCGATGAACCACGCCACGCCCATCTTCTCATCCTTGAGCAATTTCTGCTGAAGCGCTGAGAACACTCTGGTTGAGCCCATATAGTCTTCCTCGGACGGATAAATGAAGGTCGACTGCTTCAGCGATGCCCAGATCGGGAGCATGGACATGGGCTTGAACCCAATAATGCGGATGATCGGGTCCTCGAAGTAGCGCAACGCCGTGATCTCCGCTGGCGTGAAGACCACCTGCTCCCCACCAAACTTGTAAGCCTTCTTCACTTCGCTGTGCTCCACTGGTCGTGCCGCGTCATCCGCGAGCTTGGTCGTCACTCCTTTGACGATCTCGGCCTTCTCCCCTTTCAGCCAGACGAAACAGCTTCGTGCAGGCTCCTGACGCTTCAGCATGACATATCCCTTGACGGATATCTTACATTCTGGCCCGAGTTCGAAGGTCATGTTGGCGAAGATGGCTGAGCGAGTAAACGATCTTGAATTGACTGACGACAGAAGCCCGTTCAAGAGCGAGATGCCGTCGCCACTCTTGTGTGTCCTGTTGGCCCTCCCAAGAGCAGCCGGCGCATTGGGATCGCCTGGGGCATAACTATAGATGATGTCCTATACAGTCAATACCGTCCCCATTTGCGAGCTCCGCAGCTAAAGAGACACAGAAAGGGATACACACTTCGTAGAATTTGCTTCTATCAAATTCATGATCCGGCCGCGAAATAGGAAACAAATCGAGAGTGACGCCCAAATCGTAGAGATCCTTTGCACGGACTGTAGCAGCGGACCGCAAAGCACGATCATGCCCGTGAGGGTTGTCTTCATCCGTCACAATAAAGAGTCGTCGCGAAACGAAGTTGGGAGCTTTGGTGGTGAATATCTGGTTTGCGCAGAAGAGCACATTGGCCATTGAGACAGGCTCCTTGGAAGGTGTACAGATGCTACGGAACTGTTCCTCGTCTTCAACCACGGACTTCAAAGCTTTGACATCTGTCGCGGACGGCACATCCAGATCGACCAGCAGATAGCAGTGAGGGTAGGTAAGGCCTCCCCCTCGTCCCTCCTCTTCTCCTTGAAATTGTGTCTTCTCCGTGCCGAACAGCAGGATGCCCATCATGTCCTTTGGGTTCGAGATGACACGCTGCTGCATCAGGTGATAAGCACACTTCAAGGCCGCCGACACCGGCGCATCATGATCGGCATGCTTGCTTTGAGATGGCGGAGGTGACTTTAACATGCTCGGATTGACCTCAATCGCAAAAAGAATGGCATCTTTGACTGTCTTGTATCCCTAAAGTTGGAATTAGGTTAGACGACATCCAACCATAGCAAAGCAGGAAACTCGCCGATTCGTCCATCTCTCCGTCTTCCTCATCTTCACCCTCCTCCTTGGGTCCTTGCCATTCTTCAGTGTCTTCCATATTGAATCCAGTGATCAGAAGGCCGAACTGCGTGTTCTCGCCCTAGCAAAGTTTTTCTGTATCAACACCTCTTCAGTTCTGTTTACTTGTTGAGTGTAAGTGAGCAAACGCGTAGAGGAGCTAAGCGCGTGAAGCGCGTCAAGCACCCGCGGTCATCTGACTTCCCAGGTGCATGACGATATGAGCCGCTGGAGGCGACTCAATTCGAAAGAACAAAGAAGCACCCAGAATCCTCCCGACATTTGCAACCAGCAAGTTCCACGAATCAAGCAAATATACTAGTAGTGCTAGTAGTAAGTTTGGGATTCACATCTCTGTTCTCCGTCACTGTCGAGGTGATGGCACCTTCAACATGTGCAAGATGCTGCAGTCGGTGGTGGAGCACGAGCTCAGTTGTCAGATCTGTCCGAGGACGATCACAAGGCCAAAATGGATCTCTGCTCTTCAATCGTGGAATGGCGTCAATCGTGCCCCCAGTACATCAAGACTCTGTCGGTGCCAAGGGACCGACGGCGATGGTTTTTATGAACATGGGCGGTCCCTCGACGACGGATGAGGTTGGAACCTTCCTCAGCAGGCTATTCGTAAGTTATATTCCAACCGGAATTAATCTCTGATGACGTCTAATTGTTAATCATGCATTGATGTAGGCGGATGGAGATCTCATTCCCTTGGGGCGATTACAATCCTATTTGGGACCGCTGATCTCGCGTCGACGGACGCCAAAGATTAAAGCGCAATATGCAGCTATTGGTGGAGGATCACCCATTCGAAAGTGGTCCGAGTATCAGTCAGCCAAGATGTGCAAGATTCTGGACAATATTTCGCCGCAAACAGCGCCACACAAGCCATATGTTGCCTTTCGATATGCGGATCCCTTAACGGAAGATATGTACAAGCAACTCCTCGCTGATGGCTTTGGTGGTGGAAGAGGTGGAAGGGCCGTCGCCTTCACGCAATACCCACAGTATTCCTGCTCGACGACGGGGAGCTCACTAAACGAACTGTGGAAGTGGAGACAACGACTGGAAGGAAAGAGTCAAGGCGACCAGCCGGAGGCAGATGGGACGATCCAATGGAGCGTCATCGACCGTTGGCCAGTTCATCCTGGCCTGGCAGATGCGTTTGCGAGCAATATCGAAGCAACTCTGGCAACATATCCTCCGGAACGACGAGCAAACGTGGTCCTGTTATTCTCCGCGCATAGCCTGCCGATGAGCGTGGTCAATCGAGGTATGTCAGGGCATTTCTACAGTCTCATCTAACAGTTGTTGATTTTAAAAGGCGACCCATATCCTGCCGAAGTTGCTGCCACGGTCTATGCAGTCATGCAGCGACTGAACTTCAGCAACCCTTATCGTCTGGTGTGGCAGTCCCAGGTCGGGCCTGCAGCTTGGCTTGGTGCTCAGACAAGCGATACGGTTGAGAACTATGTCAAGAAGGGTCAGACAGATCTAGCTTTGATTCCGATCGCGTTCACGAGCGATCACATCGAGACCTTGTACGAATTAGACCAGGAAGTTATTGGTGAGGCCGGCCACGACGGAATCCGGCGTGTGGAGAGTCTGAACGGAAACCCGGTTTTCATCCGCGCCCTGGCCGACATCGCGCATGCACATCTCCAAAGCGGTCAAGGCTGTTCTAGGCAAATGGGTCTCCGATGCCCTGGCTGCACGAACGAACGGTGTCGGGGCCAGAAGCAGTTCTTCCTTGAGCAGTCAGCTCGCCTATCAGCTTCTCCTTGATGTCTTGTCTTCTCTCCCCCTCGCAACAATCCCTGTGGTCGACTTGATGCCCTTCAATTGCACGCAGCCCATTCTTCCGTCCTTTATTCTTAATCACTACAGTTCTCTCACACTCCTGCGTTCCACTGTTGCAGCCTAGATATGCGCGTTTCCCCCCTACTCTGTGTAATACGCTCAAGTCACATCGGCCCGATGGCGTCTCGACTCCAGTCATGAGTAACCCCCCTTGTTGCTACTGGCCTTCTTCCACGTCTTCAACCTCGCAGCTGAAGCCCTCCGGATGTTTCTCTCCTCCCATGTGGCCAGGACGAGAGGCTGCACTAACCAGGACGCAAGCAGGGCTATAGCTCCCAGTTTGTACCTAAAGATGTTGGCGTAATGCCGTGCACGTCTTTATATTTATCAGGTATGCTCCTCCCTTCGGCCGCTTTTTTCGAGAGCACTGATCAGATACCGAAGCAGTGCCTCTGGTCAGCCTTGCCTGCCGGTCCTGGGACTCCCTTACAGAACGGCGCTATGGGCATATCATCCCAACTGGCACCGGACACATGCGATGGTCGACGAATTTGTGGTCGCTACTTTTCGGCTCCGACTTCCCGGTCGGCGGATCGGAGGCGGGCGGGCCGAGATTGCTCCGATCGAGATGGATCTAGCCCAATCTGGCTAGCAGCGGCTGACATCACCATCGATCTGATTACCGATCAAACACCGGCTTTCTAACTCCGACACATTCCGCTGATTACGTCGACGACTTAGCGCCTTCGATAAAATGTCTGGCCAGCGGCAAACGCCACGCGTTGGCTAAGTCGGGCTCAATGCATTGAGCGCGTTCGGCAGCATGAAGTTGCCAGTTAGGTATCTTGCCTGACGGTGTCGGAGGTGATGGGCTTTTTGCTGTGAAGATGAATTCTACCTACTTATTCAAGTAGAGTTCATCTTCATAGATTAGAAGTGCTCGTTTGGGGCTCATTGTTTGGTATGGCCAAGGGAGCTCAGCAGCTATGTAGCTTACCACTGCTGACAGTTCGACAGAAGCTTCATCATGCCGAGCATAGCAGTGGTCGCGCCTGACGAGGCTCTCGAGGCCGAGGTGCAGAGGGAAGAACAACGCGTCTTGTTCCCACCATCTTACAAGTCCAACAGAAATCCGTCGGGGGAGCATTCCAAGCGATCAGAGCAAACGCCACTTCTTCAACAAGATGGTAGTAGTGCCGATGAGGCACCAGAGAGCAGTGAAGATGTAGCCGACCAAGAAGGCGCCGACGAGCGACCATGGTGGAAGCGACCCTCGGTGAGACCATTCGAGCCTCAATGGCTTCCAATTGACCCAGTTAGCGAAAGTCGATGCTCATACATGAGGACAGATTGGGTGGTTGCTGCCCCTGTTCGCCCTGACTACCCTCGCCTTCGGCGGCACGCTGGTGCCCAAGCTGAATCTGATCTTGACCTTGATATGTCGACAACGTCTGGCCGACCGAGCCATCCTTGATCCCACCTTTCAATTCTGCCCCGTCGTTCTGGGGGCGGACAATCCGCAGTGTCAGACGCCCGAGATCCAAGCCCTGAGCACGCGCTTCAACCTCTATACGAATTTGGTGAGTGGGATCCTCTCGGCGGTCACTAGCCCGAAGCTGGGCGTCCTTTCGGACCGCTACGGGCGCACCAAGATCATTGCGGCCACGACCGCGTGCATGGCTCTGGGAGAGATTGTCACCATTGTGGCTGCCACCTGGCCGGACCGCGTCAACGTGAACTGGCTACTTCTGGGTTACCTATTGGACGGTCTCGGCGGCTCCTTCACCGCCGCATTGGCTTTGATTCACTCCTACGCCGCCGACTGTACGTCTCCCGCTCGGCGCAACGAAGTCTTTGGCTATTTCCACGGCGCGCTGTTCACGGGCATCGCGCTGGGTCCCTTGCTGGCGGGATACGTGATCAAGGCGACGGACTCCATCGTCTCCATCTTCTACATCTCGTTTGTCAGCCACCTGCTGTTTGTCCTCGCCCTTGCGTTCGTAGTACCGGAAAGCTTGTCACGTGCGCGTCGATCGATGGCGCAAGAGAACCATCGCAAGCAGAAAGCGGATGGAGCGTCGTGGTCGTGGACTCAAGGCCTCAAATCCGCTAATCTTTTGGAGCCGCTGGCAATCCTATACCCCACCGGACCCGGATCGAGCCCGGCGCTGCGGATGAACCTGCTCGTCTTAGCTACGGTCGACACCGTGGGCTTCGGCGTCGCGGTGGGTTCCATGACCGTCGTGATCTACTACCTCGAGTATGCCTTTGGATGGGGCAACCTCGAATCGAGCATCTTCGTTTCGGTCGTCAACACCGTTCGGGTGGCCGTACTGGTTGTTCTGCTGCCCGTGGCGACGCGGCTTGTGCGGCGGTGGCAAGGCGAGAGACACGAAGCTCGGGGCGGTTCAGACTGGTTCGACCTGAGCATCATCCGCTTTGGTTTGCTCTTCGATACCATCGGGTACCTTGGTTACGCGACCGCACCCTCAGGAGCATGTTTCACCATGGCTGGCATCATCACGGCTGTCGGTAGCATGGCCTCACCGGTCCTGCAGTCTGTCTTGACGAAGCATGTCCCGCCGGACCGGATCGGGCAGGTCTTGGGCGCGACTGGTTTGCTCCACGCGCTGGCTCGAGTGGTGGCGCCAACGGTCTTCAATCTGATCTATAGCGCCACCGTCGGACGATTCACGCAGACGGTTTTTGTGGTTCTGGTGGCAAGTTACGCTTCGGCGTTTCTCCTCTCTTGGGTGATTCGGCCTCATGGTAAGCGTCTCTTCTTGCTCTCCTTCGAGCATAGATTGAGTAGACTCGGCTGATTTTAGAACAGTTTACTGGGATGCATCTAGGATACAGGATGAGAGTGGCGTCCAGGAGCGAAGGGAGTCAGCCAACGATGCTGCTGCTTGAGGAGCTCAGCACGGCACACCTCTTTGGGAAGGCATGGATAGAGTATGTAGACGGGTGACAAGAGGGCTGTGATGAGATCAGCACGGTGTTCACGGTGTTTGGGTCGCCGATTATCTTCCCTGGGCCATTGCGAATAGTCGTCGTCTGAAGAAATAACGAAGAATGATTGAACATAACAATACACAAATAAGATGTGCATAGCAACTTGCCACAAGTGACCATACTATTCCTCCATTTGATGCTGGAATCTCAGCGGATAATCCGTCTCATTTTTCCCAACTCTTATATTAAAGGCTTCTCCAGATTCTACCAGCCGTGAGGAAAGCTTCTTTGATCTGCATAATTGGATCTATGGTGCCTTGGCTTCCTACAGTCGCACTTTACTGTGAAGACCTTGCAGCGCACTAAATGCATCTCCGAAGCTTCTTTCACGTTCACCAATGGCTGGTTGTTGAACGTTGCTATGGAGTGTTATATATGCAAATCACCTTTATTCACCTGTTGAATCGATTGACTCATGGACTTCCGACAGTGGTTTGATAGATTAGCTAATGCTACAGTAATCTGCGAAAGAC
>QQTW01000725.1_pt1 | contig 21434 bp, 20 predicted proteins | sample 1904831 | NCBI WGS metagenome assembly QQTW01 (sample SAMN09435610, study PRJNA476489) | Subsurface metagenome, whole genome shotgun sequencing project. | reverse complement strand
ATTTGATCGCGGTGGACGACGCGCTCAGTTAACCGAAGCGGGTTATCTTTTACTTAGTTATGGCGAAAAAATCCTGACTTTATGTCAAGAAACTTGCCGCGCGATTGAAGACTTGCAAAATCTCCAAGGTGGAACGTTAATTGTTGGTGCTTCCCAAACTACTGGCACTTATCTATTACCGCAAATGATCGGTCTATTTCGGCAAAAATACCCCGATGTTGCCGTGCAACTGCACGTCCACTCTACGCGCCGCACCGCTTGGAGTGTCGCCAACGGACAGGTAGACTTAGCAATTATTGGCGGCGAAGTACCGAGCGAGTTGCAAGAATCTTTAGAGATTATTCCTTACGCCGAAGATGAATTAGCGCTGATTTTACCCGTATTTCATCCCTTTGCCAAACTCCATACAATTCAAAGAGACGACTTATACAAATTACAATTTATTGCTTTAGACTCTCAATCGACTATTCGCAAAGTTATCGATCAAGTTTTGACTCGCTGTGAAATTGATACGCGGCGCTTAAAAATAGAAATGGAACTCAATTCAATTGAAGCAATTAAAAATGCCGTACAGTCGGGGTTAGGAGCGGCTTTTGTGTCGTTAAGCGCGATCGCCAAAGAATTGCAAATGAATGTCTTGCACTGCACGCCGATTGAGGGAGTGGTAGTCAAACGAACATTGTGGTTAATTTTCAATCCCAATCGTTACAGATCCAAAGCGGCGGAAGCGTTTAGCAAAGAAGTTTTACCCCAGTTTGCTACCCCAGGCTGGAATCAAGAAGTTTTAAATACACCACCCTTAATTACTGAAGTTATTGGAGAAATAAGCGATCGCCCAATTCCCACCTCACCCCAAGCCTAGGAAATAAGTATTTAGCTAAAAGTTAATCGGCATAAGTTATAAACAAGAAACTAGCTCGTTGCTACCGCTAAACAAATAACTACTTATGGAAGTCTACTGCACTCGTTCAAGTTGTCCTCGTCCGCAAAATTATTTTGCCGATTTAGATGATGGAGCAACCATGAAAACAGTGCAGCAAAAGTATTGTACTACTTGCGGGATGCCGTTGATTTTAGTAGGGCGTTACTTACCAGTAAAATTGTTAGGACGAGGGGGATTTGGGGCGGCATTTTTGGCGCGCGATCGCTATACTCCCGGTTTGCGTAAGTGTGTAGTTAAGCAGTTCAAGCCCGCCGGGGATCTAACGGTAGAGCAATTAGCAACGGCGCAAAAACTGTTTGAGCGCGAAGCTGAAGTATTAGAACAAATCGGCAATCAAAATAACCAAATCCCAGATTTATTTGCTTTTTTCGATCTGACTGTTCCCAGTCTCCAACCTCCCAAGCAGGAGCAATGTTTTTATTTAGTTCAAGAATTTATTGATGGTAAAAACTTAGAAGAAGAACTGCAAGAAAAAGGCAAGTTTTCCGAAGCGGAAGTCCTAGAGGTACTATCAGAAATCCTGAAGGTTTTAAAGTTTGTCCATGATAGCGGTTCAATTCATCGAGATATCAAACCTTCAAATATTATGCGCCACCGCAACGGGCGCTTGTACTTATTAGACTTTGGCGCAGTCAAGCAAGTAGCCAGTACCGCCACCAGTAAAGCCTCCACAGGCATTTATTCAATGGGATTTGCGCCGCCAGAACAAATGTCTGGCGGACAAGTTTACCCATCTACAGACTTATATGCTTTAGCTGTAACTTGTGTCATGTTGCTGACGGGGAAAGAAGCAACTCAATTGTTTGATAGTTACAGCCATCAATGGAGTTGGCAAAAGGAAGTAAGTGTTAGCCCCAATCTGGCAAACGTATTAGATAAAATGCTCTTAGCTGCCCCAAATCAACGCTTTCAATCTGCCCAAGCTGTATTAGATGCCTTGACAACGCCCCTAACCCCCACTCCTCAACCCCCCCTACCTAGCTCTAGAGCAAACCCTACACCCCACGTAACGAATATTCCAAGTCAAGCCCCAAGTGCTACCACTCCACCCGCTTCTAGCCCCGCTAATCAGCGTCGCCCATCCTTTTCTACTTGGGAATTACTAAGCAGTGGCGCTTTTAGTGGATTTGAGGGAGGTTTGATTGCGATCGCTCTTGTAAGTTTTTTAGGCACAACTTTAATTAGTACGGGAGTGTGGCTAGTCTTATTAGCAGGACTAATTTTTGTCCAGTGGCGACGCTGGATTGAAAAATGGGACTTGATAATTATTGCTGGGATTACTCTAGCAATAGTGCTATTTGTGCCAGGGTTAATACCAAAAGTTGGTAATCTACTAGGAACTGAAGATTGGCAAGCGGTAATACTATTAGCCGTCGGGACGGCGTTAGGCGCGATCGCTCTAACAGCAATATTTCGTTTAATTTACAACCTACTTTCCCGGATATTGTAATTGAGTAGCCCTACAAATCACCTATGTCTCAGCCTAAAAATGAAACTGTTATTCTGGTCTTAGCCCTTTTACTAACATTGGGATTGGTAGGTGCGGGGATTTGGTGGTTCAGCCAGCTTTCTCAGGGTGATAAGAAGGCTGCTAGTTCAAACCAAGATGGGGCAAAAAACCCAACCAATCAATCGATATCAGAGCGAATTAGTTTAGGTGAGAGAAGTTTGTTTCCAGAAGCAAACCCCATCAAGCAACAGGGCATAGAGGCAATTTCTCAGGGAGATTATGCTAAAGCAATAAGTAATTTGCAAATATCTCTGCAAAATCAGAAAAACGATCCAGAAGCTTTAATTTATTTGAATAATGCGCGTATTGGCGCAAATAAAAGTTACACGATCGCCGCATCTATCCCTATTAGCAGCGATCCCAATGGCGCATTGGAAATATTACGGGGTATTGCTCAAGCTCAAGATCGAATTGATAGTTCTGGCGGGATTAAGGGCATTAAGTTAAAAGTTGCGATCGCTAACGACGATAATAATCCCCAAGTTGCAGGGCAAGTTGCTTCAGCGTTAGTCAAAAACCCAAGCATTTTGGGAGTAGTGGGGCCTTATGCTAGTGATGTTACTTTAGCTGCGGGCAGCGTTTACAATTCCGGTCAACTTGTCGCTATTTCCCCGATCAGCACGTCTGTTAAACTCTCCGGCTTTAGCCGTTATGTTTTGCGTACTGTTCCCAGTGATTATGTGGCGGCTAGAGCATTGGCAAATTATATGACGACTAAGTTGCAGAAAAATAACGTTGCCGTGTTCTTTAATTCCCAAAGCGGCTACAGTCAATCTTTAAAATCTGAGTTTGTGACGGCTGTTTCTTTGGGTGGAGGACAAGTAGCTGGCGAATATGATTTGTCAGAGCCAGGGTTTAGTGCCGCTAAGAGTATCAAAGAAGCAAGCGATCGCGGCGCTGATGTGTTGATGTTGGCAACCAATACAAGCAAACTCGATCAGGCGCTGCAAGTTGTCCAAGTCAACAACAAACGCCTGCCGCTTTTGGCGGGAGATGATGTTTATGCCCCCAAAACTTTAGAAGTTGGCGGCGGGGCCGCCGCAGGTATGGTAGTTGCCGTCCCCTGGCATATTGGTGCTAACCCAAATTCTGAATTTGTCCGTCAGTCTCGGCAATTGTGGGTTGGCGATGTCAATTGGCGCACTGCCTTAGCTTATGATGCGACGGTAGCTTTGATTGCGGCAATCGAACGCTCTCCAACTCGCGCTGGAGTTCAACAAGCGTTGCTGTCACCAGACTTTAGTATTCCTGGGGCATCCGGTAATATCCGTTTTTTGCCGTCGGGCGATCGCAATGCCCCGGTGCAATTGGTGCAAATTGTCCCTGGTAAGCGTTCTGGAACTGGTTTTGATTTTGTTCCCCTGCCATAATTACTGGCAATGGATAGACAAGGGATAGGGCTAATTTTTGAATTTAAAAGGTTAAATTTAGTCTGAGAATTATTTAACCATTAGCATTAAATATTCCTGGGCTGACTATAGCTCAACTTCGGTCTATTTATACAGGCAAAATCACCAACTGGCAGCAAGTAGGCGGCGCAAATATTGCGATTCAACCTTATTCGCGCCCTGCTAATGATGGTGGCACGGTGGAACTTTTTGTCCAAGATATTTTGGGGAACCAAAAGTTTGCCGCCAACGTCCAATTTGTAGCCACTACTACTCAAGCTTTACAAAAACTAGCAAGTAGCCCCGGTGGAATTTACTATGCCTCCGCCCCCGAAGTTATCCCTCAATGCACGATCAAAGCTCTGCCTCTAGGACGCAGAGCTAATGAATTAGTTGCTCCCTACCAAGAGCCTTTCGTGCCGTTGTCTCAATGCCCTAGTCAGCGCAATCAGTTAAATATCGAGGCTTTTCAATCGGGTACTTACCCCATTACTCGGAATTTATTTGCGATCGTCAAACAAAATGGTCAAATTGAGCAGGAGGCTGGAGAGGCTTATGTAAATTTTCTGCTCTCAAATCAAGGGCAAGAACTAATTGGTCAGAGCGGATTTGTAAGAATTCGCTAACTTTAATGCCGAACCAAATTTATCGAAGCGGCAGGTAAGCAAATCAAATTATCTCCTTGATTAATTAACAAACCCTTTTGACGTAGCTTGCCCATCAAGCGGGTGACAGTCACGCGCGTCGAGCCAATGGCGCTCCCAATTTGGGCATGAGTCAGGGGAAAAGGTAGATAATAGCCGCGTAAAGTCTCTGGATCGTCTTCGCTTACTGAAGCTTCCCCATATTCTTCAACTAACAACGTCAAAAAGCCGAGCAACCGATCGATTGTTCGTCTTTGACCCAAAGCACTTAGCCATAGGAGTTTGCGTTGGTGCTGGTAACGAAAAGCATCTAGCACCTCTCGTCGGAAGTGAGGCCAGTTGTCTAAGTCGTGCCAATACATCCAAACAACCGATGTTTGATCTACGTGGGCGTAGCTTTGCAGGGTAAATGGCGATTGGGCAACAATTTCAAAAGGCTGCCCCGCTCCTACAAAGCCCAAAAAAGCTTCTTCTGGAGTGCGGTTAATCCGCCGGGACATTAATTGACTAGCGGTGGTGCTAGGTTGAGCCGTGCCGACAAGTCTTACTGCACCGCGTTGAACTAAATACAGCAATCCAGGTCTAGCAGGAATTCGCTCGTCCTTACTAAAACTACGGCATCGATAATGCTCAGTAGCCCAGTCAAGAATTCGTTGCCAGGTTAAAAAAGGTCGTGATGGCTCTGAAAAAGATGGGGAGTGCATAAGTTAAGGCAAATGGCAATAAGCGCGAAAAGTTACATTAATTGCAGCCGTCACCGATTTTCTGTAATGATAGGTCTATACAAGTTAACCGGGCTATTTTAAGCTATCAAGCTAGATTATATTCACACATTTATCCAAATACTCGTAGTTGTCGAGTTTACTTGTTGTTTAGTTGATTTTACTGTTGATGAAATTGTAGCTATTGTAATTCAATCTAGTTAAATAAAAATCAGCAATTGAGTATTAAATAGTGTAATAAAAAATATATGCCACAAATTTCTTAGTATCGCATCGGTAGAAAGTAAGGAGTTTCCTATTTTCACTGAATTCTTTGATTCATTAATTATTTTTTATTCCTAAGTTTTTTGAGTATAGAATATTACCACTATTCCGTATATTTTGACTATCCTGCGATCGCGCAATTAGCTTTAAGTCGATTAGATACTGCTATAAATAACTATTTTGAAAATAATCAAAGGCAGCAAGCTTATTCTCTATCCCTATCCTACCGAACTGGCGAGTACCGTGAAGTAGTATATGTATCTAACGTAGCATTTGTATTCAGTAAATTTTTAAATATTCCTCCTTTAGAAATAGCAAGAGACTTTGCTACTTTTTACGTTCAATTTCACGCGCCCAACCAAGATTTTATTATTACAGTAGTACCTCCAGGTTTTTTGCAACTGAAACTAACAGAACTTAAACTAGCAAAGTGGCTGCAACAGTTGCCATTCTTACCGCTATCCTTAGCTAGCTTTACACCCCCAAGGTATTCTAATCCTTTGGGTAATAATACAGATTTATTTGCTATTCAATATGCTCACGCCCGTTGTTATTCATTGATGAAGTTAGCGCAAAAAGAGGGCTTGATTACCTTAGAAAGAATACCAGCTAATAATATTAAGTTAATGTTTCCTGACTTATATTTCGCCGAGCGGGAAGATAGTATGTTAGTTGCCAATCATCCCCAACCTTTTCCCTGGTTGAATTGTAGAGAGCAATTGCAGTTTTCTCATAGCGCCGAATATTGTCTAATTATCCAGCTTGTTAAGGTTGTAGACGCTCTGTACGACTCTACCAACGCGAACCTAGATTATTGGGCAAAAATAGCTCTAAGCTTGGCTCAAGCTTTCGCCAATTTCTATAGCCACTGCCGAATTTTTGATGGGACAAATACCCAAATGCCCAAATTAGCCCAAGCTCGTTTAGGACTAATCTTAGCAACTTCCTTAGTTTTAAACCTTTTACTCCAACGCTTGGGAGTTTTTGCACCTCAAGAACTTTAGCTGTTTTCTATATAAAAAATAGGACGCTAAGTGGTGACAAAGTAACAACATTCAGATATATTTGGTATTGTGTGAGGAGCGAACCAGAAAAAACACCGAGACGAAACACGGCAAGTCGTCGGTGTTTTTTCTGTTGTCAATTATTTATTTAGTAAAAACTTTTCAATCGCTACGGCGGCTCCGTCTTTTTCGACACTAGGCGCTACCCACTGAGCAACGCTTTGGACACCTGCAGGCGCGTTACCCATTGCGATCCCAAGTCCTGCATACTCTAACATTTCTACATCATTAAAGTTATCGCCAATCGTCATGACATTAGCGGCGTTTATGCCTAGCAATTCCTCTGCCAAGTAACGTACACCCGTACCTTTATTGACAAGAGGATTGGTAGCTTCAAAAAATGTTGCCACTGATTTGGTCAAATATAGTTCGGCGGGGGTGTATTGCTGGCGCAAATTTCCTAGCAAGCGATCTATTACCTCTGTATCGTCACTGAGAGCTAAAACCTTGGTTGGTGCATCATTCAGGACGCGCCGCAAATCTCCTACAGCGATCGCCTCTATGCCCGATCTTTGAGCATAAATCTCGGTTTCTGGGGTGATTTCCCGGACGTACAAGCAATCGTTGATGTAAAAATGTACCGACAAAAGACTCCGCAATTGCGGTTGCTCGAAGTAGTCTAAAAGCTGGTAGGCGGTGGTGGGAGAAACGCACCAATGGCGGTGGAGTTGCCCTGTAGTAGGATGTTGAATCCAAGCACCTTGATAAGCTAGTAGGGGCAAAGTAGAGCCAATATCTTGGTGGAAACGCAAAGCCGAGCGGTACATTCTTCCTGTCGCGATCGCCACTTGTACGCCTCGGTTTTGTGCCGCCTTGACTGCTGCCTTGACGCTGGGATTGATTGTATTTGATTCCCCGGCGATCGTGCCATCAATATCTAGCACGAGCAATTTAATCTCGCTTGGTACTATTTTTGTATCCTGGTGAGCAATAGATGTCTGCATAATTGCTTGCTAGTTTTCTGAATTTTCTCTAGTTTCTTTCAGGGGTTCATTTCGATATTTACACCCAAGATATACCACATTTGCCTAAGAGAGCTTGTTTTACAACGGCAAATCCTCTATGCCGGAAACTTATTGCATAAAAACTCGCCTTGGCTAATCTAGCCAAGGCGAGTTACACATTAATTAATCGCTACGCTTAGAACGTGAATGTAGTACGCAAAGTACCTACATAAATTGTGTCGTTGGTATCATTGTGTTCTGGGTTGAGAATCACTAATAAGCCTGGAGTAACAGCGATATTGTCGTTCAGTTGCAAACGGTAAAGCGCTTCAATGTGGTAGGAAGTATCTGGGTCTTCACCACCACCACCAAAGCCGCCATTGTTAGCTACAGTTAAATCGTTATCTGTAACTTTTGGTGGCTGACCGAAGATTAAACCTAACTGGCTACCTTCTGGCCCAACGTCTTGGATAGCTAGAGAAACAGCGTAGTTGAAAGCCGTTGCACTATTATCACCAGCACGGAACTTGTCTTCGGCATCTGTAAGACCAGCCCAACCAGAGATTGTAAACTTGTCGCTAGCGCGGAAACTTGCTTCAACGCCGTAGTGGTTAGCTGCGGTTGGTACGTTACCGAAGGGGCGGTTGGCAAGAGCGCTACCTGTACCATCAAATAAGCTTACGCCTCCAGTAGCACCTATAACGCCGCCTTGACCAGGATTATTACCCTTATCGTAGGTACGAGCATATGTCAAACCGAGGTTGATGCTTTCAGTGGGTCGGAAAGCAATTTGACCTAGAGCCGCGAAAGAACCGTCAAATAATCCAGTTCCGTCACCAGGATTATTAGCATTGTTTGCTATATAACCGACCGATGCACCAATAGGACCATCGGGGTTGAAGTTAAGTGTTAATCCAGCACCGCTACCTACGCGATAAATAGGATTGAAACGTCCAAACCGGGATATTGCACCACGTCCGCTACTTTCAAAAGCTGGGTTGAAAGTATAGACGTTGTCGTTAAATTCAACGTTGGAGAAGTCAACTTGTACTTGGACTCTCTCACCAACAGGAAAACGATAGAAGAAGTCGTCTATTTCAAACTGGTTGTTGGTATTCGTTTCAAACCCCAACCGAGTCATGGGAGTACCTGTATCAAAGGTACTGATATTTGCCGCTTGCAAACGAGTTCTCAGTAAGTCTCTACCAGTGAAACTTGTATTGAAGTTCAAGCGAGCGCGAGCGCTAAGAGTAGTATTGGTGTCAGTGTCTAAGTCGCGACCACCAACAGCTTGATCGCCAAAGGCATCAGAAACCGCCGCAACTACTTCTCCAGTTAACTTGGTTGTAGTTGAGAACTGATTTGCTTCTAATTCCGCAGTCCGGGCTTCTACAGCGTCCACACGACCGCGTAAGGTAGCAAGTTCAGCAGAAAATTCTTCTTGCAAACGCTGTAAGGTGGCGAGGTCTTCGCGTCTTACTAGGTCTGCGGTTGCTGTAGCGATTAGTTCGTTAACTCGATCTAAACAAGCATTTAAACCTGCGGCAAATTCATAACGAGTTAAAGCGCGATTACCGCGATAAGTACCGTCAGGATAACCAGCAATACAACCATAACGTTCAACTAAGGACTGCAATGCTTGAAACGCCCAGTCTGTAGGTTGTACGTCAGATAGCTGGGAAACTGATGTTACCTGAGCTAGATTGTCGTTAGCGGGTGCATTTTGGCTGACAACGACGGGTGCTGAATTGATAATTTCTTGAGTTGCAGGAGCAACTGGGGCAACTTCTGTGCTGGTTGCAGGAGCATTTGATGCTACCAACTGATTGTCGGCAATTTGGCTTGTAGCAGCACTTGGGGCTGGAGCCAAATCTGCGGCAGATACTTCCGCAGCTTGGGTACGACTAGCTACAAGTAAAGTAGCTCCTAATAAAACTGGACTTAATTTAAGCGCGTTCCAAAAAACTTTAGACATATATTCCTCTCACTCACACCTTAGATAGTTGTAGTAATGTGCTTTATTACTTGACACTCTTGCTACTTTCGTTCGATCCTCAACTCTGATTATACAAATCTTTTGCCTAAATGTGTCAACACAAAGTTATACATTTTTAAGGCTTTAGCTAAAATTTATTTTTTGATTATTTACCAAAGGAATGATTAATTGTCTTTGGTGACGTAGTACGATCCCCTCCTCCTCAAATTGTTGTAGCATTCTAGTAACTGATACTCTAGTTGTATTAATAACCTCAGCTATTTCCTGATGGGTTATTGTGATATCAATTAATTGTCCTCCATCAACATCCCGACCGAATTTTTGACCCAGCCAGTTTAAGAATTGCCACAATCTTAGAGAGACAGGTTTGCGATGGACAATGCTTAAAAGTTCTTCGGTTTGTTGGATATGAGAAAATATAGCTTCCATGGCTTCATCCCAGAGTTTAACGGGAAGGAGACTTGTCTCTACACTGGTTAGACATTCTATTTGGTAAGGATTAACCCGCGACAAGGAATGACCCACCACATCTCCTTTTCCCCAGTATCCTAAAACAATCAACGTGCCTTGTTCGCTCCAAGTGTAAGTACGAACTGCTCCACGATCGATTTTCCATAAGATGTCTTGACGGGGGGGGATCATCTCGCGGCGACTAAATATTCGCTGCGCCAGCATAGAGGGTAAGGTTGGATTTAAAGCAGAAATTGCCATAGGTTAAAACCACTATTGATATATTTACCCTATTACTCGATTATTGAAAGAACTTCGCTAAATTAAATGTTGAGAAATTCTTAAATGAGGTGATAGTAGGTTGTTATTGTGTCTAAAGTCAAAATTGCAATTCCACCTAAACTATACAAGTTCTAGAAAGCGAGACTATATAACAATTGCTTCACGGCTAATCCAATACTTGTCAATATTACTGGTTTTCCGGTGCAGCGCGTGAAAGTAAAGTTGTGTAACTCGATCTTCAACTAATCTTAAAGGAGGAAGTTTAAGAATAGGTAAGGGTTTCTTAAAGATTTGCATTTCTAATAATATAGTTAAAAAAATCCACTAGCTAAAGAGCTTAACTTGCACGGCGATCGCATTCGATGAATAATAAAATTATTATTTGGTCAAAAACTTCGACAAGTAGGAGAATTAGTTTCTTTGTCCTGTTACTACATAGGATACTCTCTGACCGATATTAGTAGCATGATCGGCCATCCGCTCTAAATGACGAATAACTAATGCCAAAAGTAGAATTGGCTCGACTACTCCTTTAATATCGCGTTCGTTGGCTAAGGTTTGGTAAAGAGTTTTGTAAGCCGTATCTACCGTATCATCCAGACGCTTGACCGATCGCCCCGCTTGAGCATCCAAGTTTGCTAAAGCCACTAAGCTAGTAGCTAACATTGCCTGAGCGTGATGAGACATAGTTTCGATTTGCGGAATGCAGCGATGCGGAGGGTAGGGAAAAATTTTGAGCGCAATTTCACCTAAATCTTCGGCATAATCTCCAATTCGTTCCAAATCTCTCACTAGCTGCATAAAAGCACTTAATAGCCGTAAGTCCTGAGCGACCGGGCCTTCTAAAGTAATTAAAGTTGCACACTCTAGCTCAATTTGACGATAAAACTGATCGATTTGTTTATCAAGCAAAGGGAGTTGTTCGGCCGCAATTAAATCGCGCGCGAACAAAGCTTGGTGGCTCAAGCGAAAGGAGTTTTCAACTAAAGCACCCATGCGTAAAATATCGCGTTCCAAACGCCGGACGCGGCGTTGAAAGTTTGAGCGTTCAAAATTGCGATCGGAAACGGCATTATTCACTGTCGGCTTTTGGTAACAACCAGCTACAAAACTCTTTGTTCAATATAGTTCGAGTTACTCTAGATTAGCTATAACTTCGGGCAATTCTACTTGCAGCCAAGCACCACCAGTATCGGGATGGTTTCTAGCTTTGATTGTCCCGCCGTGGGCAAGAATAATTTGTTGAGCAATCGCTAAACCTAAGCCACTACCATTAATTATTGGTGAATTGATTGAATCAATCGAATGCCTTGAGCGATCGGTTTCGCAGCGATACAAGCGATCGAATACATAAGGCAAATCTGCCACTGGAAACCCCGTACCGCAATCAATAAAATTAACCTGCACTTGTTTGGGAGCAGATTTTGTGGGCAGCAAATTGATGATCGCGTAAATAGTAGATTCGGGAGGGCTGTACTTAATGCTATTGTGGAGTAAATTTAAAAATACTTGGGTCAGGCGCGATTTATCTGCTTTAATCCATACAGGACATGGTTGGGAATAATCAAGCTGGAGATTGTGCGCTTGGGCTATAGGTTCGAGATTTTGCCAAACAGAATAAACTAGATGTTGCAACTCTACAGGCTGGAGATTTAACTTTTTGTGGGGTTCTAGCTCTAAATGACTAATTTCCAACCAGTTTTGGACTAAATTAATCAAGCGGTCAACTTCTGGTAGCAAGCGATCGATCAAGCGGCGTATGGGCAAGTCTATTTGCTGCTGTAAAGTTTCTACTACCAAGCGAATAGAAGTTAGGGGGGTTTTGAGTTCGTGAGCTAAATCGGAAGCCAAGCGATCGCGCTTTTGGATAATTTCTACCATCGGCTGCCGATTTTCCAGGAATACACCTACTTGCGCTTGGGGTAAAGGTAAGCTAGATGCGCGCAAACTAATTTTCTGGAGATTGCTCATCGCTGCAGCATCCGCACAATCTGGATGATGCAGCCACTCTTGGACTTTTGGCTCTTGGCGATCGCGGGTTTGCTCGATTAAACGATCTAATTCGTAAGAGCGCACCACTTCTATGAGCAAGCGCACTTGTCCCGGTTCCCATTTTTGCAAGCCCAGTAATTGTTTGGCTTGCTGGTTGCACCATAGCAACTGATTTTCTTCGTCTACTTGCAAGTAGCCGATTGGTGCGGATTGAAGCAAGGTTTCCCAAGTTTGTAGCTGGGATTGCAATTGTTGTTGGCGTTGATTTTGCAACGCAATTTCTCTACGCAAGCGGGGAATTAAAGGCAGCGATATTTCTGAAACTTCGGTGTCGAAAGTCTCAAGTAAACGTCGCAATTTGCCCTTAAGTTGAACTTGATGCCAAAACCAAAATCCAGTTGCGACTGCTAACCCGAGAAAAAATGGAAACACAGGCACGATTAAGCTCTTACCTATCAGCTTAACGATTTTTGTTAGGGATGCTAACAATTTTAGGGTATTTACAGAATTTGGTTATCCAAAGCGATAACCAAACCCACGTACCGTAACTACATATTCGGGATGACTTGGATCTATCTCTAATTTTTCTCGTAGCCAACGGATATGAACGTCTACAGTTTTGCTATCGCCAACAAAATCTGCTCCCCAAACTCTATCTAGCAATTGTTCGCGAGACCATACTCGGCGCGGATAGTTCATAAATAGCTCTAAAAGGCGAAACTCCTTTGGAGAAAGATTAGCTTCTTCTTGACGTACCATTACCCGACACTCTTGGGGATAAAGAGCAATTTCTTTAAACTGCAATACGGGTAATTGCGGTAAACCACCCAAACGCTGACGGCGCAGCAAGGCGCGACAACGAGCAATTAATTCTCGCATACTAAAGGGTTTTGTTAGGTAATCGTCTGCGCCGACTTCCAAGCCTAAAACGCGATCAATTTCGCTACCTTTAGCACTAAGCATCAAAATAGGGACGGGATTGCCTTGATGGCGCAGTAGGCGGCAGATATCCATACCATTTACTTGCGGCAGCATAATATCTAAAATTATCAAGTCATAGGGAAGTTCGCCAAAGTTAGGTTCGGTATTCTGCAACAAAGCTAAAGCTGTACGCCCATCGGTTGCTGTAGAAATTGCATAACCTTCGCCTTCCAACCCCAGAACGAGCATTTCTCTAATTAGTTCTTCATCTTCTACTACTAAAACGCGGCTCATTTGTCCGATTTCTATCCTAGGAGGACTTTTGGTTAATTCGCGGGTAATCATGAATGAAAAACTATTTGCCTGTTTTTGCACCATCACTATTATCCGCTTTTAGGGGACATATAACTTTTTTCTGCGCTGGTCGGGAAACAATGTTTTTATGTCTTGACACTTAGTTTATTTTATGTATAAATTTTGATAGTACATTTGTTCTTTAGCTGAACTTTAGGAAACGGCTTAAATATTTGGGTAATTTCACTGTCCCTGGCAAAGTGTAACCAAAGTTACGTTAGACGCAAACCAAGGTGTAGTGCAGATTTGGTATGCCTTTACATCGTTACAAACTTAAAGGAGTAAAATATGACTAAAATTGCTGCAATCGATCGCAAAGAGCAACTAAAGCAGGTATTTCAACAAATAGTTGCAGACCGGAAAAAGTCTGAGTTTAAAATAGCAACGAAGCAAGAAATAGCAGAGAGTGAAAAAAACAAACAAATTTTAGAAGTTGCTTCTACCTATACGGTAGATAGCATTATTAAAGGTTTAGCAGATTTACAATTAGAGTTTGGTAGTATCGTTCGTCAACTTTCGGAAAAGTTGGCTAAAGAAAACTCTAAGCTAGACGAACTTAAGTTAGCAATAGAAGTAGAAACTCAACACTTGCAAGAACTACAAGAAATTAGAATTGTTGCAGATACAGTACATATTCTAAGCCAAGAGCATCAAGATCGATTGAATGTTTTAATCCAAAACAATAACAGTCAAAAGCAAGCGCTAGAAAAAGCAATAGCAGAGCAGCGCAAAAATTGGCAGCAAGAACAAGTCGAATATGAAACTACTTTCCAACAGCAAAATGAATTATTGCTAAAAGAGCGGCAAATGGAAACGGAAGATTATCAATATCGCTTGGAGTTAACTCGGAAAATTAATACTGATGCCTACGATGCCAAAAAGCGTAACTTAGAAAGAGAAATTCAAGAAGTAACGCAAACAAAACAAAAGCAATGGGTAGAGAGAGAAAAAACATTGACGGAGCAACAAAAGTTATTTGAAGAAAATCAAAAGAAAATAGAATTATTTGCTACGGAGTTAGAAGAAGCCGTTAAAAAAGCTAGAGAAGAAGCAATTAGAGATGTCCATCAAGACGCAAAAGTTAAAGCCGATTTATTTGAAAAAGAATGGCAAGCTACTAAGCAAAACTACGAACTAAAAGTTCAAAACTTAGAGCAAAATATCGCCAAGCAAGTTGAACAAATACACGGCTTGGAAAATCAATTACAAGCGGCGATGAAGCAAGCTCAAGACTTAGCGATGAGAGCTTTTGAGAATTCTTCAGGGAAGTTTGCAGCCAAAAACGATTAAATAATAATTACAAGAAATAAGAGGTTATTTGTGATAGTCAAAAAACCAAATGCTAAAAGTACAAAGGCAGAAATTTTAGAGGCTTTTGAGGAGTTAGCAAGTGAAAAAGCAGAACTTAAATCCCAATTAGATAGATTGGCTAAAGATCGACAAAACTTAACAATTAAAGAACAACCCATTTCCCAACCAGCAAAAGAAGTTATGAATCAATCTCAGTCAGTTCAACAGAAAATGAACTACACGATCGAAAGCCTAGTAAAAGTACAAATGGGTTTTGGTACGGCGGTTAGCGAATTATCAGAGCAACTGACAACAAAAGCTTCTAACTTAGAAGAATTACGCGGTGCTGTGGGTACAGGAATCACTCAATTAACAGAATTGCACGAGCTAGAAATAACGGCAGATACGTTAAATAATTTACTCAATACTTACGGACATAATGCCCAGACTTTTGCTGAGGAAATTAGTCAAAGACAGGAAACTTTAGCTCAAGAATTTCTACAGCAAAAAAAAGCTTGGGAGCGAGAACAGGAAGAACACAAACGCTTAATCAAAGAACGCTACGACGAGCGTAATAAGACAACCCAAAGAGAAATAGCAGAATACAAATATGATTTGGAACTGCAACGCAAACTAAGCACCGATGAGTACGAGCAAACCCAAATTAGATTAAATAATGAACTGGAAGAATTTAGACAGTTGCAAGAGAAACAATGGACAGAAAGAGAAAAAGTAATTGTCGAACGCGAACAACAAGTTGCTGAAGCTAAAAATAAAGTAGAAGGCTTTGTTAAAGAAAAAGAAGTAGCTGTGAAAAGAGCGACAGAAGAAGGTAAAGGTATTGCTCATTATCAGTCTAGGATTAAAACAGATTTGTACGCTAAAGATGTGGAAGGACAAAAACGTTTTTACGAGCAAAGGCTAGAATCTTTGGAGCAAACAATTCAAAATCAAGAAGTGCGGATGCTAGGATTAGCAAAACAGCTTGAGTCTGCACTCAAGCAAGTACAAGACTTAGCAGTAAAAGCAATTGAAGGAGCGGCAAATATTAATTCTTATCAAGCTGTGAAAGAAATTGCTATAGAACAGGCAAAAACACAAATGAAAACTAAGTAAACTCGATCGCCCGTAGATTCTATAAGCTGGGGAAATATTGGCTTCCTGGTAACTAAGAGCAAGTTTCTTATTCTTGCCCAAACAAAAGTATCAGATTTTATCAAATAAGTATTATATTTATTTGGTATACTGATACTTATCTCTCCTTGTAGCTCAGTGGATAGAGCATCTGCCTTCTAAGCAGAGAGTCGTTGGTTCGAGTCCAACCAGGGAGGCTTGACAAAATTTACGATCGCAATTGTTTTTAGGCGATCGCCGAAGAACCCAAGTCTGGCGGGACATCTTGCCAGCGTCCTTGTCCGATCGCCCTAATTGCTTCGGTAAGCGCAATCTCCCCAGTATATAAGGCACGACCAACAATTACCCCACTTACGCCAGAGGGTTCTAGGGCTAGTAAGCTCAATAGGTCAGTGACCGAACTAACTCCCCCAGAGGCAATAATTGGAATAGAGAGAGCGGCGGCGAGTTCGCGTAAGGCTTCTAAGTTTGGACCTTGCAACGTACCGTCGCGGTGAATATCGGTATAAATAATATTAGCTGCGCCTAATTCTTGCATTTGTTGGGCTAAGTCCGTTGCTAAAACTTCCGAAGTCTCCAGCCAGCCGCGAGTTGCAACTAGTCCATTACGAGCATCTATTCCTACAACAATTTGGCTGGGAAAGGCTTGGCATAAATCGGCGACAAGCTTTGGTTGTTCTACCGCAATAGTGCCTAAAATTACTCGATGTACGCCCAAATCTAATAATTGCTGGACGCTGGCAAAGTCGCGCAATCCGCCACCTACTTGAACGGGGATGGATACAGCTTTGACAATTTGGGCAATTGCTTGGTGGTTGACTACTTTCCCTACCTTTGCGCCATCCAAATCAACAACGTGCAGCATAGTAGCGCCTTGTGCTGCCCATTGCAAAGCCACTTCTACGGGACTATCGTTAAAAACTTGCGATCGCTCGTAATCGCCTTGATATAGCCTCACGCACGCGCCGTTTAGTAAATCGATTGCTGGTATTACATCCATTTTTTAGTTATTTAAATACAAGTTTTAAAATTCGCCACCAACTTGTTTGAGGGTAGCAACAAAAGTCGGGTAAGAGATAGAAGCGGCTTCCGCACCGTGGATTGTAGTTTTGCCACTAGCATTGAGAGCGGCGACAGCTAAACTCATAGTAATGCGATGATCGCCATGACTTTCAAGTTCTGTTCCTTTTAAGGGCGTACCGCCAGTAATTTCCATCCCATCAGTTAATTCAGCAATTTTTGCGCCCATTTTATTTAACTGATTTGCCATGACTGTAATGCGATCGCTTTCTTTTACCCGTAATTCTTCCGCGTCCTTAATTACCGTCGTTCCTGATGCAAACACCGCCGCCACTGCCAAGACGGGAATTTCATCAATTAAGCGGGGAACTAAGTCACCAGAAATTGTACAACTATGCAGGGCGCTGGCGCGGACTCGTAAATCAGCGACGGGTTCTCCAGCTACTACGCGCTGATTTTCTAAGGTGATATCTGCGCCCATCATTTCCAAGGCATCTAAAACCCCGGTGCGGGTAGGATTAACCCCTACATTCTCAATTAGGATTTCCGATCCCGGCACAATCGACCCTGCTACTAACCAAAAAGCCGCCGAACTAATATCCCCAGGAACAATTACGGTTTGTCCTTTGAGCGTAGCTCCACCCGTAATCGTCACGCTGTTAGTTTGGGGATCGGTAGTAAGTTGCGCCCCAAAGGCTTTTAACATTCGTTCGCTGTGATCTCGCGACAGAGCAGGTTCGGTTATTGTAGTTTGTCCTTGCGCCATTAATCCAGCTAGCAGAATGCAGGATTTGACTTGAGCCGAAGCAATGGGGGATTGATAATGAATAGGTTTTAAAGTTTGTCCTTGGACGGCTAACGGCGCGAGAGTGCCATTAGAGCGTCCCCAAATAGTTGCGCCCATTTGCTGCAAAGGTTGAACGACACGAGACATCGGACGCGATCGCAAAGAACTATCGCCTGTAACCGTAAATAACCGCCCTGGGTGCGATGCTAGTAGCCCTAGCATCAATCTCAAAGTAGTACCGGAATTACCAGCGTTTAAGGTATCTACAGGCTCTTTAAGTTGCCCTAAGCCAATACCTTGAACCCGCACCATTTGCGTATTTAAGTCGGAAATTTCTGCACCCATCGCCCGGAAGCATTCGGCGGTACTGCGGGGATCTTCGCCTAAAAGTAAACCTTGAATTTGGGTTTCACCTTGAGCAATCGCCCCTAACATCAAAGCTCGGTGAGAAATTGATTTATCGCCAGGAACTTCGATTTGACCATGCAAAGATACTCCCGAAGCAGGCGGCTGAATAATCAGATCGTCTGTAAGTTGAGTAGTAGTTTCGACCGTAATTAAAGTTGCCGACATGAGGATAACTAGCGCGTGACTGAGCGGTTCTATCGTACCGTAGAAAATATAGCCTTGTAAGTTAACATTCTTTCTGTCTTTGCTCCCAAATAGGTAAATCTTCCGGGCGATCTACGTCTGCTAAGGGCGGTAGACAAGAAACTTTCAAGTTGAGTTTTTGGGCAACTTCTACAGTTTGTTGCAATACGCGATCGCTTCCCCAACTAATACCTGTGAATAATTGGGGAATAAATCTACTTAAAGCAATTAAGTAATAACCTCCATCTAATGCCGTACCAAGGACGAGATCGCTACCTAAAGCCAATTGCTCGAATGCTTGTGCCATCAACGAGGGCGTTAGTCCGGGGCAATCACTACCGATAATTGCCACCGCTTCTACTTGATTTTGAAAGGCAGAATAACAGGTATTTGCCATTTTTTGCCCCAAATCGCCCTCTCCCTGAGTTAGGTAATTTATATCATCCCCTAACCAATCTCTCATCAAGTGGCGATCGCCCCCAACAAAACGCACCTCCACAGAAACGGGATAAAAGTTTTGCAACAGCCTTGCTTGAGCTAAAGTGTACTCGGTCATTTGGCGCTGGAGTGCGGCCGCTCCTACCGAGCCTAATAAGGGAATCATTCGAGTTTTAGTTTTTCCCGGCTCTGGATAACGAGTAAAAACTATTAAGCGTTTTTTGATTTGGGGCGAGGGCATTGTAAAGCTAAATATTGATAAATCGGAAATTTTTGCTATTGTAACTACGAGTAAACTAATGAAAAATTGCCACTTAAAAATATGGTAATTTCGATAGGTCTTGCTAAATGATAAAAGTGATGAGCAAGAAATGGAAAAAGTAGTTGAAGTTTTACCAGCTTTAGAATCGCTAATTGATCGCAGTTTGACAATTACCCTTGATTGCATTAGTACAGCTATTGCAGCGCGGGGGATATGCGCGATCGCCTTAGCCGGTGGAAGTACGCCCAAACCCCTGTACGAAGCAATTTCTAAGCAGCCTCTACCTTGGGATAAAATTCATGTTTTTTGGGGTGACGAACGTTACGTACCGCCCGAACATCCAGATAGCAATCAACTAATGGCACGTACTGCTTGGCTCAATAAAGTCCCAATTCCCGCTTCAAATATCCACCCCATACCAACAAACCAATCCGATCCCGCCGTCGCCGCTAGCAAGTACGAGCAAGAATTACTAGAGTTTTTTCAGCTTTCCTCTGGACTACCAGTGTTTGACTTAATTTTGTTAGGTATGGGAGATGATGGACATACTGCATCGTTATTTCCCCATACCGCTGCCTTGAAAGTAAGCGATCGCGCTGTTACGGTAGGGAATAAAGATGGACAGCCACGAATTACCTTTACGTACCCGCTAATTAATCAAGCTCGTTGCGTCATGTTTTTGGTTGCTGGCGCAAGTAAAAGAGCGGCTTTAGCACAAATTTTTGCTCCCGTGGCGGATGCCTCTACTTACCCTAGCCGATTAATTCAACCCCAAGGAACCTTATGGTGGCTCCTCGATCGAGCGGCAGGTCAAGAATTGCCCTTAGAGAGCGCATAATAGAATAATTATTGCCATTTTGTTTACTTTTAGTTGGCAATAATTATCAGGCTAAAACTTAAATGGGGTAGGAATATTATCTTTCTCCCCGGCTCCCCTTGAAAGTTGTTCTTTTCTTCATATCCCATTTATGATCGTCTGCCCTAACTGCAATCACTCTAACCCCGAAGGCGCGCAATCGTGCGAAGCTTGCTACACGCCTTTACCAAGCATGACAAATTGCCCCAATTGCGGGGCAGAAGTTCAGTCTGATGCTACATTTTGCGGTCAGTGCGGTTCTAACTTGACAACCGCAACTGAAGTAACAGAAGTAGAACCAAGTGTCGCTACAGATATTTCTTCCCCTATGCCCGATTTAATGACTCCCGATCCCCTAGTGCCGCCAGAACCTTTAGTAGCTAACAATCAAACTGAAGCGACGATACCTGTAGCAGCAATGGAGTCAAATCAATCTATGATGTCGTCCTCCCCACAACAACCCTCAATGTCAGAACCTGTAGCAGCCCAAGCTGCCCCCGTTGTGCCACCGGCAATCCCAGAAATGGCAAAAGCCCCCAAACAAAGTTCTACAACTCAACTACAACAACAAAAAGCGCGATTATTGCATATTCAAACCGATACATTGATTGAATTGCCACCAAACTTATCTGTCGTACACATTGGCAAGCAAAACGATCGCATTCCGCCCGATGTTGATGTTTCCGGCTTCCCCAATTCGGAAATTGTTTCGCGGGTTCATGCTGATATTCGGGTAGAGGGAGATACTTACTACATTGAAGACGTAGGCAGTGCAAACGGCACTTATGTCAATAATTTGCCTTTGCCTCATGGTAATCGTCATCGCTTACGCGCGGGCGATCGCATTGCGTTAGGTAAGGGCGACTTAGTAACGTTTTTGTTTCAAATTTCTTAGTCACTTTTAAAACTACTGGCAACGTGATTACATTAATGCTTTTGCATCCACAAAACTCTACTCCAATGCAAAGTTGGAAATTTAACGACAAATCTCTTATTCGGATTGGCAGAGCAACAGATAATGAGGTTGTATTATACAGTTCTGTAGTTTCGCGGTTGCACGTCGAACTGCGTGAAAATAACGGAAATTGGGAAATTGTCAATAAAGGTGCAAATGGTACTTATGTAGATGAACAACGTATTTCTCAAGTGCCAGTAGTAGATGGGGTAGTTATGCGAATTGCCCCTTCCGGGCCAAAGCTGCAAATTCGTTTTGGCGATTGGGCAGTAAGTGCCGAAGCCGTGCCAGCGAAAGAAAGTTACGAAGTCAAGCAGGGGTAAGGAGGGGGACAGGGAGACAGGGTGATAAAGAAAAGCTTGCTTGGGTTGCTGCAAAGGGAAAATTGTATCTAATTCAGCAATGTCAACAAAGGTAAATGCGATCGCCCCTTTTGGAGTTTTATTTGCAAACCGCATCTACTATATGTTTTATAAATAGCTTAAAATCTGGCAAATATAGCTTGATTAATTGAAAAAATACATACATTAGCCATTTTGCCCGCTAAATCTCGACTTAATGCCTGGAACTATAATTTATGAGCCGCAGTCTATCAAATCAAACAATTGCGGTTAAATTTATGCAATG
>QQTW01000724.1_pt1 | contig 21465 bp, 20 predicted proteins | sample 1904831 | NCBI WGS metagenome assembly QQTW01 (sample SAMN09435610, study PRJNA476489) | Subsurface metagenome, whole genome shotgun sequencing project. | reverse complement strand
ATAGCGGGTTACTGACTTCGTGACAGCCACCGAGGTGATGGAGAGGGCTCCGATCTGAATCGGCCCTGGAGCTCTACTTCCACGAACAGTAAGCCTCACGTGACGTACGAACACAGTGGACTAGAACTGAGCCTTATTCCAGGAAGTCACAAGACAGTTAGGAGAGGGGCAGTAATGACTTAGAAAGACAGAAATCAAGGGAGAAGCTCTGAAGGGGGAGAATAACTTCATGGTCCGAAAGTCATTGCTCAATATCTTGGCGGCATCGAAATTGCTTGATAGACTTCAGTCACTTGAAGCTGAGCACAATCGAGCAAACACAATAATACTCTTCCAATAACGCCAATGGACACAGCTCGTTCTGTCACAGTGACTCCCCGTTCGATCATCCTATCCCGCGAGCGGTGTACACGCAGTTCAGAGTGCAAGTCCGGTTGAAAGCCCTTAGTCTACTATACTACGGTATAGCAACATTGTGAAATCCGGTCTGCGGCCATCCATCCACTTGATGCTCTATGATGTCTCCTGCTCTCCTACTCCCTGTTCACGTTCGGTCCCCTTGATCCCTTTGGTGCACCCGTCTGGAATCCATTGCTGAAACGCCGGGGCACGAGCTTGAGATGACGCATGCGTCCGGTACCGGTGGTTTTCCTGCGCTTGGCCTTTTCGCTCCAATTGACTGTAAACAGGACATTGAGTTAGCGGACTGTCACGGTTGATCCGAGTGCTCTTCCAGAGAGACCGTACATTTACGGATCTTGGCCGCGGGATAGCCGCATGAGGAGCAGAGATGCTTTTGAATGTGTAGAGAGCGACGCCCTATAGAGAGACCACCAAGTTAGCGACGATCCTTGGGAAATGATTGCGTGAGATAGAACTGTGCGCCAATCTGCATCGCATGTCGAAACTGCGTCCAATAGCCGGGTGAGCCTTACCACATCGCCGACATAGAGTATGTGTCTTATTATGGCGCTTGCCAAAGCTTGACGTTCCCTTCGTCATTGTGAGAGTGTTGTGGTCTTGTCGTGTCGAGAATGTTCACTCTTGGTTGGAGATTCAAAGTGGTGTGGGTTTTGGAAGTGCGAAGGCGGAGAAACAAATGGCCGAGGCGCTGCCGACCTCGGGAAAATTCGTGGTCCGATCCAAATATAAAGATCGCTCCGTGAGCACTATGGGAGAAATTCTTGAGCATCTTCCAATCAGTGTTGATCAAATTGGGTCATTAATAAACACGTAACGAGTCTCATTTCTACAACTTGATACATAACGTTCCACTACGTCCCCTTGAGTCGTCCCCACTCCGCTTTCAGAGCAATATGCCCGTCTTCATCTACGACTTTCCCTCGATCCCACTCCCTGCCCTCACCCTTCTTCGCCCACCGTACATCATCCTCATTCTTCTCTCCGCCCTTCTCCCACTTCCGGACCTCGTCCTCCGTGAACCCGGCCGCTCTCAGCCTGTCCGCGCCTTGCTGTTTCCAACGCTGCCTGTCCCTCAATGCTTCGAGTGCCTGGTCCCAGTCGTCGTCCGAATCCGAGTTCAGCCGCACGTCGTTGGCAGGGTCGTAGTTGGATGCGAAGTGCATATCCATGGCAGAGGCGGATGTAAAGGCACCTCGTCCGCGAGAGCGGACTTTTGGCTCTGGCGGCGGAGGCGCGGGCCCTACAATCGACTCCAAGGGGTCGGACTCCGAGTCGTGTGGGGGTGGCTCTACACGTCTGTCGGTGTCGGCTGGTTTAGCTCGAGAGCGGCGAAGTTTTTCGGGATCTGTGATATCAGAGACGTCCGGCGAGGGCGAGTGATGTTTCCTCTTTCGGCGCACTCTGTGATGATGTCTTGATTTATCTGGCGACCGTGATCTTGATTTTGACCTTGACCGTGACCGTGACCGTGACCGCGATTGCGACCGACTGCGATGTCGACGGCTTCGATGGGACCTCTTTTCCTCACCATGACGCTTCCTCGTCGTACCATGTTCGCGCCTTGATCGACGTCGGTGACCGTCACGGCTGCGGTCTCTCTCCCGTGCGGCTACGTCGCCATGGTCTGCGCTGCGATCCCTCGCCCGTCGCCTGTGCTTTTTTGTCTCTCTGTCTGAAGAAGGTTCCCGCCGAGAACTTTGCCGATGCCTGGGTTTCTCATCTGCTCTCCCTTTGATGGCATGATCCTCATCCTCATTAAGTCGTCGGCGTTTTGCTTGACGGGAATGATCATCTTCGGATCGTCGAGCTTCTAGCAGCGGCTTTCCACGCCTCGAACCTTTCTGAGCTGCATCTTCCTCCTGCAGGGACCTCAGCCTTGCCCTTGACTCATCTGCCTCTTTTGCCAGGAGGGCCGCATTATGACTGTCCGTCTCCCGGAGGATGTTTCTCAAGAACCTGGTATTCGGCTTCGGTGCCTGTCCTACAGGTCTATAGGGTTTAGCCCGGATCGTGCTCAATAATATCACTTCCACATACCGTTTCGGAAGAAAGGCCTGCAAGCCCATTACTGAATACTTGATTGACCGTGACTTGGCGTCATCTTTGAGTACGCCCGCAACGTAGTCGTCCGAAAGCTCTTCAGTCATTATTGTGTACTTCGATGCCCTTGCGAAGACGGCCAGGGGCACACCTTGCGTCCACAGGTGGTTTACGATGCCTGAAAAGGTTGCGCTTGTCTGCGCTCATACAAAAGACGATCGAAGGTACCGAGGTACATAGTTACCTACACGATAAGGATCTAGCGCCTATCGAACAGAATTAGCGCCACGCCGTTGCGACATGAAGGTAAACAACAACACGAGAATCGCAAGACATGGCAACCACTATATCAGATGTGACGAGCGTACTGCAGAGCATACAACGCGACCAAGAGCTTGCAATATTGAAGCTCAGGTCTGCAATAGCTTCGGAAGCCATAGACGATGCAGGAAAACGAAGTTCAGACGTCTCGGCGACATCAGCCCAGAATGCGACGCCCGCCAGCTTAGAGGCGGATTTGGTGCATTACAAGGTGAGCAGGCCTTAGCATCTGGGATTTGTCTACTAAACTGTGTTCGCAGGAACTATTCTCAAAACTCCGCCTAGCATATGTTGAGCAGGTTACAAGGGAGAAATTCCTTCGCGCCATTGTTGGAGACCCGCCTCTGTTCGTGGAGCAGCAGGAAAATGTTCAGCTCGAAGGGCAACTGGTCGAGGTGAAAGCGGCGCTCAAGGCACAAAAGCTGGAGGTTGCAGAGATGATGACAAGTCTGGAGCGGAGGGCACGAGAGCTGAGCACTCGTCAGTCTACGTCTTGACTCAGAAACCATGGGAGGCGCTAACCTCGTCGCCCAGGTTACGAGGCTATTGAAATGCAGACCGCACAACTGCAATCGTTACCGGACGAGATTGCACAGCTTGAAGCGACCATCACACCTCTGAGATCTTCCCTGGAACCGCCATCGACCAACCCGTCCTTGTCCCTACCCTTGCCTGCCACACAAGCTTTACTCGTCTCCCGAGAGTCTGAACTGGCCTCGTTGAACGCGCAACTGGACTCGTTAGAGTCGCTAAACACGCGCAAGTCGCGAGAGCTGGAACGACTCGAGACAGAGTTGCGTCCGTTGGAGTCGCAGAAGCATGCAGCCGTGACTGCTGCCAAGGACGCGAGGCGGAGAAAGGAAGCAGGGCTTCGTGGGATGAATGACGAGCTCGAGGAGAACGGCAGATGGCTGACAGCGGCGGAGTTGGCGCTGAGGAAGATGCTGGCAGTAGATGCGTAATCAGTGGCTGGACGACCCCGCAGATGCGGATGATGACATGTGTATCGATATAGGGGCGTTGGGAAGGTGATTGGGTAAAGAGTTGATCTGTGCTGTGACTTTGAGATGGGTTCTTCGGTTCGGTCTTCGATTTATAAGTATACCCCAGAAGACACGCATATCGCGAGGTGAGCGGATGTGTTGACATGATGTTCGCATTCTCAATGTACCAATTCATCTTTGCCTAGAATCGAAGCCATAGGATCATTGGCTGCCGTTCTCCGCTTGCGGTATTCCTCCATCTCCTGTTCAACGAGGTCGTCTTGCATGTCGTGAAAAGTGCGTTTCTTTCCAGGTCCATCGCCTTGACCAGTCTCATCCCGCTCAGGTCCTTTCGAAATCGTAGTCTCCTCATTTTTCCATGCGACCACACTGGAGCTTTCAATGATGTCTGCGCCGGTCCGAGCGCGGTTTGAATCTTCAAGCGCTTGCTTGCCCTCTTCACCAGTGCAGTAGCTGTTCTTGACAGTAGAGTGACAGCATGCGTAGCCCCACTTGAAGTTTTTCCACCAGCTTCCCCAGACGGAAGTGTGATTGTTGAGGAAGATGTTCTCTGCATATTTGGACTTTGGTTTAGCCTTTGGCGCACCCTTGATGCCGCCCTTTTCGTCGTATTCGATAAATCGCTCCGATTCGACGACCGCCATGTCGCCTGTAGGCGCTTTCTGCCAATGTTCTTCCCCTCCATACTTCTCGAGCAGCGCCTTTCGATGCGCTTCCTTTTTAGCTTCAGCTTCCTGCTTTTCCTTTTTGCGAATGAACTCTCCCGACGTAGGGTTCGCCTGAAGATGGATCTTGTTCTTCTCGCCCCGTTCTTGGGTCTCCCAGGCATACTTTTGTGCCTTTTCAAACTCGGCAGCATCTCCTGAGGCACGCATGAAACCCTCTTCAGCCACCAAGGCTGCGGCTTGGTCTGCAGTTGCCCCGCTGTCGACCATAGACCGCGTCTTGGGGTCGTATTTCGCAGAATCTAGATCGAGATTGAGTAGGTACTTTGCGGTATCCTCACGTAAACGTAGATTCCGCGTAGAGGTCGCCTGTTTCCGACCCATGTCTGTCTCCTCTTCGTACTTGGTCCCTTCGTCAACCCCATCTTCATCGCCATCTTCTGCCCTTTTCCTCTTGTCGTCAGCGGCACCTTTTGCTGATTTTCTCATCTCCTCGAGCTCGTTGTACTCTTCCACGATAGCAGCGTATTCCTTGGCATCGTATCCGTTCCACCGGTCTCGCTTTGCATCCCACCCCAACTGAACGTCCTCGACGACCTCGTCCGCCTGAATATCCTTCCCTGTCCACCGTGCTCCGAGCTTTCGTGGTCTGCTCAGGCATTCCTTCGTCTGGTGAGTCATCGCACCGCAGTTCTCGCATGCGCCCTTCCGGAACTTGGTGGCGGCGGGTCCCAGCTTGCGTCCTCGGTCGTACCATTTGGATTCGCTTTCTTCCTTGGACTTCTGCAGACGCTGATGTTCAAGGTAATCGGTGGTCTCTTCATCTTCAACGTAGAAGGGCTTCTTGGAGATGAACGATGGTATGTACTCTACGCAGGTTAGCAATGGGGATCCTATCATGTGGCGCGTAAGTCCTACCGTTGCGTTCTTTATTCGCAGCAGACACGTCGGCTGGTTTACGAGGTGGCGGTCCCATCTTGACTGGAACTTGTGGAAGAGAGAATGTGGTTCAAGGAGCTCGTAATAATGAAGACAGCTGCCAACAGAAGTGAGAGATGAAGTTACATAGGTACACAGTACTTAGCTACAGTCTTGGCAGACTACTGGAGATTAGCCATCAATCTCCGAGCACCATACTGCATTCAGTCAAGGCCGTGACGCCTTACAACGCGCAATTCGCCTTGCATGGATGTTTTGGTCCATCAAGACCACTCTCCCCTCCCTTCTATTAGTCGCATGTCATCCTTTTGGGTATGCGCGCTTGCTCTGAACCAGGTAGCTGGGCTGCCTTCTCGCTCATCTCAATAACGGACTCATAAGTCGAAGGCATCATGTTTCCTTGCTCTTTTTCTCTAGCTACCGCGACCGTCCGTTCGCGCGATGGCTGGTCTTTTCCGCGTCCGCTTAAACTGTGTTGATCATTATCAGGCGACTCCTACAGAGCTTGATCCTCCTTACTACCGAGGACTGGATGTTTCGCAGCATAAGAATGTGCTGCAAGTGCCCGTCATTCGCGCATTTGGCGCGACGGAAACGGGACAGAAAGTCTGCGCTCACATCCACGGCGCGTTCCCGTATCTTTACGTCGGGTACGAAGGCAGCCTAGCTCGAGATGCCGGTGAGTTCTCTGCGGACAGTCAAGGGCGACCTCTGTTTCTGACTATATGATCCAGTCAGCGCGTACATCCACCGCTTGCGCCTCTCGATCGATTATGCACTCGCTGTGAGCTACAGAAGGAATGCCTACGATGGCAAGGCAGTATACGTGGCCCACATCAGCCTCGTCAAGGGTGTCCCATTCTACGGATACCATGTGGGCTACAAGTACTTTCTGAAGATCTACATGCTCAATCCTCTGAACATGACGCGCTTAGCGGACCTCTTGTATCAAAAGGCAATAATGGAAAGAATTATCCAACCTTACGAGAGTCATCTGCAATACATACTGCAGTGGATGTGCGATTACAATCTCTACGGCTGCGCATACATCGATTGCACGGAGGTCCAGTTTCGTGCCCCTGTCCCGGAATACAGTCAGCTTGGTGACTTTACGCATCGATGGCACGATAGGTCCATCCCTCCCGATTGGATTTCGAATCCCGATTCTTTTCCTCGCCGAAGTCACTGCGCCATCGAGGTAGACATACATGTCCGGAACATCGCAAACAGGCGAGAAATACAGGAAATGCCTCTGCATCATGATTTTGTCGAACGCCTTTATACGATGGCGCCGGACGAGAAATTAGTACACTCTCTGGCAAGCTTGTGGCGAGATGAGACGAAACGCCGTAAGAAGCGGATGGGTATGCTTGACCCGTCGAGCAGCCCTTTCCTGCCCGAAGAGCTCATATCCATGTCGGCGAACCCCAGAGAACTAAGTCAGAGTGGTTGGATACACGAAGAAGAATTCAAAACTCTTATCGAAGATCTCGTTGAGGATGAGAAGAGCGCAGCGAATGATGAAAAAGTCACTTTCGAGACCTTTGTCAAACCTGCTGCACTGGAGGACCACGTACGGACGGCAATGCAAAGTGTTGAAGACCTTTTCCCAGAGCAACTTCTGCGTCAGGGTTTAGACAGGCGTGCCGATTCTCTCGCACATGATGCGGTGTCGGAGGAGATATACCATGCTTCAGAGGCGGATTTTGACGACATTGCCCAAGCTGATTATCATGATTTTCCGACTGGATCTGACGACGATATGACGGCTGAGCTCGAAAATACAGGAGTCAACGGCAGAGCATCTACGGGCAAACACCGGCCGAATCAGACTGCTGAAGCGGCGTTCATACAGAAGGATCAACTCTCTCCGCGCAATGATAACGTTCATGAGCCACAGCGCGAGAAAGAGACGACTACCAATGCCGGAAGCGAGAGTCATTTCGAATCGTCCGTCCTGTCTCGCAAGAGGAGCGCGAATGACATGAGCAGCTCAGATAATTTTAATCAACGCCCTACTGCGAGCAATGGAGCATCCGGGGGGACAGTCTATTCCTTCGACACCTCGTTTGGGCCAGATCGGGCACTGAAGAGGCAGAAGCTGGAAGAGACAGAGCATACAAGACGACAGCCACAGTCAAGTTTTGATAGAGCTGCTCACCCGCCGACGCCCGTCGCGACGTCTACAGAAACTTCCCAAACGACGGGCGACAATAAAGCAAAGAACTACAATGGCTCCCAAGAAAACTCTAGCTTTGGCCTCTCAAATCTGAGTCAAGCTTCGCAGAAGAGTATAAAAGCCCAGGGAGCCAACAAGGCTGGCGGCCTGTCATTCACAGTCGTCAAAGATCCTCATGATCCTGATACCTCTTTGAGATTGAGCCAGCGAAGTGACGGATTGGCTTACCATGACAGCTCACAGTCCACAATCACGAAGAAACATGCGCAAGCACAACATAGCTTCGACTCCTCAAAAATCCCTTGGAGCCATTCAAAGTCTTCCTTCGAATCTGCTGAGAAGTCTCCCGCCACGCCGGTTGAAACGCTGCGAGTAGCCGAAAACATGGCTTCATCATTCGGGTGGTTGCCATCAAGATCCGTTATCTGCCTCAGCCAAGCGCCTCCGAGTGCCGACGTTGTGTCTTCCACCATGGTTGAATCCGGCAGGCCTCCTGTCATCCATCAAGACGCCTACTATAGTGACGAGAAAGATGTTCCCGAAAGAGCGCGGGAATACGCAGGTAGAGAGTTCAAACTGGAAAGCAAAACTGTGCCTTACCTGCCTGACTTTGATCCTACCGGGATGAGCCCTGCAAGCTATGGACAAAAGGCACCTGTAGTCATAGACAGGACGAAAGAAGAGCTGCACCATAAGAGACGGCGGCAGGTTTGCTCCTTGCGAAACTGGGAGATTGAGCGCGCTCCTCCAACGTGGAAAGACGTGGAGGACTGGGTGCACCATGGAGCCGAACATCAAGCCATGGGTGATGTGGAGGAGGTTGACGTTGATCTATTGGCTCAACAGCGCAAGGCACCCCGGCCGCCCCCTAAGCTTTCGCAAGTGGATGGGCCGACGCAGAGGAACAAGCACGGCTTCAAATATTCGCAGAGGCAACAGAGCACAAGTGTTCAGCATGAGACGCAATACATGAGCATCCTAAGTCTCGAGGTTCACGTAAACACGAGAGGCAGTCTTCGCCCTGATCCAGCCGAGGACCAGATCGAGTGCGTCTTCTGGTCCATCGAAGCCAACGAGCAAGATCCCTCAAGCCAATCCGCGCCTGATGAGCTGAAGTTGGGAATTTTGGCTCTTTCGGAAAATGGTGATGTTGCGCGCAGGATCGCCAGACATGTGGCTATCGATGTGGAACACGAAGACAATGAGCTTGACCTGATCAACCGAATGGTGGACATAGTTCGACGCTTCGATCCCGACATATTGACGGGATATGAGGTTCACGACGGCTCGTGGGGTTTCCTGATCGAGCGAGCACGGCTAAAGTACGACTACGACCTCTGCGACGAATTTTCTCGAATGAAGTCGCAATCGCATGGCCGTTTCGGTAGGGAGGCTGACCGCTGGGGATTCACGCATACGTCTACGATCAGGGTCACGGGAAGACACATGATCAACATCTGGCGCGCGATGCGAGGAGAGCTGAACCTCCTACAGTACACCATGGAAAACGTCGTGTTCCACTTGCTTCACAAACGCATTCCGCACTACTCTTTCCAAGATCTTTCCAGATGGTACAAAAGCGACCGCCCACGAGAGCTGGCCAAGACTATCGACTACTTCTTGTCTCGTGTGCAGTTGAACTTGCAGATTCTCGAAGCTAACGAGATCATCCCCAGAACAAGCGAACAGGCACGTCTCCTCGGTGTGGACTTTTTCTCAGTCTTCTCGAGAGGCTCTCAGTACAAGGTCGAGTCCCTGATGTTTCGAATCGCCAAAGCGGAGAACTTCATCCTCGTCTCTCCCAGCAGAAAGCAGGTCGGCCAGCAGAACGCTCTGGAATGCTTGCCCTTGGTCATGGAGCCTCAGAGCGCTTTTTACCCTAGCCCCTTGTTAGTGCTTGACTTCCAATCCCTATATCCTAGCGTAATGATAGCATACAACTATTGCTACTCAACCTGCCTTGGCCGGATTGTCAACTGGCGTGGCCAGAACAAGTTGGGTTTTATGGACTTCAAGCGCACCCCAAGGCTCCTGGAGCTCGTCAAGGATCATATCAACATCTCCCCAAACGGCATGGTCTACGTTAAGCCCAATCTCCGCAAGTCTCTTTTGGCAAAGATGCTGAGCGAAATCCTCGAAACGCGGATCATGGTCAAAAGTGGAATGAAGGTCGACAAAGATGACAAAACCTTGCAGCAGCTCCTGAACAATCGGCAATTAGCCCTAAAGCTGATTGCCAACGTTACATATGGCTACACTTCTGCATCCTTTTCAGGACGTATGCCGTGCTCGGAGGTTGCGGACAGCATCGTGCAGACAGGTCGCGAAACACTCGAAAAGGCTATCGCGCTGATACACTCGGTCGAAAAGTGGGGGGCAGAGGTGGTCTACGGAGACACAGACTCGCTGTTTGTGTACCTCAAGGGTCGCACTCGCGATGAAGCATTTGACATTGGTAACGAGATAGCTGCGGAGGTCACCAAAATAAACCCGCAGCCCATCAAGCTCAAGTTCGAGAAGGTGTATCACCCCTGCGTCTTACTCGCGAAGAAGCGCTACGTCGGCTTCAAGTACGAGTCTCGAACCCAGACAGCCCCAGACTTCGACGCAAAAGGCATCGAAACGGTCAGACGCGATGGCACACCGGCCGAGCAGAAGATCGAGGAGAAAGCGCTCAAGATCCTCTTCCGCACCGCAGACCTCAGCCAGGTGAAATCTTACTTTCAGCGCCAATGCTCGAAAATCATGGCCGGCCGCGTCAGCATCCAGGACTTCTGCTTCGCGCGAGAAGTCAAGCTCGGCACATACTCCGACAAGGGTCCGCCGCCGCCTGGCGCGCTCATCGCTACTCGGCGCATGCTGGCCGATCCGCGCGCGGAGCCGCAGTACGGTGAACGCGTGCCGTACGTGGTGGTCACCGGCGCTCCGGGGGCGCGGCTGATTGACAGAAGTGTTGCTCCGGAAGTTTTGCTCGATGACAGCTCGATGGAGCTGGACGCAGAATACTACATCTCCAAGAACCTGATACCGCCGCTTGAGCGCATATTCAATCTCGTCGGCGCAAACGTCAGGCAGTGGTACGACGAGATGCCGAAGATCCAGCGCATTCGCGCTCGCGCAGGGATTTCATCCCTCCTCACCGACAGAGAAGGACCCGTCGTCCCCGCGAAGAGGACGTTGGACGCCCACTTCGTCTCGTCCGCGTGCCTGATATGTCGCAGGAAGCTGCCTTCTGTCCCGCAGGCATTCGGGAACCGCAACCCTGCGCAGCAGGCGCTCTGTGCAAAGTGCGTCACGAAGCCATCGAAATCGCTGCTCACGCTGCGGACGAAGTTGCAAAAGGAGGAGGTGCGGATGAGGAGTGTCGAAGATGTTTGTCGCAGTTGCGCGGGCTTGCCGTTTGGGGACGAGGTTAGGTGCGACAGTAGAGACTGTCCTGTTTTTTACACTCGTGTGAAGGAGAGGGCGGCGCTTGCGGGATTGAAGGGGAGCGTCAACGACGTGATTAAGGAATTGGAGGATCTTGGCATTAAGGGGAAACCGGAGTTGGATTGGTAATGAGTTGCTAATACGGTTGGATACCCAGTTTTGACGCTCCAATGCGAGCGTTGAGGTCCTTTGGATGAATGAGCACAGGGGAATCTGTATAAACGCGGTTTTTTGTACCGAGTTGATCGCAGCGCGTTAAAAATTAAGAATTGGATAATATACTAGGATATAAAATGGCTCCTGGTATCAAGCTGAACAGGAATGCACGCTAAGACGAGATTGAAAGGTGTTGCAGGCGCATGCCGCAGCCGATAAATCATTCCTCTTGATACGAGATCTTCCGCATCTCTCCCAAGCGCTGCCTGGCCTGCGCCAAGTCATTCTCGAGCTGTAGGATTTTGACCTGCAAGCACTTGGTTTAGCAGCGTCCCTCGTGGTTCTAGTATCGATGACCAGAACACATACCTGCTGCTCCATCTGCGTAACCTTAAACTCATGGTCACTCAACTTGGCGTAGTCAATCACTTCATTCTCATCCCGGTTCTTCTGTGCAATAATATCCTGCACCTGGCGCACGAGCGCCTTGCAAGCGTTCGTCACCGCCTTGCTCGCACCCTCCAGACGGTCCTGCGTCTTGCTCATCAACGACGCCTTGACGCGGCTGGCGGCAACCAACTGGGCCGTGCTGGCGGCCACGTCGTTACTCGCGACGATGAGCTGCTCAGGCGAGTTGCGGCCGCTGATGACGCCGTCGGCTGTCTCGATGAGCATGTTCGTGGACGACGCGACCGCTTTGGCGGCGCTGATGAGACCCTCGGTCCAGCGGTTGTTCTTCTTGTAGAACGCGGTTCGGGAAGACGTGCCGCGACCTTCGCGCACAATCTCTTGCTGCGACGCTGTGGCGGCCTTGATGAGCTGGGCGATGGCGTTGGTGACTGCGATGGCGGCTTCGAGGATGGAGCTATTTTAGTTAGCGATGAGACGTATCATAACGGGGGTTGATACGAACTCGTGAATCTTCAGCTCGTAGGTAGAGTAGGCATCTCTTGGTTTGTTCATCAGCCTCGTCAGTCGCTCAGTGGCAGCATCAATGGCGGCCGCCGCGTTGGTCAGCTCTCGATCGACGAGCTCTCCCAAGTCTCCTGCCGCGGACGTTATCTTGGTCTTGGGCGCGAACGCATCGGCCAACTTGGACAGCTTTTGCAGATTGACCTGGACCTCGTTGTTATGATTTATGACAACATCCGTCTTCTGCAGATCGCTCATGTCGTCCAGGCGGAACGACTGCAGTGCGCGGAAGAAAGTGACTGTCGACTGGGCAGACTGCCGAGCCCCGTTCATCAGCTGGTCGGCTTTCTTGTCGTCCGAAGCGAACCGCGTTAGACCTTTGGTGTTGCTGAGCACGTCCGCGATCGAGCCGGAGAACGTGTTGACGGTCCGGATGATCTCTGCATGCGTGCTGTTCGGTCCATCCGCGATGAAGTTGTTGAAGGCCGTGGAGAACTCCATGGCGGTAGATGAGGCTTTCTCGATCTGCGATAGAACATAGGGGCCAGAAGCGTTCTGGTTACCCGCTTGCATGGACGAATCAAGCTCGTACAATGCATCGTCAACTCTTTGCACGCCGCTCTGAAGGACAGAGTCGATGATGTCGTTGATCTTCCTCACATTGTCCATCATCACCGTGTTTATCTGACCATCCAAAGCATGGTCGGTATGCTGCTGGGCTTCTTTCAGCTCACTAAGCTCCACCAATGTCTGGTCCATGCCGGCTTTGAATATCTCTAGTTCATCCTCCTTTTCGCGTAGTTGGCGCACCAGATCCGAGTCGCCCTCTCCGTACTTCATGTGGACGTCGTCCAAGGCTCGAGTTTTGTTCCGCAGGGCGTCTTCGAGGTCGGCAATCTCTCTGTTATGTCGCGAGAGCATGGCCGAGAGCTCAGAACCCTTTGCACGCTCTGCATTGTCGGCCTTCTCCAGCGTGAAGCGCAACTCTCTTCTTAATTTCTCCAGTTCCTCTCTGTGTCCGCCCGTGGTCCGGTCCTTGTCATGCAAGGCACGATCGCGCTCCCTGATCATGTCGGCCAATTCGAGGTTCTTGGTCTTCAGCTCCCGCTCCAGCTTCTCACGTCTATCGACGGCTTCCTGCGCCGACGCGGCCTTTAGCTGGACGGATTTGAACCTTTGCAGCAAGTCCAGATGCTCATGGCGCAGTTGAGAATACAGCTTGGCAAGAGCTTCGTACTTTGTCCGCCAAGTGTTGATTTGCTCTTGCAAGGCACGGATTTGTTCGTCCTTTGACGAATTCTGCTGTGTGAATGTCGTATTCAGCTGCTGCAGTTCCGTCTCAAGACCTTTCATCCTGCGATCATACTGTTCAAGCAACAGCTGATCCCGTTCATACTGTGCTCTTGCATTTAGATTCTCTCGCTCCAACTCTGCCAACCTGCCCTGTGTATGCTGCTCGTACTGTGCTCGCATCAGGTTCTCTTGAGCCAGCCGTTGTTGCTCTAATTGCAATCTCTGCTGCTCCTCGAATTCTCTCTGGGCTTGCACGGCTTGCTGTTGCTGCAATCGCTGGGCTGCCTCCCACTGTTCCTGCAGACGACGTTGCTCCTCCGCAAACTCATCCTGCTGACGTTTCTGCTCATTCTTCCAAAACTCGTTTATCGGCTCAGGGTCCACCGAGGGTGCGCGTGTCGGCGGTTGAAATTGCTCGATCTCCCTGGCGGGACGGGCAGGTAGCGCCGGTCTCTCATCATCTACGTAGAGAAGGCTGGGCGGGTCCTGAGGTAACTTTGGCACCATGATCAGGCTGGTCAGATACCTAAGGTTCGAGCATTCGTAGTAGAATCTGACAAGTCTGTAGTGTTGTGCGTCATAGCGGCCGCGTAAGGGTGACAGTGCTTCATCGTCCCCGAGAGCTTTGCAATGTCAGCATCGAGTCAAGAGTCGCCGGATTTGGGGCTTACCAGTGTGCATGGCCCTGAGCATGCTTGTGATGAACTTATAGATGCCATAACTCTCATGAACGAATGGGACCAATGCCGAGATTCTGCATTCGTTGTTTGCACCGCCTCGGAAATGCGAGAATATCAGTTTTTGAAAAGAGTCTATCTGGTCCTGAAGCGTCATGAGGTCTGATATCGTCTCGTACCTGGCATGTATTAACATTACGTATTCAGCACCTGAGCGACAGAGCTTACCCTTCATTGGGATCATTGGTGGACTTTAGACTGATGTATTCCTCGTATTCAAACGTGCCTAAGAGGATGTGAGCATATACTCGGACACAAGACAAACGTAGCTCTAGTTACCATTGAACTCGACGTGCTGCCGATGAAAGGCAAGTTTTGCCAGGAGAAAGTACACGTACTCGCGGATCAGCGGGTCGTATCCTTTGCATGATTAACCATTCTGAGCCTCACGAGCAATATCACCTATACCACGGGATCGTGCACACCTTTGAATCCGTCTCCACCAGACCCGCCTCTGGTCAAGCTCTCCAACCAGTTGACGTTGGCTTGCCCTTCCCTCAAGGCAATGGGGTGCCCTTCCTGCAGCACCTTGTGTATTGTGATGAGGGCCTTGAACGTCTGGACTTCATCGGCTAGGATGGGTTGCCTTGACAGAACGCCGTGAGCTAGGTTGCGAAATCGCAGAAGAGATCCGATACGCACACTTTCATCCCTGCCCAGAACGAGAGGGAGGATTTGTGGTCCCATGTATATACAATACAACTGCGAACATGTTTTCCTGCTCGATCTCAGTATCGTCGCTCGGTTTCGCAGATTGATTTGCGTATACGTTTGGGTGCCGTCTCCTCTGCTCGCAGGCTGCATTAGCACACAAGAAGCTTGTTCTCGGCTCAAGGAAGAGTTACCGATACTTGTTGCCTTCCGAATGTTGATCGCAAGGTCCGCCTCCTGTCTGGCCATCAAAGCATTAGTCGCTAGCTCCCGAACGTCGAGTTGAAGCCGTACTTGCTCATATCCACATTGCGCGTTGTCCCGTAGCCCGCCATGATCACTGGGCTAGGTAATCAAGATAGTTGGTTCAGCGAGCATGCAAACCGTGAGACCGGTTCTGAGATAGGTGCTTTGCAGATGCGCGGCGATGGTTTTGCGAAGAGCTTTGGCGAGGCGAAGCTGGGTGACGCGCCAGCTCAGTTAACAACACATCATCTCCTAATTGAGTTGCCTACAGCTGCATTTCACTGTTGGACCCCACCGCATTCAACCAAAAGGGTCAATTGAACTCCTTTTAGGCGAACATACAGACGATATGCAGCTATACCCTTTGAGCGGTGCATTTCGCATGCAACAACTGATAACACTATGTGCTGCTATGTACCCCATACAGGATATGTACATGTGCTTACGTGCACTTGATGCGCTGTGACTATGTACAGAGTACACGCTGAGTACATATCCCTACGAAGCACCAAGACTGTTGAAGAAGTCCTTTGATGCTGCGTTCAGTACTATCTCGAGGTACTGCAATATGCATCAGGAATCGAAACCGTCGTTCAGCTCGCCTGGGTCGTTGCAGCCTTCTATCTGCGACTTGATCTCTTCTGCCGAGCTTCCACTAATGTTCACGATGCCGAGTCAGTGTACTCCGTACGGAAGTAATAGTATGATATGTGCAGGCGACAATCCGGCAAAACAAAAAAATGACTATGTGATGGAGCCTACCTCCCAGTAATACACAGGTGAAATAGAAGTGAGATGAATGAAACTCCAATTTCACGCGATATTGAAGCTGTGCGATGAACATTTGAAGCCTAAAACCTACTACCTTGGCAATTAATGGTGTAGGTAGCTGCCGCTGACATTGTTGCAACGACCTTGTCAATCAAGATCACCAGGGACGAGAGTTGAGGCGGGAGTGAAGTCATTGATCACTCCTCTTTAAGAGATATCATGGACACGAAAACTGAGAATCTGTTGATTCTTATGACTTGTCAAAGGCCAAAATATGCAAGTCATACTTGCAGTGCCGAGAGCATGCAGCTAGCTCGATTGGTCGGATAAGATAGCGGCAATTCCGCGGAGATAAATCTATCTCCGAGAGTGTGGGGACTCAAAAAGCCGACGGATAACTACATTATACCTAGGGCTGCATGCCATCATTCACCAAATACGAATGCGTGTTGAGCTATGGAATCAAGTCACGGATCTGCCATTGAAGGCGAGGCTTCACTCAATAGCGAAAACCAAGCCGTCATAAATGAACATTATGAAGGGATGAATGATGACGACATGGACTATGAACCGACTGACGGAAGCGCCGAAGATGAATTCTTGTTTGAGGAAGAAGAAGATGATGATGATGATGAGTTTCAAGGTGGGCTATATGCATGTATTGGGAATGATTATTGGCGTTCAATCTTCTGATGACGTGGGTTGATAGACGCCGAGGACTCTTATCATCCACTTCAATTCGAGGTTCGTATAACGGACGAGAATGAGGATGAACCAGGACTGCCGGGAGCCGACCAGAATGCTCAAGATACAGCAACTGAAGAGCCTGATGGCGACACGACCACTCGACCCTTGTTCAGTAAGCTCGGCTTTTCCACACAGTATGGTATTCGTTTTCTAAGATCAAATAAGTCAGTCGAGATCAGATCATACGCCTGCTCGGGCACGCCGACATCCGTCACATCTTCGAAGATTACTCCTCAGGTCATCGCCATCGCCTTCGGAATGACGACAGTGACAGCGAGTCGGAAGCAGAGGGAGAGAGTAGACCGCGCAAGCGCCGACCAAGGGGTCGCGCGGCCTTTGAAAAGGTTCCCAGTGCAGCTGGGACGCAGCTGATAGAGTCTGGAACATTCGGGACGAACGAACGGCCCCCGGACTCGATCAAGAGGAGAAAGAAAATGGCATACCGAGTGATGATGAGGGAGCTGGCCAGAGACACTCCAAGTCGACAGAGGTCCATCAACAAACTCATCACACAAGTATGGCACAATGCTCGCTTTCTCTTGAATCTGGATTGACAAGCTTTGCAGGATCTCATTCCCTCGACGAACGCCGACATGATCATCCACTACGATTCCCGCTGCTACTCTGGTCAATTCTCCGACGATGGCAACTTCTTCTTCTCTTGCGCTCAGGATTTCAAGGTCCGCATGTACGATACCTCCAATCCTTACCGGTGGAGATACTACAAGGTGAAAGACTTGCCTCCTGGTAGCAAATATCAAGCTTACTGTAATAGACTGTCAATTATGATATGGGGCAATGGACAATCACGGATGCCACCCTTAGTCCCGACAACAAATTCCTTGCATACAGCTCCATTAGAAACATAGTCTGCCTGGCACCAACAGACCCTTCCGACGACTCGGAACCACACAGGCTTGATTTCTCCCGTACCGCACGACGCGCCAGCCAGGCGTGGAGCAGCTATGCTCATTTTGGGGTACGTAGTCATCTTCAGAATCCTATGAACTCAGTTTAATGACATTTTCCAGATATGGTCGCTTAGATTCTCTGGAGACGGTCGGGAGATTGTCGCAGGTGCTCAGGATAACTCGGTCTATGTATACGACGTTGAGATGCGCCAGTCCGTCGTGAAGATTCACGGTCACAATGACGATGTAAACGCTGTGTGTTTTGGCGATCAGCAGTCCCCCCATATTCTTTACTCCGGATCAGATGACACCACGCTCAAGGTATGGGATCGTCGAAGCTTGGCGGATGGCCGGGAAGCGGGTGTCTTTCTCGGGCACACCGAGGGTCTCACGTACGTTGACAGCAAAGGCGATGGGAGATTCGTTCTCAGCAACGCAAAAGATCAGACCGCAAAGCTCTGGGATCTTCGTAAGATGATTAGCACAGAGAAAGCCGACAAGATCGACCCCCAACGATACACGAGCGATTACGACTACAGGTTCAACCGGTACGACGTGCGGGACTGGAGTCCACATCCGCACGACTGTTCTCTGGTCACGTTCAGAGGACACGAGGTGCTCAAGACCCTCATCAGATGCCACTTCTCTCCCCCGGGCAGCTCCGATTCGCGCTACGTGTACTCCGGTAGCCACGATGGTTCTGTCTACATATGGAACATGGATGCGACTCTTAAAGACAAAGTCAACGTCCTGGAAGCTACACGGGATAGCCGGCCGAGAGACCACAGAGTCTCCGACGAATATTTTGATCTCATGGGCAGGGACAACGGAGAGTGGCGTACCTGTGTCAGAGACGCAAGCTGGCACCCTTATGCTCCGATCATCGCCGGTATGTGGTATCCTATATCGATTATTGTAATGCTACACAGCGGAGCTAACTCTCTTCACAGCGACGTCCTGGAATGGTTGGGGAACGTCTCTCGGTACCTGCTCCGTCCACAGTTGGAATGACGGGTTGGAAGCGGATGAAGGGAGGCCGTCCATGGGCATGAGGGTGAATGCGGAGCTTGAGCGTGACATGGCATTTTATGAAGAAGGGTATGGCTTGGGTACTTCGACAAGGAGGTCCAGGGCTAGCAGACTTCGGCGGAGATTGGCGGATGATGATGAGTGATTTGTTCTCCATATGCAGCGGGAATCTAGGTTGTCTGGCTCTGTGACTCGTGCATCCGTTTCTCGGCCTCATGATAATGTTATGAAATCACGTCTAAGCACATTGGCCGGCATCATGAAACGTTGGTAGACCTCGAGGAAATTTCCAAGTCCATTGAGAGCAAAGATGGGTCCACTTCATGCACGTGACGTCTGAGAGCCGCATTCATTCGCGCTAAAATGTTCGCTGCCAAACCGTACGCGCTCTCCCTCCATCAACCACGCATCCTTTCCTGTATGTCTCAGTGTTTCCTCATGTCTGTTCTTTCTGATTGATGCTAACTAAAGGGCTTAACGTAGTCATACAGATACTTTCCAGCTATTGCAGGGCTCGTGAACAACAAAGTCATTACAAGAAGCGGCGACGCATACGTTGGGCTGCCCTAACGCTATCTCTCATTCTGCGTCCACGCTGATTGCCCGTTGTATGCTTTGGGTGCAGCTGGCTTGTCTTCGATCGCAGTGATTGCTTCCAGCTTGTCGTGCTGTCTCCGCGACCTTTGGGGAGTTGAGGCGAAAGCAGCTTCTGGCTCGCGACCGTTTTACTTTGCATCTTCGATTGTATCAGAGCAGCAGCCAGATCTCACAACTGGGCCTACATGTGTGAACGCACTTGACATCTTGTCTCATTCTCCGACTGCGGGGCATTGTACGTATGACCATTGCATTTCCTTGTCAGCCGGCCATGACTGTCGTATCCCATCGCTGCGCTGAGAGCAGGCCATGTTCCGCAAAGCATTGGCAGGCAGGGACGGCATCTGTCTACAGCATCTTCGTCACATCATCAGATCGTGTCCGGTTCGGACATTTTTTCTTCTTTGCTGATTGTATGAATATGTGGTCACAGATTTGTCTCTTCTCTTCTTGCCTCGAGGCAAACAGTATCTACAGAGAATACCAAGAAACCAAATTTCGCATACAATTTTGGTTGACATAGCTCGCTTACACAATGGCTGACGAGGACAACTTCGATATCGACATTTACGGCGACGATCCAAACCCGGACTACCCTCAAGACAAGCCCACCGCGGATGCAGGCGCGACCCATCAAGCGGACAATTTGGATGATATGATGCCCGAAAGCACCGTGAACCCAACCTCAGAATCAAACGGACCCGGTAAGGATGTGAACAATGAACACAATGAACACAATGCGGAACATGAGCCTGCTCCCAGCCGTGCTGAGAGTGGCACGCCCACCCAGAACCAACAGCAGATCGCCAGCACCGGAGGATCCACACAAGGTCATGTTCAGCCGCCCAAGCAAGCCCCGATCCAGCAGGGCGTAAAGAGGAAAGAAGGCGCAGATGACAGAAATGTAGACCCAGGAGCTACGCCAGCCCTTCTCATCTCGGAGCTTAATTGGTGGAACACCGAAGATGACATTCGAGGCTGGGCCAACCAGAGCGGGTGCGAGGATGAGATGAAGGAGGTCACCTTCAACGAACACAAAGTTAATGGGAAAAGCAAAGGGTACGTTCCTTCTCTCGTAGCTTTGTCAGATCATGCATCCCTGTGAATGCGAGAATCTGCGTGCTACAGCAAGTAGTATCCGCGATCTCGAACCCTGTCGAAGAAATCTTCTCCTTTATCACGACACAACAGGCGACTTGGGAGTCCTTATCCGCGCACGATATTCCTACAGGTGCAATTGCTGACCTTATTATAGTCAGGTCCATGTCCTCCTCGCCTCTGCACAAGCTGCGACGGCTCTCAAGCACAAGATCGAGTCGTTTGGCCAAGGGCAGCAATATGCCAAGAAACATACCGTCACGTATCACGCCGCTCACCTAAATCCTTTCAAAACCCTACCGAAGGACGTGCCCGGGCGCAAAGAAGGCGGACGACCGGATAACAGGTCAAGCTCTGGGGGCTTCAATAACCAAGGTGCCCAAGGCAACATGCAAGGCAACCGAGGTGGCTTTGGTGGCCCACGTGGAGGGTTCAACCACAACAACCGCGGCGCCATGGGAATGGGCTACGGCAATAGGAACTTCTCGAACCCTCCCTTGAATGGGCTGCCTGGCGGTGGCTTTGGCGTTCCAATGGGTGCCGGTTTCGGTGGCTCCCCAATGGGAGCAATGCCGCAGTTTGGCAACTTTAATCGTGGAGGCATGATGGGAGGTATGCGTGGAGGTATGAATCCCGGTAGAGGCGGACGCGGTGGCATGGGACCGAACATGATGGGCGGTTTGCCACTAGGTGGTATGGGCATGGGCGGGATGAACATGGGTGGCATGGGGCCCGCCATGGGTATGGGCATGGCCGGAATGCAAGGTAATTTCCGCGGCGACTTCTCGATGTCGACTGTTGAAGACCGTTGGTCTGTTCGTATGACAAGTTTGCTAATTCTGAGTAACAGGCCCTGGTGGATTCGGAACACCTCAGCCGCATTTCAACCCTGCCTTCTTCAACCAAGCTCAACAAGGAGGCACAGAAAATTGGAACCCACATGGAGCGAAACGGCCACGCCCGGAGTGACCTGCCGAGTCGGTACTCATCGTTTGAGATTTCCTCCCTTCGAGTTATTGGGTACATTGGCGCAAAGGCCCGCACAGGCGATGTTGACCCTCTGTGGACAACTCGGTTTTGCAATGGACGAACTTCAGATTGTTGGTGAGACACTGAGTCTCATGCCTTTTCGGTTACCTGTACTATAAATCTTCTGCGGGATGACCGCAGACAATCAAGCTCGTGATGCTTTACCCTGCTCTCTCACATTTCTGCGGAGAGGGTGTACCCAAAGAATCGGCAGCTCGCACTGTATACAATCGAGACTGCTCGGCAGAGGTGTTGTTGTCATCGGGACCCGCAATCGCCTGGATACTT
>QQTW01000723.1_pt1 | contig 21467 bp, 21 predicted proteins | sample 1904831 | NCBI WGS metagenome assembly QQTW01 (sample SAMN09435610, study PRJNA476489) | Subsurface metagenome, whole genome shotgun sequencing project. | reverse complement strand
TCGACAAAAGCCACCGGGCTGGTCTCCGGGTGTCCCGCTCCAGTAGTGGTGGGGTTTGCGGTGCTGCCCGTAATCGGCTGCGACGTGGTGCTTCCAGTTAACGGAAACTCACGTCCGGTCGTTCCATGGTGATGTCCTGTACCGGCCGCCAACGCGGACGTACCAAGAGCGGTATCCCGTCCAATACCGGTACCGGGCTCACCCATCGGCGGAGCTCCGGACGAGACGGGATCCGAGATGAGCTTCGATTTCGGTGAATATCCTTGCACACCCGACTTAATGCTCGCATTCGTTCCGTTATCCTCCGCCATGACGGGCCTCGTCTCTGTGTGAGGGTGATGCGACTCTCCAGAGTGGATAGGCACATAGCGGCCGAGGAATGTGTCCCTATGAAAACGTTCAGCTCTAACATTCAGGCTGTTCACCCATAGTAAGACTTACCACTTATGGCCTTCCTTTCCGGTACCCGGGTCGGGATGATGAGTGCGGTGAGGGAGTCCCGATTGCTGGGTGGTATTCAGAGTATCGGTGGGGCCCGTGGATCCTTGCGGTTGCTGGTACTGAGCATGGGTGGGATCCCTGAGTTGAATATTAGCTTCGCTCGTCTCAATCCCTCATTTTGAGCGCGACTACCATTTCTGACTGTCCTGACCGACGCCGGCGGCAGATTGGCCAGGCTGTTGAGCCGTTCCAACACGGTTGCCCTGTGCATCTCTGAAATCATCTGGCTGGCCGGATCCATAGAGGACATTCTCGTCCTTGTTATGGCCAGGACTGCTGTTGACCCGTCAGAAACCGTGCCGACGACTTCAGAGACGACAACGTTGCAGGCTGGAAAGTCTCTTACATGATGTTCTTGATCTTCTCCATGATGCTCCGTATGAAGTGGGTATCAGTCAAAGCAAGCGAATCAAACTACAGAGTAAGTCCAAACCTAAGAGGTGAAGGTTGCAGTGGAGAGGGTTGAAGAGGCATGTAGTACTCTGAAGGTTGCGGGTGAAATAGCAACCTGTGGGGTCGAAAGCAAGCTTTTTCACACTACGCGCATGTGCTGTCCGCCTTCACAGTGCAGGCATCATGAGTACGCCTTTGCGTCATCATCCAACAACCTGCTTGGCTCGACTGGCTGTATTGGTTGGTGGCTAGCGCCTGCCTAACAGAACATGCCGTTGCCCGGCTGCTCGTGTCCCGTCTAGAATCGGGCTTCTCGTCGAGCGCATCGCGGGGCACATCGCCTCCATGCCGTGACTTCTGGACGGAGACGTCGATGAAGCTTCCCGCTATGACGCCATCAGCAGCAGCGGAGTGCTGATCCCGCTCCCATCCGGGAATTCACTGTGGCTGATTACGGGCCTCGTGACATTCACGGATCCCACACTGCTCCTCAAGCTCGCGGGAAAGCTTCCAACGTTCCTTGCACGCCCGGGCAGCCTGGCGTTTCCTGGATTGAGTGCACAGGTGTACTACTGTGGCATGTAATCCTTACGGTCGTTGTCGGCCGAGTTTGGTCAACGGCCGGTCGCCGGCGTTCAGCTCGGCGCACCTGGACGAAATCTTGGCAAGACTTGGCCGCCTCCACCTCGGGAGATTTCTGATTTCTACACGATGTTACATACGCGCGCTTAACGTTGAGCATATCAACATAGGCTGATAATTAGCACGTTTCAATGTTTGAACCTTTCTGCTCAGCTTTTCGCGCTTCGAGTGGTGTATATTCCACTTCACAACCATGACCGAATGCGACTATGTGGAGAGCAATGTCTTCGTTCGCGCTTTCGCCACTCATATCAAATGCTCAACTTGGTAATATCAGTTAACAAGTCGACGGGGCTGACCTTGACACGTATCAACCGCGAGTGCCCATCATTTGTGGGAACAGAATGGTAACCTACTTCTTGAGGTTCAACACGCGAATGTCGCCTGGCTCGCGTCTCCCCCTCAACACTTCTCCTGCTCACAGTAATCTGGCCAAGTCCATGGCCATACAGGTAGGCCCCGCCTTCGAGATCATGGATCGTAAGACTCCTTGGGCTTCACTCTGTTGTCACGCTTCATGCAGCCGTGCATTCTGAGCGATGCATATTCATGCGGTGCATATGAAGCCTTCATAGACATCCTGCATATGGAGCCCTCATAGACATCTGATCTGTACCGAGCGATGAGCTATATCTGTCTGGTAGCCCATCTACCTTTCTGGATGGTCTCATTCATTTGTGCCACTTTGGTTCGTCGCATGTCGATTGGTCAATGCAAGATCTTATGCCAAGGTTTTGAGGTGAACAGATGATAGACCGATTATTGATCTGGTGGGAACGGAGCTTTCAGCTCCACCTGGGCATGTTATAACCCTTCCACGATATAGGAAAAACATACGCCCTACCTAAGTCGCACATACATAGCCTAGAGCGACTAGTCTCATTGCATATATCCGGCAGCGGTCTGGCTTCCAAGGCTCTTTCCAAGGTTGTTCTTCGTGTCTTTGTGTAGAGCCTCCTCTTCGCTTTTTTAAAGTCTGAGCGGGTCTGCTGCACGCTCTTACTCCTCCCATCCTGTTCTTATCAATCCTAGTCTGACGCAATCAGAAGTCTTAAGGAAGAAATTCAAGATGGCCGAGGAACGTAAGATGGCAGGGAGTGACAGCGGCCAATCCTCCGAGGAAAAGTTTCGCCTGATGGGTCTGCCTATCGAAAGTAAGAAGATAACAGCTTCAGTCTGATGCTGCAACTAACTCGAGCCAGTTCGATCTCTTATATATCGCTTCTATGTGCAACAACTGACGAATACCGACGAGTATCTAACAGTCGAATCACGACCAGCCCTTAGGACTACTGGATCCTTTATCACGGTCAAAAACATTGTTCCTGAGTGTACAGCACTTCTAGGAGTCAGTTCCCAGGTCCGTCAGGAAGCCAAGACTTTGTTCTGGCGCTTCAGTCCATTCAGGCTACGCCCAGGAGCAGTAGATTGCCTGAACATCCCTACTTGCAGACAGATGCGAAAAGTCCTCCTAGAGGTGATTCACCCCAGTCACGAAGCATCCAGCTTCGCCTTTGACCACGCTCAGTTCGTCAAGGTCATGCCGCAACTCCTTGGCCTTCCTGCTCTGGAGTACATCGACCTTTCCATCGATGCACCCTCGCTCCGCGACTGCATCAGTATTGACCGCGAAGGCTACTGTCAAGAGCACAGGAACCGTATTGCTGGGTCGGAGATCCTAAGACGTCTTGCACGCACGCTTGACCAAAACTGGGCAGGATATATGCACTTCCGACTCCATTTGACTCACGAAGCCGAAGTGCGAACGTACAAACGGGTGATTGCTCGTTTCCGGTACATGCGTGACAGGGGCAACACCCTCAATCCTTGCGATGAACACCTCCTGGGCCAGTGCAAGACGATCACCTGCCGCCTATTGCATGCGATAGAAGAAGTGTGTCAACCCCAACACAGACCTGGTTTGTGGCTTTACTCTTTCAAAAGGCGGATAGCAAAGTGGAATGAGGAAAGCACCATTTGGGAACCGGACGCTCTTTTCTTCCCGGTAGTAGTAAGCCTCATGGACTTGAAAGGCGAGAAAGGCTCGCGACATTCACCGGTAGAGGAACAACTGTTCGACATTCTATATATGAGCGGTCCGAGTCTATGGTCACCGGAGCCGGAGCCGGAAACGGAAACGGAGAGCACCGGTACATATCCAGACAGTATATCGAGTCCAAGCAGTCACAGCGAAGATTCGCTTGAGGGGGACGTTTAGCAGGTCTCATTTTTAGGTCCGAGTGCGCCATCGTCATTCTCTGAAATTTCTCGACAGTCCTTTTGTTTGCAGTCCATCGTGCAGTCTTCGTCGCTGTCTGAGCCGCCCATTTTCGTCCCGGTTCCTTCGACGGGCCAAAAGACGAGGCCCTTGGTGCGAGGCAAATAGGCTTGGGGTAACGGAGCCTTGGGCAATGAATCTCGGCAAAGAAGGGCCAGAAGCAGAACAGTTCCGGGCCAAAGTTGCCGCCGGCCTTGAGCAAAGCCTCACCAGCAAAAGCAGCCCTGTGTAGAACAAAGAATTCTAAGATCCTCGCGCCTGACAAACAACAGCTATTCTGGAAGCCATTGACATTTGCAACATAAGCAAGAGGTTGCTTAAGAGCTCGACTTTGGCTCGGGAAACATTTATAGCTTTGAGAATGTAGTCAAGGGCTTCTGCGGAATAGGCTATTTCAAAAGAACGATTTGCACGGGAGGAGATGAGATTGAGTGAGCATCTGGCGACTTTCATTGCAGAAAGACAATACCAACGTTTGTATGGCGCTCTCACCCAAGGAAATGACCAGCTTGTATGTGAACTTGAAAAGAGTAAATTGTTCATCGGCATACGTCAATGAGCCCGAAGAAAATTGCCAAGGAGATGCTCTTCAAGCCCAGTTAGGGGATCAGAGATCTGATCCCATTACAGCACTCACAAGCAACGACTTCAAACAAATTCCGTACCGATTCTAGAGGCGCAAGAACCCGCTCAGCCATCAATCTAGCTCTCCCCTCTCCTTTACAATTTATGTCAATTGGTGATTTCTCGGCATGGTAGGGCGCGGGGTAACGTAACCGTGCTGGCTCGGCTTAAAACCAAGCGCCGAGGGTCTTCTCCGCAGACGTCAGAGTCTCCATCCTACTACTCTTATGCATCATCCAACCCACAGACATCCCTGCCGTCTCAACCTCGACAATGCATTTCCGCGAGCGAGTCCGCAAGGCCCTCGGCCGCTCCGCCGAAGGAGAGAGCGCCTCCCGCCGAAACAGCAACACATACGCCCCAGGCGAGCCAATGCCGAAGCCCAAGTTCCGCGCCCCGGATCCGGAGCACAAGGAGAAGCTCGAGGCCTTCTCGTGGACCACGGCGTGGCGGCGCAAGTCGGACCAGTCAATGGTCAGCCCGATGAGCTCTCGGCGAGGCAGCACGATGACAGCCGGGCGTCGGTCGATGCAGGTGCCGCGGGCGAGTGTCGGGCAAGTCGACGAGGTAGTTGAGGCGGAGGAGGAGGGAGAGAAAGGTGCGTTATCCCGGTGTGGAGCCTGAAATCACTGGACTGGGGTTATTCTGACGCTGTATCGCGGACAACGATCATAGTCGGCCGCTCTCCTGCTTACAATCGTGGTAAAAGTCCGCCTGGTTACGGCCGGACCGATCAGGGTGCTAGCCCTGGTTCCAAGAGCCCGCTGTCCAAGACTGACGGCAACTCTGGACCAGCAATTGGCGGCACACACGCCTATCAGCCGTTCACCGAGGACGAACTGACACTTGCCATGAAACGCTCCAACCTACAGGTGCCCGCTCAGTCGTGACGAGCGAGCGTCAAAACAACTTCGGACCGAAGGAGCATCCGAACCGGTCCGTACGAGAACATAGTCCTAATGACTCCAGCTGCGCTTCTCATCCGCGGCACGATTTCACTCTTTCGCTTTTGACTGCCAAGCGCTCCTCTGCGTTCGTACAAGGTACGGATTGCTGCTCGATTTCTGGTATTGAGTAGCGCTGGCTGAAGCGACGGTTTCGCACAGAGCGAAATGAGCAATATATCGACATCATCTTGCATATACCGCAATCTCAGCAACAGCTCTGTTTGGAATGCTTGATATTGCGCAAGCATTTTTGATTTTCAGTTCCTCAGTGCAAGAGCATCAGAAAAGATTTGCATTGGTTATGTGTACTTATGTGAATGAGATTGGCTTGGCTTTCCTCCTAACCCGCCGCTCAACAGACATCCATTGATTTCTGCAAGGTCTTGAGCATCGGAGCACGTATCTGTTTCTCAGTCAGAGGCTTCTTGCCTCGATCTGGAGCGGATCCACGTAGGGCATGTTCATCTCCACCATAGCTCCTTTTCGGTAAGGGAAATGGTCCGACAAAGCAAAAGCCAAGCGATCCGACTCAAGATCAAGTGAGGGTCATCCGCGCCCGGAACAACTTCTTTCGACGTTGGGGAGTCGGACGCGAAGTGGTGAACTGCTCAAGTGCACCCACACCATCAACATTATTGAAGCAAGGCAGTTTCGATATGTCGCGTCCAGCACTCTTCACCAGCTCTGTGCCGTCTTTTGGAGCGGCTAGACGCTCTGAAGATTGCTGTCGGATATGAGGGCCATGCCTGGCGCTGTTCGCTGCCTACATGCTCAATGGTCCGGCCATGGACATTCAAATCGACACCAGACTCGCATTTCTCCGCCCCTTCAACACCAGTATGAGCGACGGCAGCCGGTTCCACAACCTCTCGGCGCACAGCCAACCCTCGACAAGGCTTTCTCCACCGCGCCTAGCGCGTATAGACGGGCAAGATCCGCAGATCTACCTGGATCAAGCATCACAAAAGGGCGGGAAAGGCGAGTCCGCAAGTGGCCGGCGAACATGACGCGCATACGCGTTCGTCTGAAACCGGTCAGCTCGATGGCGGGGATCCCGCACTTGCAGGGTGTAAGCTCTTTCTCACCACCACAAGCCAGGCACGGACAGCTTCATTTCCCGGTTGAGATCTCAGCCTCCCTGCAGGCGATCGATACTCTGTTGCACTGTGGCCGGATCTATCGGTCGAGCGGCGCGGCTCGCGCAGTGCGACAAATGCAACGGCCGTCGCCCGCCGTGCATAATCTGGGCGGAGAGCGCAAGCTACTGAAGCCCAAGGCAGATGCCGTTGAGATCTCCGCATTCCCGGGCTCTTGCTCATCATTCGATGATCTTGCGCGGCCGACGTTGCTATGGTGTGTGGAAGCCAAGAGACTGTCCAGACCCCTGTCCATGCAGCTTGTGCTGTCGTGTTACCTTGCTGCTCTCGAAGCAGACGGCTCTCTCCGACGCCGAGTCCTAAGTCTTCAGACAGTCACAAGGTTGCAAAGAGTTGCGATGTCTGCAAACACTGTAGCAGTACTCCGTATTGCTACACAGGTCAGAACGGTCGTTGAACATGACTGTCAGCGGGTGCCTGAGTTGACAGCTGTAGCTACCCTACGCCAGTTCTACAGCAGATGGACGAGCCAATCGTGGATTTTCCGGTCCAACTTCGTCTGTGTCACCCTTGCCTTCCTGCAGCGGATCGACGCGCCTAGTCCGGCGAGAAATGGTTGGAGGGCCTGCAGGATCTCAACGGCTCAGCATGCCGATGAGACCGCTCGGCAGTCTGGCACGGAAGAGCTAAATCGAAAGCGGCCGTAAGAAAAGCGCATCCACATCGATTGGTTCTGCTTCGAGGTGTTTCGGAGCCTGACGGTCGAATGTGCAACCGCACAAGAGCTTTCTCATTCCGGTTATGGAGATTGCTGCCTTATAGGGTTTGATAGAGGGAAACCTAGCACACACCCTGGAAACCCTCCTCATTTGACTTCATGCAGACACATCTATCGACAACGTCTGCATATGTTGCTTTCCGAACTTATGCTTAATCGCCGCCCGGATTGGCAAAGCTATACAGCATGCATGCACCCATGTGTGGCTTGACTGACAATGGATGGGGAAGCCATCTATGAAACCATTTCCAGTCTGGATGCTCTCGCATTCCTTGAGCTGATGTTGGAGAAGACTTTACCGGGGAGTAGGGGGCTGATTCCGCAGCGTTACCGTGGGGGTCTGCCCCGAGGTATCATTCCTGAAATGGCGTCGAAGGGCTATGTTACAATGGCAACCACATCTTGCGAAGCATTTTCAATATCTTAATCCGGGCGGACGGGTCCAACGCCGGCTGTACAGAGTCAAGTCACCCGCAGACCTCCCCATAAGGGTCTCATGTTGTTCACTATTCCCGCAGTCCTCACTGCAGGGCCTTTGCGACTGTGTACCATGCCCATCGCTGATGGGGCTGGGCATTGTTTTCTGCCTCTGAATTCCTTGGGCGATCTGCCTGTCCCTTGCAGTCCCCAGAGTTCGAGATTGACTCGGTTCGGCCTGCCCTCGATCGCTCGAGCGGGACATCGCCCTTCACTGCCTGCCGCTCCAGCGCATACTGCTAGCAAAAGATCAGGATAGCGGTCCCAGTCATCCGGTGGAGCGCCAGGCCATTCCAACGCCCTGCGTCAAGTCGATCGCGTCTGGTCGCGTTAGGTACGCCGTTAGATTTTAATGCCGTTGCACGGTGGCCAGTCCATCGAGTTTGCCACTGGGCGGCAGTCGTACAATAGCTTGTCTGGAGTTGACATATTTAGGCCGTCAGTGCATGCATGATGCCGCTGTGCACATCTTTCGATTCTGGCCATACCCGCAACTCTCTTTATCCATTGTATCAGCCGAAAATGGGAGCCAGTGAAGACAGCTTCGGATTAGGTGAGTAGCTTGATGGCGGTGAGCTGTTACAGCCCCCAGATTGGCTACATGGGAAGCTGACTGTTGGCAGCGATTGAGTTTATACCCAGTTCATCGGAGTATCAACAACTTCGCGGTATAGATGGATTGCCAACAACAACCGGGGGAAGTGACGACCTATCCGACGACAGTTGTATGGCCAGCTCTCTCTTGACACCGGCAGCCTCCTCTTACGATGGTCGACGGTTCTCCATCGGTTCATCGCACTGGTCTGCCGATTCATTCGCTCACAGCTTTTCGAGCCAGTCCTCATTTTCTTCGCCCGGACCTCCTTTGACTCCGGTCAACCCCCGGAGCAGTTCGAACGCGGAGGAACTGGTCTTGGTCCACGACGGGCTGCCTTCGGATGGCCATTGTATCAACAACAGCGATGGCGGAGATTACGTGCCCTATTATGACGCAGCAACGCCGTTCGCCGCCGGTATGGAAGGATATCTCCGCCCCACGGCCGGTAGCTGTTCTTCTGTGCAGGCAAACCCGCCCAGTTGCTACGGGACGAATCTTCTGGCTCGTGACAATTTTCTCTCCACCTCTCGTGATCTGAGCTCGGCGTTCGAGGAATGTCTGGGACGTCAGCCGTGCGGGCTACCCTTCGAGTCCAGCTACGCCATCTTACCTGACGCCACAGCGTGGCCGCACCCGGTCGAATCGAATGTATCTACCGTATTTGGAAGATCTATCGGGCAGTTGCGGTCTCCGTTCGAGGATGATCGCACCAGCAACCCACTGGGATACAGCTGGTCATCATTGAACTCATCTCAATCTCAGCAGTCTGACGACTCGTATCACTTTGTGTTGCCATCCCAACATTACGAGGAGGATGACTACTTTTCCGGCAGACGTAATTTATCAGAAGAGCACGAAGCCCCGTCCAGCGCCTCAGCTCGAACAAAACTATACCCACCCACCAGTCCGTCCTCGGCATCAAAGGTGACTCGCGGCGGGTCCAAAATCAAAGCGGAGGCCAAGAGCACCGAGAAGCGCTTCCCGACATACTCGCAAGTGCACAAAGCGATCGACAAGGGCATCTCGTCCGGGAAGCCGGTGCCGGGAGTGACCAAGCCCGAAGGTAACGGGTCTGCATCTGTGCGGCGGAAATTGCGAAGAAGCAAGATCGCGCTGCCGTCGGTCATCGACTTCGAGTACGTGCTGCCGGCGGGCAGCAAGAAGGCGTCGTGTCCCAAGTGCAACAAGCGGTTCGAGCGGCGCGAGCACATGCATCGCCACGAGATCACGGTGCATTCCCACTTGAAGAGGTGGCGCTGCTGGATCTGTGACAAAGGCTTCAACAGAGGCGATAACTTTGGTACTCACATACTGACCCATACGAACCCCACCACCCGCCAGAAGAAGCACTTTGTCGAGCCGGAGAAGATGAAGCGTGAGATCTTGGAGAGGGTCGCGCCTGAGCGAGCGGCGCAGTTGATCAAGAAGATTCATTAGGAGCCAGCAGAGCAGGACAATTGCGGTCAGAGAGTGAGGAAGCACTTGCCGGAGCCGGAGGCACTTGTCGTTTGGACATGGGAGGTAAGCAACAATGACATCGTTTGTTCGGGAGTACCCAATGTCTGCATGGTTTTCGGTCTAATATATTGCATATCTGTCTGGGGAATGTTCTCTGCACCGTATAATCTCTAGTAACCGTCCCTTATGGACGGGACATGGGGTGCAGTTGCTTCCCGGTTTATCATCATACTTCTATAGAGGTAGAGAAATAGAAGCCACGTTCACTACAGCATAGATTTCGACGTCTTACTTTGAATGGCCGACACACATCCAGGACAACCTATCACATTATCTGCAGTAGACGTTCGTCAAATGACGGTGATGCTTCGATACTTGCTAGATGAAGACCACCTATCAATCTCCAACAGCTTGTGTTCCTCGCCCTATCTCTGAGAGCCGTCTCACGCTACTGATTAATAAACAAAAAATGTGAATGAAACTGGGCTAGCATGCCGCTATGTGATGCTGATATCGCTCATGCTTCCCCCTATGCAATCCATAGACGCGTTCAAAACAGACTTCGATGCTGTACATAGCGAAGAGCATGCCAAAAGCAACGGAGCCATCATTCCATGTTACATGCCAAAAGTGTTATGATGTGATTATGATCCAAAGAGCTTTGGGTTCCCAAAAAAGCAGTGTAGATGCAACAGGACATGCAACGTGACAATGAGATGCGGGTATATTACCTGAACATTGCCCAGGCGAAAATCAACAGAACGTAAAGAACGTGTGATCTGATTCTGGCCGCCCAGGAACGACGTCAGCGGTCCCTTCAGCGAGAGTAGAGCGACTTGCCCGCCAGCGGCGTGTAAATCGCCGAGCCGCCTCTTATCGGCTCTCTGACCCGGCCACCACGCGCAACGGGCGTCTGTCCGGTGCAGAACACGCAGACATACACCGGAGGCAGCTGCCGCGCGCGCAGGCCGACGCAGCGAACATGCAGCCACTTCATGCAGGACTCGCACTGGATCATCAGCTCGCCGTTGCCTTCGGCCGAGCTGCACACGCATCTGGTGCCCTCGCTCGTGGGACTGGCGCCGTCGCTGGCGGGCGAGGTGTATTTCGAGCTGCCGACCAGCGACGCCGCGTTGGTGCCGTCGGCCAGTGTGAACGAGGAGCGGTCGCCGGGCGAGCTGAAGCTGAATGCGCCGGCTTGTGTGACCGCTCGGCGCTTGTTGCGGTTGGCTCCGGATCTTGGGTTACGTGAAGGAGGTTCTGGCAAATATATCAGCACAACATCGCTTGCTAAAGAGACATGCGACGAACCTTGTCGCCTGATCCGATCTTCCACGACACGCTTGAGGGCAACCTGAGCACCGCCATCGGGTTGGTCGGCATCCGCGTCAAAACTCCTACTGACGTCTTGACGTTTGTCGGGTTCAATGAGAATGGAAGTCGAGTATCGCCTGGCACGTTCGAGCTTGCTAGACTCCCTATTTGCATGGCTACCGGCACCTGCCCCAAAATCATTCACTGCTATCCTGTCAGATAGCTTTGAAGCGGCTTGTGATAAGGTCAATGCGGTTGCTCGGCTACTTTCAATGCTTCTCTTCTTAGATCTCGGTTCTGCGGGCTGGCTGAAGCAGAAGGAGTTATTCTGGCTGGTGATATAGACGTCGTTTTCGTCCTCGGTGTCACTCCCACCGTCTGCCCACACTTCCTGGTATTGTGGTTCTGGGTTCTCATCCGAAGCGGGCTCATCCTCTACGACCTTGGTTTCGGTCCTAGCTCGACCACTCTTGTCTACCGTCAGCACGACTTCCGTGCGTGTCCGCGGACGAACGTTTTCCGCAATGGAGCCGAGGAAGCTACGACTGCTCCGCTTAGTTGGTGACGGCCTTCGAGAGGTACGGTGGTTGCTGTGTCCTGCCGTTCTGCTATCTGTCACCGGCTGTGCGTCCGAACTGACCACGCTGTCTGTATTTCGACGCTGAATAGGAGGCTTCATCGAGTTGGACGAAGAAGCTGAAGATGATGCGGTACTGGTGCGAGAGTGCTTCTTCCTGGATTCAATCGCCAACTCTTTCTCCCTAGCCGATTCGCGTGTCTGGTGTTCATAGGGCTGCCTCTTCTCACTTGACTTGGATGCGGCAAGTGCAGATTTCACTGCGGAGACCGCGGGTGCTTCCGGCACCCCGAACAGAAGGCTCGGGTTGACGACATTCGTTGGCGTGACGGAATGAGTTGGGTATTGGTGGGCAGTCGGCTCAGCCAGGCTCGTATCACCTGTAAAAAGTCCTGACGTGTGCTGAAAGGAGTTCCGATTAGCCTCGGGATGTCCGTTCCAACGCAATTCCTTCGCCGGGTGGGATTTGAAAGGGTGTTCCCTTTTGCCGGCCACCCCTTGGTAAGCCTCTGCCATGTCCACGTCGAGAGACCGATAGCTACCGTCGTTGTCCCAGAAATGATTGCTCTGCTGCATTGCTGGTGCAGTTGCCGGCCCGAGATTGGGGTAACCAGCCATATCAGAAGGTAGCTGCATGCCTCCAAAACCGAATTGTGACGAGTCGTTAATTATACACGTGCCATACATCGAGTCGATGCTGGTTGGCGTGGAGACGGAGACGAGTGTGGACGGAGTACTGGCAGAGACGGAGTGACTGTGATGACCTTTGCTGTGATACGACGAGTCTCGTGTCGGTGGCGGTGTTTGTATCTGGGAAGGGTCCATGAAGCCGGCGTCTAGAGTGCCGGAGGGTGACACGAGCGGCTGGAGCCCGAATTGATTTGGTCTGTTCATCATCGAGTCGCCTGAAGAGGAGTAGTAATGCTGTGAGGGACCGGCCGACTGCATCTGGATGTGGTTGTGGGGAAATGACGCAGCGGAATGAGTTTGACCATCAAATGCCGTCGATTGATCAGTAAGGGAGCTCATGGACGTCGGATAATTCTCGAAATTGAAGATTATAGGAGTCTGCGCCGGAGTCTGGTGGGTGTTGAGCTGAGGTGTAGCGAAGGCGTCTTGGAAGTGAGAGGAAATCATGCCGGACTTGGGAGTTTCAAAGGGAGCAGAGGTAAAGTTGGACGATTTTGGCGTGGATGAGGGACTCGGAAGATTCCAGTTTGTTGGGCTAATTGATCACCGACGAGTTAGACAAATTCTCAACAAATTGCAAGGAGGCACAAGATATGTCCAAGTCCATCAAGACAGAAAAAATGTGCCGCGGATTGGGGTATTTTGGAGCTCAATTCGAAAGGACCGGGCGAACAAGAGTTCGAAGTGCTCGGGGACACCACGAATGTATAGGTAGATGAGATTTCGTACCCATATGTATTATGGTCTGCGTTTACATCAGACGAGTTTTCCATGGTGTCCTTTCGAAGGCCGTATATACAGCTCTTCCCGGACCCGAAGCCGTCTTCTGTAACCTGCAAAGAGAGAGGGATTTTGGATGCGGATATCGTGTAAGGATAGATTTATTGTGGCTCTTCGTAAGGTCGTGAGATTTCGTAAGACAAAGTGAAAAATCCGTGAGGCTACAGGCCGGCGACAGTCGGACAGTGCTCTGGCGTGGATGGTGGAACGGTATTCTCTCTTGGAGAGAAGAGGAGAAGTCGAGATGGAGGCACGGTCACGGCAACAGCAACCTGACTTCGAAGAATGGCGGTACCTATCGAGAAATTGAATCAGTTCTGTACCCCTTGGTAGGACCGGATGACGACGAGAAGTCAGAGATTTCAAGCTGGCGGAGACAAGATGAGGAAGAAGCGAGGATGAGGAGTTCCCACCACGGTATGGAGCCCCTGCGAACAGTGCTTCGAGGCCCTCTCTCGAGGAGCGACAAAGAGGTCGAGAAGCTTGGAGATGCCGGGTCACCTATGCGGAATGAGGCATGTTGGAGGGGAATGCTGCTGGTGCCGGGCTGGGATCAAAGGCACAAGCATGGACATTACGGGGAGGGGCAATCAAGACAAGGTGCCACAAGGAGAGGGAGATAACGGTGCGGCGGATGCGAAGTCAGAAAGGACGCCGTGAAGCTATGGAAGATTAACCAAGGCGTATACGGAGTAGCGTCTGCTCAACGGATCCGGTTCATGGCTGACAGACAGCAGGCGTTTCCAAGCTTGGTATATTTGATGTACAGGTAATTGATCGATGCACCGAACCAGCAGCCCTGCCGGTGCTGCCACTGCCAGGCAGGGGCCCCTCCGTGTGCCAGTTGCCGCTTGATTATTTTACGACTGACGCCTAGGTTACAGCCGATTACTGGTATTACTCTCCGTATAGAAAAGTCCGAGTTAGCCGCTTAGGTAGGGCCTCCGGGCACGGCGTGGGCGGAGAAGATATAATGAGAGCCCCCGCGTCCTGCTTGCGCTTGCCTGCAAGCACAATTGCGAGTACAACATGTACTCGGTTCGAAGCATCTCAAAGGGATGATGCCGTGAGCGATACACGGTCAGAATGCGGGTCCACCATAGCTCTCCATTGCTTCCCATGAAGTAGTGTCGTTGACAGGAAATGTTCCAAATTCGAGAAATGGCGTGCCCAAGTGAGCACCGAGCATGCTCTTGCCCCAAGTGCTCTGGCGAAGATGGTCTTGATTCCTTGTATCCAATATCCAGTTGTAGGAAGTGAAAGAATTCAGGATTAGGGAGCTCCGACGGGCATCAGTACAGTATGTTCCCATCTGGTTAGGATGAAGAGGTTGGGCCAAACCTGGGCGTCTGCTGCCAACGCATCGGCGTGTCGTTGCCCCCGACACTGGCGAACGGTTACCCGTCGACACAAGCGAAGCCCCAGGAGCTTGGCCAATTGCACTCACGAAATCGCTGGTCCGGGTCCGGGACGCCAGGGATCAACCACTCCGTACGAAGAATGGTCCTTTTTCTTGCCGTTGAGTCATCGGCCGTAGACCCAGCAACGTGAGGAGAGGGAAGCCCCACGCACAACCTGCTTCCTTTTTCTAGGCTTCTTCCTGGGTTTGCGAGCCGGGTACTACTTCCGGCGGAAAGGAGTACGGAGTACATATGCACTATGAGAAAGGTGCCAAGCAGTTGAATTTGAAGCTTCAGATGCGTTGCTGTTGTGTAAAGATTCTGCGTCAGACTGGCATTGATCGGGTTCCGGGCGGATGTCTGTCGTGTGCTCCGTCGAAACCCGGTTCCTGCAAAGCGGTCAATACCCGAGACCATGGGTGTTGAATTTCGAGAGAGGCTGACATTCAGCTCCGCTTCCTCCGCGGCTCCGCCCCTTCGCCTTGCTCAACGATCACATATGTAGGTACGATCTTGCACCGCATCTGTCGAGACGTCCTACGCATCCTCGCGGGTCGTTCCTGGCAGGCGATTCGTTCGAGGGCCAGGGACCTTGCATATGATTCAGGGCACCCAGGGTCGCAATACCATCTTGTCTCCGGTACGGGAAGGTCTCTGAGAAAGAACCATATGCTCCGAGCGCTTTTGTTCTTGTCCACTTTCCGCTCCACGATTGACTTGAGACAATGAGCCGCCTCCACTATTGACGTTTAATGCCTGACAATCTCCGCCTCAAGAAGAAACCGAAGATGCTTTTTCGGAGACTTTTTTTGCCCGCAGCAGATCCAATATATAAATTTGAGGTTTCTCCACGCTTGCAGTCGTAGTCGAAACATATAGTATTTAACCCACAGGCTTAGGCGTATGCATGATGATCTAACTTCTAAAGTTTTTGAACGATAATCGAAGCTATTCTTTTCCTCACATGCTGGAGCTCTCCTAGTTCGACGAAGATCGGGGATGTGGCTGGGCTTGTGGACCAGCACATGTCAATCCGCACCATAATTATCTGGTCTCAGTGGTCTGCAAGGCTCGGGTATATTTGCTAGCACGGAGGAATTGCCCGTTGGATCATGAAGCTTGCTCCTGAATGAAGTTTTGTCGTGAGGCCAGTGATCCAATCCCTTCAGTGAGTCTATGTATCAGCATGTATCTCTGACGACGTTGATCGGTCTGCATATGCCGCAGGCCACTCCTCTGATACCCACCCTTCTGAGACGAATCGTATGGCTTTATTGTAGGAACGTGAGATACTCCGTAATCTTCCTATGTAATCTTCAATCCCACGCCAAGACTTCCGCCGGCGTCGCCATCACGATCAACACCTGGGCAGACAGATGTGGCTTCAACGGGACGGAAAGCCACACCAGTCGGTGCCGTGGTGTCCTCACCCCGAGTCTGGCCTTCGGCTCCGAACGTTGAGCGGAACGTGGATGCCCAGGCGATCTTCAAACGCGGCCATCGACACCAGAAGTAAAAATCTTTCCTCAGAGACAGCTAACAGACGGCACGCACGCCGCAGCATGGGTTCGGGTCGCTACGCGAAACGTGGACGCTGGGTACTTTAACCTGGAGTGCATGCAAAGTGGGTCTTTGAGGCATGTCCTGTGGGTAAACGCTGACAATGCGGCTTGCCGTTCATGTGTGAGCCGCACGCAGCCGTGCGTCCATGTGGATTGGTGTGCGCAGGATGAGGTTGCGAGGGTTCGTTAAGTATTTTCTTCGTAGGGCAGTGAACGACAAGTGTATCGAACCGCCGTTGGTTGGCGGCTTTCTTCGCTTCCTCTATGCGAATGTAGATATAGGGGTGGGAATCGCTCCGGCCACTGTAAGGAATGGCCGAGGAATCATCACGCATATCTTCCAACGTTGGGAAGCTCGAGGCGACTAATGTTCAGCCGAATCCCAGCCAGCCGGGGGCGGAGCCGTCTGTGATTTGTCTTTTTGCCATGCGAGTTCATTGCAAAGTTTGATTAATACTGCCTGCACTCCGCAATCAAATTGTAGATACAGTGTCGGAGTAGTCCGTACGCGGTGCAGATCTCTTCAGGCCGCATATGTAGCCTCAGCTCACGAATGGACAGAGAAATGATTGTACACCTTCGTATACTATACATACTGCGAGCCCCTTATCGAGAACACCAGGTACCACTGCACATTTGAATTCTGTATGGTCGATTCTCAAAGACAGATATTTAAATCTAGACAGGGAGAGAACGCCGGGACGCCACGGAAATGCATGATGGTACACACTATGCAGCACGTTAATCTTCATCAGTATCCGTGTCCGTATCTGTATCGCTCTCCGAGTCTTCTTCTCCTTCAGTGTCGCTTTCGTCACTGGAATCGTCTTTCGGAGGTCTCCGCTTCTTGACGGCCCCCTTACCACCGGGCGCGTTGCCCTTCAACGCGTTCATCTGGCCTGCCAAAGAGTCTGCGAGAGATCAAATCAGTCATTGAAAACAAGGTGCAGAGGCGGACAGGTTGCTTACCTTCTTCTGGCTCGCTGATTTCTTCGTCCTCCTTAATCTCCTCCGCTTTGGCGAGGTCTTCAATCACAAGCGTCACGTCCATCTTGGTGTCCATACCCACGTAGCTGTCGCATAGCAGATGCATCACGAATGTGTAGCGACCCACGTGCGGTGGTGCCTGAAACTGCATCCTCAGCGTCTGCACGTTGAAGGTAGGGTTTCCCTTGTCGTCGAAAAGAGGTTTGTCGAAAGTGGAGAAAGTGAAAGGCGGCACGGCAATCTTGCCCTGCTTGCTGTCTGCCAGGAACACGTGCCATCGAGGAGCATGATCCCGAGCAAAGTACGGTGCGTGGGCCAAGGGAGGCTGAATACGATGCTCACTGCTGTCGTCGGCGAGCTTGCCGCCTCCGATAGCTCGTCCCTTGATCTTGCGGCCCTGCAAACTTCCAGCATACCCTTGCGGAGGATCAACGTCTTCCAGATCAGCCTCGTTGACGTCCGGCACGCCTCTGCTTCCCGGTGGGATGATTCGAGCCTTAACCACGAAATTGACAAGACTGCTGGGCGTTATGACCCGTTCGCCCACAACTTTGAAGAAAGCTTTCTCGACTTTGAGAAGCGGCATTTGTGATGCCACCGAGACTGCGACCTCGTATTGCTCACGACTCAGTAGGTTCGAAGCAATCACTTTCTTTCGTATCGCATCCAGAGGCATCCGCATAAAGTCCTGCACCTTCAAGTGCATTTTGGCGTTCTCGCCCTCCAAGCTACGGACGACCTTGTCAGTAAAGTAAGGAAGCTGGAGTAGCGGCGAGGCACTCGGGGCCACAGCTTGTATCAAGTTCTGGGCCGTCCGGTATGCTGCGAGCACGGGATCGGTGTTGCCGTACGCAAGAGCGATGCTTATGAGCGATTCGTTCAGCGCCAGCGCGATAGGAGCGAGCTCATACTTTTCTGCGCAACTGTTAGCTTTGAATTCGCCGACAAGCAGACTCTTACCATCGTTGAGGGTCTGATCTGCTAAGTCTACCCGTGCTAGATAAGCCCAGAGTAATCCCAAGGCCTTTCTTCGGGTTCCTTCCAAACTCTCCAGTCGCGCAATGTCTTTCTTGCTCATTCCAGCCGCGTTGGGGCCGTTTTCGCCCTGCGCCAAAAGCTTCGCTTCCATGCCTTCGAGACTGGCTTGAGCTTTGCTTGCTTTCAAAACGCTCGTAAACTCTTCTCCACTGCTCAACGCGGAAACGACATCTCCTTCGTTCATCTCGTCGTCGTACTCTCGGAACAGATTGCCAGCGCTCGCAACCAGGACCTTCTCCTTCGTCACCCGTTGCGTTCCGTACCACCACTTGCCGACAAAATAGGGCAGTAGAATCCCAAGGAGCGAGCCGTACAGCAAAAGAACGTATTTCCCGTTTCCTTCGCTGATGATTGTGCTTGGCAGCGCAATGCCGATACTGAAGCTCTGCTTTCCATCGGGATGACCGTACTGTAGATAGTTGTTCCGGATTTCCTCGTCCGTGAGTGCCTTGAAAGCTTTGGTGATGTCGACCCAGCGGTCATTAGCCCACTCCGCTGTGATGTTGTTGGCAGGGTCGAGCCTGACTTTGTCGGGGTGGTTGGTCAGAGACAGTCTGCGATAATGCGACTTGATCTGCTTCTCATCTGCAGACTAAATATCGTCAGCAGAGACGTCCCTGCGCACATTCCGCTTGAGAATTCAGACATACCCTGGACACCCCAAGCACGTCGTACGGGTCCCATATATTCGGTATCAGACGTGCTGTCACCACCATCAAATAGATCATCCACACAATGACCAGCCAGCCCCCCAGCGCCAACAGCATCCGCTTGAGTTTACGCTCCCGGCGCCTTTGCTTCCTACGCTGTCCCTCGATGAGACCTGCATGGTGTGGTTTGAATTCGGATCGTATTCTTGGTGCTGTGTTTTCGAGTTCTGTAGTGATGGCCCGTCAGGATTGCCTATTGGGCGCAGTTGAGGCCAACGAACCTTTGCTTGGGGTCAACAGAGAGTACGTGACAGGAACTGTGATTAATGAGGCGATTGTCAGGACAAAGTAAGGGAAAAATTGCCCCTATACATGTCAGTGCTGTGCTGTATGCTCTTTGGATACTCCAAATCAACATTACCTGTTCATCGTAATTGTAGTCCGTGGGCATTTTGTATCCTGGTAAATGCGCTGCAGTCTGTAGACTTCGCGACAACCTTCAAGGCTGCCACACGAGACTGAGTAGACAAAGTATTGCTGTGTTGGACGTGGACAAAGGCAAAGGATCCTCGACTTTCTGGACCTGAAAAAGTTCAACCCTGTCCTCTTTCGGCTCGCAGTCGATGCCAAGGCCGCATGGAAACGGTGTTCTTTAAGAGCCACATCCGCACGTGATGTCACTACTGGAATATATTTCCGCCGTTGATCAGCTCCAGGTACATGGGTACCTAGATGCAGCCCTGGTATCCGACAACGCGACATCAACCTCCGGCAAAATTTCCATAACCACCGTGTCGCGCGACATGAGTGGACGAAAGGTGGTATCATTTATCTTCAGCCATGATTGATCTGACATACAAATTTAAGCCGCAAGCGAAGTCAGGATGGAAATAGCCATTCCCCTGACCTGTCAAAAGGTCTGGAGCCGGCGCAATGCGTTCCGCGGTGCGCCGCCTGCCTTGGGGGCTGAATCCTTCAGGAAGCTTGGAAGTTACTGACCATACCTAGGTACGGGGTACATTGTGCAATCTACGCCACTTGGGCACAGCATGGCTCGACAACGGCCTAACGTATCTCTCTATCCGCTGGGTCAATCCCTCGAAATCACTTGCGGGGTGTGGTTATGGCAGACCCTTAAAGACAGCCTTTCGCCATGAGCTAGTCTTCGCCGCTGATAGCTGTCCATTCTCATACCCAATCAACCAAACATGGACTGGCTCACGATCCTCCTGGCTGAGCAATTTCGATGGCACAACGGCAATCAGTATAAAACCATCGGCCAGGGCGTTGAGAACTTCCGGGTATGAGAGCTTGTGACCTGGCGGAGGAGAGTCTCGATTAGCCTTCCAGGAGGGATATTGACCGTACCCGGCTGAAACCAGCACATTGAGGGCGATCTGGCGGAGCCCGTAAACTGTCTGATCTGTTCGGCCGTCGTTATGCCCTAGGAAGGTTTGGAGCATTTCATCGGCTTGTCGGCGGCTTTCATTCCACACAAGTGTCATGATTCTCTCATTCAAGGCTTGCGCTACCAATTTGCGGTGCCGCTGCCAGTCTTGCCCGTCGGTCTGACTCTGTATGTTTGCTTCGATCTAAGATGAAGGTACCGTTACAGAAACTTACTGTTACGGTGTTCTCGCCAAAAATCCCTAGTAAATCTGCAGCGCCACCAGTAAGCCAGATATACCATGACTAGACATGAGCAGAGTAGCTCACGCTTTGTGACAGACGATTGAACGAACTGCTTCCTCATTGCAAGCACCATGTCCGCGACCTCGGGATCCCCGACCCAAAGCTCGTTATTCGCGGGCGTTACAAGCATGAAGACCGGAGCATGGCTCTCAGGATCCAAGGCATGCCAACCGTACACAGAGTATTTGATTCGTTTCCAGATGAAGGCTGGCAGGCGCTGATGCATGAATTTTCGCATAATACCTACGATCACCATCCATACCGGATTTGCGGGATTGACCGGACAAACAAGCACCGGCAGTCCAGACTTTTTGGCCTCATTGTAGTTATAGACTAGAGGCAGCACATACGAAACTCCGTAGATGAAAATGCCAGCCAGGAGGATCGTGAGCCAGTCCATGTTTGGTTGATTGGGTATGAGAATGGAAAGCTACCAGCGGCGAAGACTAGCTCATGGCGAAAGGCTGTTTTTAAGGGTCTGCCATAACCACACTCCACAAGTGATTTCGAAGGATTGACCCAGCGGATAGAGAGATAGGTTAGGCCGTTGTCAAGCCATGCTGTGCCCAAGTGGCGTAGATTGCACAATGTACCCCGTATGGTCAGTAACCTCCGAGCTTCCTGAAGGATTCAGCCCCCAAGGCAGGCGGCGCACCGCGGAACACATTTTGCGCCGGCTCCAGACCTTTTGACAACCTGGGCAAGTCAGTGGAATGGCTATTTCCATCCTGTCTTCGCTTGCGGCTTATATTTGTATGTGAGATCAATTATGGCTGAAGATAATTGATACCACCTTTCGCCCACTCATGTCGCGCGACACGGTGGTTATGGAAATTTTGCCGGAGGTTGATGTCGCATTGTCGGATACAGGGCTGTATTTAGGTACCTATGTTCCTAAGAAAGGCTTAACGGCGGAAATATATTCCAGTAGTGACATCACGTGCGGATGTGGCTCTTAAAGAACACCGTTTCCATGCGGCCTTG
>QQTW01000722.1_pt1 | contig 21468 bp, 19 predicted proteins | sample 1904831 | NCBI WGS metagenome assembly QQTW01 (sample SAMN09435610, study PRJNA476489) | Subsurface metagenome, whole genome shotgun sequencing project. | reverse complement strand
CTGAGCTTGTCTGCTGCAACATCCAATCGACAAATCTGGCCTGGACTGATAGAAGCTTATCGGCAATATTTGCCAGTGACCGAAACAACGCCAGTCCTGACTCTCCAAGAGGGTAATACTCCCCTGATCCCGGTTCCGGCGATCGCCAGCCGGATCGGCAGACAGGTGCGCGTCTTAGTAAAATACGACGGTCTTAACCCGACGGGAAGCTTCAAAGACCGGGGAATGACAATGGCAATCTCCAAGGCAAAAGAAGCGGGTGCCAAGGCAGTCATTTGTGCCAGTACGGGTAATACTTCAGCATCGGCAGCAGCCTATGCAAGACGTGGTGGAATGCGCGCTTTTGTACTGATCCCTGAAGGCTATGTGGCGCTGGGTAAGTTAGCACAAGCGTTGCTGTATGGTGCAGAAGTACTGGCAATTAAAGGTAATTTTGACCGCGCCTTGGAAATTGTGCGGGAAATGGCGAATACCTATCCAGTTACTTTGGTCAATTCAGTTAACCCTTATCGGTTGGAAGGCCAAAAAACTGCGGCGTTCGAGATTGTCGAGGCGCTGGGTAACGCACCAGAATGGCTGTGCATCCCAGTGGGTAATGCTGGCAATATTACTGCTTATTGGATGGGATTTTGCCAATATCATGCTGAGCTTAAGTGCGATCGCTTGCCCCGGATGATGGGATTTCAAGCAGTAGGAGCATCTCCCTTGATTACGGGTAAGCCAGTAACTAATCCAGAGACGATCGCAACAGCAATTCGGATTGGCAATCCCGCCAACTGGGAACGAGCGATCGCTGTGCGATCGGCAAGTCAGGGAGAATTCCACGCCCTCACTGATGAAGAAATTTTGGCAGCATATCAAATTTTGGCATCTGAAGAAGGAATTTTCTGCGAACCTGCTAGTGCTGCTTCCGTCGCTGGAATGTTGAAAGTGAAAGATCAAATTCCCAATGGAGCAACGGTAGTTTGTGTCCTCACTGGCAATGGACTTAAAGATCCAGATACAGCAATTAAATACAGTCAAAGCTCATTCAAGCAGGGGATAGAGCCGAATTTAACAGCAGTAGCTGAGGCAATGGGGTTTTAATTGGATTGTTATTTGTCATTTATTATTAGTCATTTGATAGTTAACAGTGGTTAGTTGTTAGTTGAAATTAACAACTAACCACTGACCAATGACTAACGACTAATGACCAATGACTAATTATGCTATCTACTCGCTTTATTCGGTTTTTTCGTCATCTCAACTGGCTGACGCTGAAGAAAACAGTTGCTCGTGTTGGTAAACGCAGGCTGCCAGGACTATCAGCAGAAATTGCTTATAATGCCATGTTGTCGTTGTTTCCAGCTATTCTGGCTATTCTGACGGCGATCGGCTTATTTGAGGAATCCTTGCAACCAATCTTCAAACGTATAGCGGTGCAGCTTAGTCAAGTCGCACCTGATGAGGCAATGGTTCTGATTCGGAATTTCGCCAAACAAATTACTCACACACAAAACACAGGTTTATTTTCTATCAGTTTTTTAGTAGCGATTTGGGTGGCTTCTGGTGCACTCAGTACCGCTATGACTGCCCTCGATCAAATTCATCAAATCCCAATAAAACAAAGACGACCATTCTGGAAAGCTAAGCTTGTTTCGTTAGGGTTAACCATCGGTACGATTCTGCTGTTGGTGACGGCTTCTTTCTTAGTCTTGCTCAGTGACTTGATTTTACAATTTTTTGCGCGTGAAAGTGGTTTTTATTTAGTATTAACCATTTGGAGACTGTTGAGCTGGCCTTTGGCTCTAATGATTGTTGCCGCCGCCTTTGCCTTTATCTATCGCTATGGGCCGAGCCACTGGGATTCTGGGACACCAATGATGCCAGGAGCAGTTTTGGCAGCTGTTTCGTGGGCGATTGCCTCTGGTATATTTCGGCTATATGTAGCCAGTTTCGGTAACTTTAACCAAGCTTATGGGGCGGTTGGGGCTGTGATTATTTTAATGCTTTGGCTGTATTTGAGCGCCTTGGTTGTCCTGGTAGGCGATCAGTTGAATGTGACTGTGGGCGAGGCAATGCGATCGCGCTCTAACTCTGCTTTGATAGAAGCTAAGGGCGCTTAAGAGATCTGGGGAACTGGGGGATAAAAATAACTCACCAGGCTTGTAGTAAATCTTGCTACAGGTACAGCACAAATTCAGGTTAACTATGTTTGGATTGGCAGTAAAAGACCTTAGATTAATGTACAAGTAGTAATATTATCGATGTCTGAGACTGGATGTGACAAAGCACCCCAAGTTTACTTCTATACAACGCCTGCGAAAACTCAGTCGCTTGCTCGATAATGCGATCGCTATTCCAGGTACGAAGTTTCGGATTGGACTCGATCCGATTATTGGCTTGATCCCCGGCGCAGGTGATTTTATTGGCACGGCGCTTTCTGCTTATATCGTAATCGAAGCGGCGCGGCTGGGATTGCCTAAACAGACTTTGGGGAAGATGGTTTACAACATCGTGTTGGAAAGTGTCGTTGGTGCTGTTCCCATCGTGGGAGACTGGTTTGATTTTGCTTGGAAAGCTAATGTTAAGAATATTGAACTGCTGGAATCACATTTAGGTGTTGCTCAGGAAAGTCAGAAGGCTTCTCGGTGGTTCATCTTGCTGCTGGTAGTTGGGTTATTCATGCTTTGTATAGGCTTAGTGTCTTTGAGTGTGCTACTAATTAGACTGCTCTTAAATGCAGTGAGTAGCTAATTGAGGTAGTGGCGGAAAAAATGCAGGACTGGTGGAAAGAAACATTTCCTAAAGGGAGACAAACTTTAACAATTATTGATGCCAACGGTCATCCAGTTTCAATCGCCTATGGTGAGAAAGGAACAGGAAAGCCGCTGTTTTTAATTCATGGAATTGGTAGTTGGAGTTACAACTGGCGACACAGCGTAGAACCTTTATCAAAACACTTTCGAGTGATTTGCTTTGATGCTAAAGGTTATGGGTTTTCTGACAAACCTCTGCGCCCTGAAAGACACGATCACCAATTGATTGAATTAGAGCGAATTATCAGCGCTCTATGTGACGAACCTGCTGTTGTGGTAGCAGAATCTTTAGGAGCTTTAATCAGTTTAGGAGTAGCTTTGGCTTATCCTAAGTTATTAGCGCGGTTGGTAGTGGTGAATGTGCCAATTTTTCCCGAACAGTTACCTCATTGGGGAATGTTGATGCTCTCCCAAATGCCATTAGATGCAATACAAGCAATTGATAATACTCGATTTACCTATTGGTTTGCACCATTGGTACGGGAAATTATGCGGACAGAGCGGCGATCGGTATTATTCGATCCTTCTATCCTAACAGACGAAGATATCTACTGGATCAGTTACCCGTTTATTGAATTTCCTGGGACTGTGACGAAAGTAGCCGAAGACTTACAAATAGCAGCGTCGGAAATTGAGCGATTACAAGCAAAAAAACCGAATTTAATCGCTAAAATTCAAAATCATTTGAGTGGAATTAAGTGTCCGACTCTGATTTTGTGGGGCGAACAAGATAGTTGGTATCCGCCTAGTGATGGGGAAAAATTGCTCAAGCTTATTCCTAAGTCTCAATTAAAAATTATTCCCAACTGCGGTCATGATGCTTCCGCAGGTGGTTCAAAAGCAGTCAACGCAGCAGTGCTTGATTTTCTTCAAGATACTAATTTTATTACTGCTGCTGTGAACGAGCAATTATAACTTGATGAAATTATTATTTCAATTGCCAAGTGCTAGGTGGGCATTGCCCAACTCTTAGCATTTCAGTAGCCCGGCATTGCCCACCTACATACTAATCCTACGCGATCGCAGTAAAAAAAAGTCCGCCGCAGCGGACTAGAGACAAGACAGGTTTTGAAGCTAATTCTAGAACCTAAAAGTGGTTCTCAGTGTACCTACGTAGATGTTGTCGTTGTTTTCGTTGTGTTCTGGATTGAACAGCACGACCACACCAGGAGTGATTTCGATATTGTCTGTAATTGGGAAACGGTAGAGCGCTTCTAAATGATAGGTAGTGTCTCTATCTTGGCGAACGGTACCTGTAGCAAAGTCATTGCTTCCAGCTCTTGGTGGTTGACCAAAGATCAAACCGAGTACGCTACCTTCTTTACCGAAGTCCTGTAAAGCCAAAGTTGCTGCCCAGTTCCAAATTTCGGCAGAATCTCCTGTGGTTACGTTAGCAACTCCTGTTCCATCCTCTGCTAAGGCGTATGTCAAACCGCCCCAACCAGAAATAGTTAATTTTTCTCCAAGCTTGAAGCTTCCTTGCACACCATAGTGATTTGCCGAAGTAGCTACATTACCGAAAGGTGAGTTGGCATAAGTACTGCCTACGCCACCAAGAACGCTGACAGTATTAGGATTGCCAGCAACCGTCAAGTCAGGGTCTGCACTATTATCGTAAGTGTGAGCGTAGGTCAGTCCCAAATTGATGTTGTCATTGGGACGGAAAGCTAGCTGAGCAAGGGCTGTATAATCCCCATTGAAAAGTCCGAAGTTCTGGTTGGGGTTCTCAGCATTTGCTGCTAAGTAACCTAAAGACAAGCCTATTTTACCTTTGGGGTTCAGATTGACTGTTAATCCGGCACCACCAGTGCCTTGGCGGTAGATGGGGTTGAAGCGCCCAAAGCGGGAAATTGCACCCCGACCGCTGCTTTCAAAAGCGGGGTTGAAGGTGTAGACGTTGTCGTTGAATTCAACGTTGTCAAAGTCTACTTTGACTTCAGCGATATCTCCCAGAGGGAAACGATAGAAGAAGTCATCCAGTAAAACGTCGTTTGCTTCATCACCGTCGAATGCCAGACGGGTCATATTTGTACCCGTGCGGGTAGTACCAAATGGAGTGACATTTCGGGCTTGCAAACGAGTTCTGAGTAAGTCTTTACCAGTAAAACTGGTATCAAAGTTAAGACGTGCTCTGTCAGCCAGAACTGTGTTTACATTTTCATCTGGAGCATTATCAGCATTAGGAGTTGGCTGACCTGGAGCAGCAGGAGAAGAGGGAACAGCTATTCTGTCAGCAAACACATCAGAAACAGCCGCAATTACTTCCCCAGTTAGTTTGGTGGTGGTGGAGAATTGATTTGCTTCTAATTCAGCCGTGCGGGCTTCCAAGGAATCAACTCGACCGCGTAAAGTGGCTACTTCTGCGGAAAATTCTTCTTGCAGGCGCTGTAAAGTTGCTAAGTCTTCTTTACGTACTCCGTCAGCGCCTCCTGTGGCAATCAGTTCGTTCACCCGGTCTAAACAAGCATTCAAACCAGCAGCAAATTCATAGCGGGTCAAAGCTCTGTTACCACGAAACGTGCCGTCGGGATAACCAGCAATACAGCCGTAGCGCTCTACTAGGGATTGCAATGCTTGGAATGCCCAATCAGTAGGTTGCACATCCGACAGTTGAGAAACAGATGTCACCTGAGCCATTGTATTAGCTGGTGCTGGCTCAGATAGCTGGGAAACCGATGTTTCCCCTACTGGTGCTGTGGTAGGTGCAGCTTGGGCGCGGCTTGATACTACTACGGTAGCAGCTAGTAAGATTGGACTTATTTTTAGAGTATTCCAGAATAGTTTAGACATACGTTTGTTCTCACTCACACCAAAGTTTTTAACTCTGTTGAAATTGCTTTCAAGCAATTTACTCACACTCTTTTATTTTTGCACTAATTTAGCTAAATTTGTCACCGTAATTGCACTACTTTAGTTACACTACGATCGCAATTTCAGCTAAACATTCACAACTCAACTCACTTTTGTTGGCAAAAGAATTATCCGCCGTTGATGCCTTTGCAGCATTCCTTCTTCTTCAAACTGCTGTAACATCCGAGTTACCGATACTCGTGTTGTATTAATTACTTCTGCCATTTCCTGGTGAGTCACTCCTATATCTATTAATTTTCCTCTATCTACGTCCCGACCAAACTTTTGACTCAACCAGATTAAAAACTGCCACAATCTCAGAGAAACTGGCTTGCGATGGATAATACTGAGTAGTTCCTCAGATTGTTGTATATGTGACAACATCGAATCTATCGTTTGATGCCACAACTGGGGTGAGATGATGCTTGTCTCTACACTTGTCAAGCACTCAATTTGATATGGTATGACCCGCGATAGAGGTTGACCGACAATATCACCCGTTCCCCAATATCCTAGTGTGATTAGTGTTCCTTGTTCGCTCCAGGTGACAGTACGAACTGCGCCCCGTTCAATTCGCCATAAGACGTTTTCTTTGGGCGGAATTAGATCGTGGCGACTAAATATCCGTCCAGGTAAGGGAGGAAGTAGGTTGAGAATTGGTGTAGAAATTGTCATATATATAAGACCTTTGGTTATGCAATTGAACTGTTATTTATATCTACGGTGATGTAAATTAAAGTTTGCTAATTACTAGCAAATTTTTTTACCCGTGACGGTAACGTTGAATAGCAACCACACTGGGTTTAGGTGGAGCATTATTGCTCTTATCGGGCCAATTGGAGCCGACAGGAACAGAGCGAATTTGCGGAAATTTTTCGCCTTCGGTAGTAGTGATAGTTACTTCGGAAGTTTCTATTGCTCGATCGCGGCGAATTCCATGCCCTTCTCCGGGGTGCTGAATTGAGAGAAACATCGTTTGCTCGTCTGTCGTAAAGCAAGGGCCGGTAGTTTCACACTCCATTGGCCCGATGCCAAATAAATACGCTTTTCCGGCGTTGGCTCCACTCGTGGGAATATACCAAATAGAGTTATTGCCAAATACACGGTCTTTGCCGCTGGTCATATCGGTGACTACCCACAGACCGCCATTGCGATCGACTAACAAGTTGTCTGGGTTAGAAAAACCCGCTCCCCCCTCTGCTGGCTTTCCTCCCATTGCTAGGATCTGCCAGCGGAAAGTTAGGGCGGCTGGTTCATTACCATCTTCTGTTAAGTGCATTACCCAACCGTGTTCGTAGGGTGTTTCACCTTTGGTCCCAGTGAAGATTCTCTTGTCTGGTCCCCCTTCCTTGCCGTTAGCGCCAGAGGTAAAGCTAATATATAGTGAACCATCAGGCGCTATTTCTGTATCTTCTGGAGCCGTAGGTGTTGCCCCTATGGCATTAGCAGCGTAGTGAGCGTCGATTAGAATTGCCCCTTGTTTTTCTTCGTCGTTGCCCAGGTAAAGGTCGCCCAGATTTTTGTATTGCTGTTTGAATTGTTGAATTTGTCGATCGCTTGTAGCTTCAAAATCACCACCTGTTGGAGATTTTTTCCCTTTGGGTAGTCTCAGCAGGTTGCCTTCGATGTAACTGGGTGAGTCTGGATCGATCGCAGTGTCTGCTTTAAGGGCAATCCAGCTACCAGTACCATCAGAATTGAATTTGGCAGCATAGAGCGTGCCATTTTGCAACAATTGGGAATTAGTTTTGTCTTTGGGATCGCGAACTCGATCGCGGCTGACAAATTTATAAACGTGTCCACCCGTGCGATCGCACCCCGAATAAAAAGCTAGTTGCTTACCTGCTGCTACACTTACACCCACTGCTTCATGACGATAGCGTCCTAGCCAAGTATGTTTAGTACCATAATCATTTGGGTTAGCTGGATCGACTTCGACAATCCAACCATATTTATTCCCCGCCAGACCAAATACATTACCTTGACCGAGTAATTCTCCTTCATCAAGTGCAAAAGCTAGTACGCTTGGGCTGAAAGCTGTACCATCAGCATACACTGCTTCTGGAACTTGGTTTTGAAAGTTTTCTTCTGCACTTAGCACCGTTCCCCAAGGAGTTGTTCCCCCAGCACAGTTAGCAAATGTACCAATGATGCTATCGCCTAGCCCATCAATGTAACCTTGTCCCTGCTGTTTGCGAAACACTGTGGCGGCGGGTCCAGTTACCTTCAGATATCGTCCATCTTCTAAACCAGAAATGCCACTAATGCGCCGTTCTGCTGGCGAAGGTGTGCGTTCCCATTTTCCTTCTGGTGTTTGACGAATTGCGATCGTTCCTATTCCCTGATCTAGCAGCGCTGCTTGACAAATTTCTCGAATTTGCGCTTTTAAGAAGTCATTTTCTGGCAAAGCATAAGCATCGATTTTAGATTTTCTTCCACTAGTTTGAGCATTGCGCTGCTTAATTGCTGACTGCACTTGTTTAAAAGGTAGTGACTTACCAATTACCTGCTCGTAGGTCTGCATCCAGGGGTAAGTGCTAATATACTCAAAGTTGATTGTCAGATACCCCCGATCCTTTCCGTTTGCTATAAACGAAAGATAGTCATTGTTGTAACCAAAACGAGAATCGCCTACTTTGTCACCCCAAGCTGCTATCAATTCGTAATAAAAACCTTCTGGCAACAACAAGTCATCAACTACTTCATACTTACTGTATTGCTCTAATTGTTGCTCTGGTGCGATCGCAGACGTTTCTAGTGGAAGTGGACCTTTAATTGATTTAAATGCAAAAGATGGCTCTGATTTGGCTGCTGTCTGTGCCGTTGGATTAATAAACGGCATCGGGTACTTTTTGCCACGAGTAGACATAGCGAGTGCAACTGCACCCGCACCCCCTGCCAAGAACAACAAGAAATTCCGGCGCTTGAGCTTCATTAGTAATCTATGGTCATTGGTCATTGGTTATTAACACAGGGCAAATGACAAATGACAAATGTCAAAAAACTAATAGCTTTGACAGTCTGATAGTAAAGCTATTAGTTTAAGAACAGGTAAGGATTGATTAAAATTTGACTGCGATCAAGAGCGTTGCCCTGTAACAATGTATGCTACTCGTTGACCAATATTAGTGGCATGATCTGCCATCCGTTCTAGATGACGAATCACTAACACTAGCAAAAGAATTGGTTCCACCACACCTTTGATATCTCGTTCTGTAGCTAGGGTATGGTAAAGCTGGTCGTAAGCAGTGTCTACAGCATCGTCCAGCCGCTTCACTGCTATTCCCGCCTGCGCGTCCAAGTCAGCCAATGCCACCAGGCTGGCTGCAAGCATTGCTTGAGCGTGATGAGACATCACTTCAATCTGCGGTACACAGGAATGGGGTGGATAGGGAAAAAGTTTAATCGCAATTTCAGCTAAATCCTCGGCATAATCTCCAATCCTTTCCAAGTCTCGCACCAACTGCATAAACGCACTTAACAAGCGTAAATCTTGCGCCACTGGTGCTTCTAAAGTCAACAGTGCTGCACATTCCATCTCGATTTGACGGTAGAATAGATCGATTTGTTTGTCCATTAAAGGCAGTTCCTCAGCAGCTACCAAATTCCGCGCAAATAGTGCTTGGTGGCTGACACGAAACGATTGCTCGACCAAAGCACCCATACGGAGAATATCCCGTTCTAGGCGTTTGAGGCGGCGTTCAAAATGGGCGCGATTGGAATGAGAATTGGAAATAATAGAATTCACTCTTAGCAATTCTTTTAATTGAATTAATATAAAACTTGTCCAATATAATGTTACTCAACAAAAATTGTCAGCTATTTACATCTGTCATAAGGTAGGAAGTTCAACTTGTAGCCAAGCGCCGCCAGTTTCTGGATGGTTCATGGCTTTGACTGCACCGCCGTGAGCTAGGACAATCTGCCGGACGATCGCTAAGCCCAAGCCACTACCTGTAGTTACTGGGGTGGCGGTTGAATCGCTCAAAGACGCAGAAGATTTTGTTCTGGCTGCATCTCCCCGATAAAGTCTTTCAAATACGTGCGGTAAGTCCGCAGCTGGAAAACCAGGGCCAGAGTCAATAATGTTTATCTGCACCTGCTTGCGGTTAGTTTCAGTACCACTCAAGTTGACTATAACGCGGATAGTTCCTTGAAAAGGGCTATATTTGATACTGTTATGGAGTAAATTTAGAAACACTTGGGTCAGGCGCGACTTATCTGCTTTAAGCCACACAGTTTCTAGACTAGAATAGCTCAGACTCAACTGTTGAGGTTGCGCCAAAGGCTCCAAAGTTTGCCAAACAGATTCGATTAGCGATCGCAATTCTACAGATTGACAATTCAGTTGTCGGCTGGGGTGTGTTTCCAACTGAGAGAGTTCTAACCAGCTTTGCACTAGGTAAATCAGGCGATCGATTTCAGGTAAAAGGCGGTCAAACCACTGACGCAAGGGAGACTCTAACTGCTGCTGCAAAGTTTCTACTACTAATCGGATCGAAGTCAGGGGTGTTCTAAGTTCGTGCGCTAAGTCAGAAATTAGGCGATCGCGCGCTTGAGTAAGATCGATTAACGGTTGCTGATTTTCTAGAAATACACCGACTTGTCCCTCTGGTAAAGGCAAGCTAACTGCTTTTAAACTCAGTGCTTTGAGTCCGCTAAGCGCTGCCGCATCTGCACTTGCTGGATGAAAAACCCATTCTTTCACCTCTGGTTGCTGCCATTCTCGCGTTCGATCGATCAAAGAGTCAAGTTCATAAGAGCGCACCAACTCCAATAGCAACCGCACTTGTCCAGGCTCCCACCTAGCTAAGCCCAAAAGTTGCTGCGCTTGCTGATTGCACCATAAAATTTGATTTTCGTCATCGACTTGCAAGTATCCGACTGGTGCGACTTTCAGTAGTTCTTGCCAGGTTTTTAGCTCGGAATGCAACTCTTCGCACTCCTGCTGTTGCTGAATAATTTCTCGTCGCAAGCGAGGCAGAGTCGATAAAGAAACTTCCTCGCCGTCGCTGGGCAACAACCGAAGTAAATGCCGCAATTTCTTCTGGAATTGGGTATACTGCCACAACCAAAGCCCAATTCCTATCCCCAGTCCCAGAAAAAACGCTAGCAGAGTCATTTAGATAAAGGATGAAGGATGAAGGATGTACGCTTCGGCGTTCCCGAAGGGTAGGATAAATTAATTACTAATCTAACCTCTCACCTCTCACCTCTACCCAAATCGATAACCAAACCCGCGCACAGTTACAAGGTACTCTGGATGACTTGGGTCTTTCTCTAATTTTTCCCTTAACCAGCGGATATGAACGTCAACGGTTTTACTATCCCCAACGAAATCTGTTCCCCAGACTTGATCGAGCAACTGTTCGCGCGACCAAACCCGACGGGGATAGGTCATGAATAGCTCTAGCAGCCGGAACTCCTTGGGCGAAAGGTTAGCCTCCTCTCCTCGCACCTTAACGCGGCACTCTTGAGGATAAAGACTGACATCCTTAAACTGTAGAATTGGTACTTGAGGCAAACTGCCCAACCGTTGACGACGCAATAATGCACGACAACGCGCGATTAACTCCCGCATACTAAAGGGTTTAGTGAGGTAGTCGTCGGCTCCTACTTCCAACCCTAAGACGCGATCGGTTTCACTCCCCTTAGCGCTAAGAATTAATATTGGTACTGGATTTCCTTGATGACGTAAAAAGCGGCAAATATCTAAACCATTGATTTGGGGAAGCATTAAATCCAGTATTACTAAGTCGAAGGGAAACTCGCCGAAAGCAGGCTCAGCACTTTGGAGCAAAGTAAGAGCAGATCTTCCATCAGCAGCGGTGGCGATCGCAAAACCTTCCGCCTCCAAAGCCATTACGAGCATTTCCCGAATTAGATTTTCATCTTCTACCACCAAAACGCGGCTCATCTGCCCGATTTCCACTTTGGGAGGACTTTTGGTTAATTCACGAGTAAACATTTATGACAACGCTGTTTGTCTGTTCTAGCATCATTATTATCCGATCGGATGACACCCAAACCTACCGGATAGCAGATATGAAATTTAGATGTGTCCCTATCTTGACAATATCCCATCACGGTGGTTTATTTCTTGTAGTACAAAAATACTAATTAGAACTGGTTGCTCTAACAATCTGTCCTTTGTTATTTGTCCTTTGTTCAACACCAATGACGAATGACGAATGACCAATATGTTTTCAGTATTTCCAACACCCTGAAATAACTGAGTTGAAGGCTACTTTAGCATTAATGAGGGTATAGCTTCGCGCGCATTTTTAACTCAGCTAATTATTACATATCATCACATATTTAAGGAGTTCAAGCATGAACAAATTTGCTGTCTTTGACTGCAAATAACAGATCGTGTTAGCATTTAAACGAATTATTGCTGAAAGAAAAAAGCTTGAACTAAAAATAGCAACCCGACAAGAGGAAGCAGAAAAGGAAAAAACAAACAAATTCTGGTAACTGCTTCTACTTACACGGTAGATAGTATTGTTAAAGGTCTAGCAGCTCTGCAATTATAATTTGGCAGTATCGTTACTGGACTATCACAAAAGTTAGCCAGAGAAAATTCTAACCTAGACGAACTCAAGCTAGCTCTATAAGGTGAAACTCAACACTTACAGGAATTACAGCAAATAAGAGTAATAGCAGACACTCTAGATATTTTAAATCGAGTACACAAAGAAAAATTAAAAACATTGGAGCAGGACGCTAACAACCTGAAGGAAGGACTAGAAAAAGAAAGAAATCAAACGCGAAAGCACCTGTGTCACTTAGGGTAATCTTAGGCAATCTAAGGCGAACAGCCAGGTGTGGAACTTACAACTCCAGCAGTCAAGAGAGCAACAGGAGCATATGCAAAATACATCACACAGCGAATCCGGTGATATTTTCGAGCGGCTTATGGCAATAAACGAAGAGGCTCAGACGAACGCACATTACGAAACTGCATACCATGTACTGACTGCCGCTTCGCACTATGCCAACGATACTGGCGACGAACAGCGGCTCGAAAGAGTGCAACAGGCAGCGAAAGCACAACGAGACTGGATTGACTGCCATGCACCGGAACACCGAATGTCAACGCAGTCAAGTAGTAAAAACCACACTACAAATTTGTACGATATGCTGATACGTCAGGCATCAGCGCAGATTTTGATCTTACAACAGAAACAGCGCCGAGAAAGCACTAAGAATTTGCCTTGGTTTGGAGATACCAGTAGAGAGATTTCCTAATCGGTATTAATTTCAATACCGATAGATGTTACGAGTAAGTGAAATATTTGTCTTCGTTACTAATGAGCAGCGTTTACTACAGTTACAAGGACTCGTATATTGGAAGCACCATCGCAGAGACATTAGGAGTTGGATGCTCCCGCAAAGTTTAACATGGATGATTCAATAGCCACAGATGCGATCGCTTTCTCTGATTTTCTCACAGTAGATATGCGAGTTGGTCAAATCCTTGAAGTAACAGAAAACCCCAAGGCAAAAAAACCAGCATACGTGCTGAACATTGACTTTGGCGAACTTGGACACAAAACCAGTTCTGCCCAAATTACTCAAAACTACTCGAAAGAAGAGTTGTTAGGAAAACAAATAGTTGCTGTCGTCAATTTTCCCCCCAAACGGGTAGCTGGTGTCAAATCAGAGGTATTGGTACTAGCTGGCGTATGTCAAGTGCGTGGAACGGTACTAGTCGAACCAAACCTAACCGTAGAAAACGGCACTCGCATTCAGTAGAGTAATTTCCCCTTTCCTTGCAGCGAGAGCAGCACGAGCAGTCATAATTCAAAATCTATGGCTCCAAAATCTAAAATTCCCTCGCCCCTAGTTTGACAGCTTGTCGTTTGACATTAACAGCGGCTGCATTGAAAATAAATACTTTATAGCTTATAGGCTGTTCTCAGAACAAGCTGATGGAATTAGACTTTAAGCGCATCTATAGAAGGTTTCCTGCTTAGCGTCACATTTGCTAGATTGTTGCAATTAATTTTCAATAAGCTTATACTTCTTTTCATCACAATTCAGCATTGGCAAGTTGTTTCTAAACCTAGGTGCTATGGCTTTCTCAACTGAAACTCCAACCCTATCCGCTAATTTGAAGCAGCGTACCTTTAGCCGTAACGATGTAATTCCGCTGCATCCGAATGTCTTACTGCGAATTAAGCGGGGTGTTGTCCGTACCTTAACTTGGAGTGAAGAGGGAACAGCAGCTGCACTAGGATATTGGGGCGTGGGAGATGTGGTAGGTCAACCTTTATCCTGTGTCCAACCCTATCAAATTGAGTGCTTGAGTATTGTTGAAGCTAGCTACATCCCTATACCTGAATGGGAACACGCATTAGATGCTATTTTCCGCCACATTCAACAAACTGAAGAACTACTTTGGATTGTTCGCCAAGCCAGTACTCACGCTCGTTTGCTACAAATGTTAATGTGGTTAGCCCGCAAGTTTGCCTGTAACGTCGAGCAAGGACAGTTAATCGATTTGCGACTAACTCATCAGGAACTTGCAGAAGTCATTGGTACAACACGGGTAACGGTGACGCGGCTACTCTCTCAGTTCGAGCGAGAAGGAATTATTTATCGTCCTCGGCGTAATTTTATTGTTTTAAATTCTTGTATCTAGGAAACACAAGTGCAGATTTAACAGTGGGACGTTTGCAGCAATGTCATTGGCTGTAAAGACAAAACTAATGGTTTTAGGCGTTGGATGTGTCGGTGAGAAAGCTACGCAAATAGTAGGCGCACGCTCAATTTGCAATAAACCTAAGATTTTAATGATAATCTATCGCAAGAATGATTCAACTAGTCGATCGCATATGAGACGTTAGACTTGCGCTGAATTATTCGAGGAAAGTAGAAAAATGGTTGTACTGGACGATACCAAGCGTAGCGCGATCGCTACCGAACTAGCAGATCTCAAAGCACTGCAACAGTTACTTATTGCTAATGAAGAAAAATTAATTCCTGCTGTCAGTAGCGATAAAGAAATTAGCGATCGCCTCAATGACTTTCTTAGAGATGACAGAGAAAATCTGAGTGCGATCGAGGGTGTGATTGCTAAATTTGGTGATGGTTCTGTCCAGCCAAGAGATACGATCGGGCAGTACATCGAGCAAGTGAAGCGCCTGATGGACGGTAACGAGCTAACGTTATATCAAAAAGTCTCTGCTCACGAACGAATCAAGCACCAAACCGTGATGACTGGCTTGATTATCCACAAAGCATCTCAAGTCACGGGTGATGATGTCAAAGAAGCGATCGGACCACTCAACCAAGTTAACTTTCTCAATCGCGCCCATCAAGAGCAATTGAAAGGCATTCTAGAAGTTTTGGGAACGCGCGAACTTACAGGCAAAGACCCAGATCAGGGCGTTTGGGCAAGAACTCAAGATGCTGTCGCCGCTTTAAGGGGTGTATTTGAGGGACTGACTAAGTAACTTTTATCTCCAACTGCTCGTTCCCAGACTCAGCCTGGGAACGAAAGATTATTGTTAAGAATAATTGCATTAACCAAATTATTGATTTTTAATTTCAATAATTCCCGATCTGGATCGGCAAAACACCCGCCTCTACCTATTTACACAATCCAAAATCCTGATATTCTATCAACCAATAAGTCAGCGTGTAAGCGTTGCCCGCAGGAGTTATGGCTTTTGATGCCAATCCTGATGCAGCAAATAATTCCCATTGCTGTTGAAAGGTAAAATTTTGTAGCTAAATTGACAGAATTCAAATTTTATTCATGCAGCAACAGTAAAATAGTATCAGGCAATACTGTTTACCTGAATTAAAAATGAATTTTGCAGAGAATCTAGACTGGGAAGAAGCGTTTATCTATCGACCAGGGCAAAAAGTTGAGTTAAAATCTCAGCCTGGAACCTTTGATATTATTGCTAGCTACGAACCAATGATGGTGCCGCCCATTTGGTTAGTCAACGATCCCAAGCCTCGATATGCTCATGAATTGCAAGTAGTTTCGCATCCAGTGAGAAAATTGAGGTCTATGGTTGCAGCTGCATCTGCGTCATTTGATAGATGTTAAATATTTGCTGCTACTATATATTTTTGATTGCTAAGGATTTTAGCTAAATTTATAGCTCACAAATAGCTTTGCTATGGAAGCAATTTCGGCTCTGAGAATTTGAGCTTATTGTTTGAGCAACTCTTTAAATTAGAACAGAATAAAAAATATAGTCAGTGCCACCCCAGAAACGCCCACCTGAAAACCGTAGAAATTTTTCTTTAATTGCTTTAGCTAGGCGCAACCCACTGACTATTTCGCGGTGGGTTCTGCTTTGGGTAATAGTTGGAATGGGGTGTGGCTTGTTTGCTGCATTGTACTGGCTGGTATTAGAGTGGCTGACTCATCGCTTGGAAGTCTTTACAGGACTGAGCTTATTAATTGTGATGCCACTAGCTGGCTTGTGTGTTGGTCTAGCGATCCATTTTTTGGGCAATCCTGGTGAAATTGGCTTAATTGTAGATAATATTCACTTTCGGGGCGGACGGCTGGATAAACGCGAAAATCCTTCAATGATTCTTGCTTCCTTAGCCAGCATATCAGCGGGTGGTAGTGCTGGGCCGGAAGCTCCTTTGGTTCAAGTCACAGGCTCTTTCGGGACTTGGGTTGCTGACAGACTGAAATTGTCAGGTGAAAACCTGAGATCCTTGAGTATAGCTGGGATGGCGGCTGGCTTTACCGCTTTATTTGGTGCGCCTTTGGGTGGGGCGATTTTTGCCCTCGAAATTTTGCACCATGAATATGTTTTGGAGTACTACGAAGCAATCTTGCCAGCAATTGTATCAAGTTGTGCTAGCTATGTAGTATTTGTTGTAATTACACGCCTAGGCATTGGGCCTACTTGGAATTTTCCCCAATATCAGTTAGACAATATTGATGATTTTGCAATGGCAATTGTCTATGGGGTGTTGGGTGCTATAGCTGGATGGATATTTGTTGGCATCTTTCGCATATGCGATCGCCTATTTGCCAGTTTACCAGGCCCTGTCTACTTGCGGACAACTCTTGCAGGTTTAGTGTTAGGCATTTTAGCAGCAGTATTTCCCCTGACTCGTTATTTCGGACACGAACAGCTTAACTCGGTGATTGGCTCTGACTTCAGTTCCTTTGCTTTGTTGAGCTTAGCTTTGGTTAAAATGCTTGCCATTAGTGTCACAGTCACTGGTGGATGGCGGGGTGGGATTATTATCCCGCTCTTTTTTACGGGTGCTTGCATCGGTAAGGCCGTAGCATTCACTAATCCTAGTCTTCAGCCTGTGCTGGCGACGATTTGTATTATGGCAGCACTAAATGCAGCAGTAACGCGAACGCCTGTAAGTACAAGCTTACTGATTGCTAAACTTACTGGATTTAGTCAATTCACACCAGTGCTGTTTGCAAGTTTAGTTGGTTTCTTTCTCGCTCCTAGAGTTCCCTTTATTGCCTCTCAGCTTAAACTCAAGCAAGATAAATCTGCTGAGTGATAAATCAAAGGAGTTATTGCGCACTTGATACATCATAAATGCGATCGCAATTGCAGTACAGCTGTATGTAGTTTATAAAATAAGGTTCTGTTCTAAATTTTTATAAACAACTGAGGGCTGGAAACTATGGCACGTTTGGCACTGCTGAGTGTATCTGATAAAACAGGAATAATTGACTTTGCCCGTAGTCTGGTAGAAGAATTTGGGTTTGATATTATCAGCAGTGGTGGCACAGCCAAAGCTATTATTGAAGCAGGTTTACCAGTCACTAAAGTTGCAGATTACACGGGTTCGCCTGAAATTTTGGGTGGAAGAGTCAAAACACTACATCCTCGCATTCATGGTGGAATTTTAGTACGGCGGGATGTACCTCAAGATCTTGCAGATTTGGAAGCGAACAATATCCGCCCGATTGATTTGGTTGTGGTGAATCTTTATCCTTTTGAGCAAACTATTGCTAAAGAGGGAGTGGCGTTAGCAGAGGCAATTGAACAAATTGATATTGGTGGCCCTGCTATGTTGCGGGCTGCTGCTAAAAATTTCGCTCATCTGACAGTTTTATGTCAGCCTTCGATGTATGCAGATTATTTGCAGGAGTTACGACATCAGGGGCAAGTGTCGTTAGAGTTTCGCTCCTCCTGCGCCCAAAAAGCATTTTTGCATACATCTGGATATGACTGTGCGATCGCAACTTATCTGGCGAATCAATCTTCACAACAGACGCAAATTGTGTCTCTACAACCTTCAGAACAGACGCAAAATTTTGCGTCTCTACAACAATTCACGCTTTCTGGGAAACAGATACAATCACTGCGATATGGTGAAAACCCCCATCAACCCGCAGCTTGGTATCAAACTGGAACGAATTCAACTGGTTGGGCTGCTGCTACTAAACTCCAGGGTAAAGAACTCAGTTATAACAATTTGGTAGATTTGGAAGCAGCACGGCGAATAATTGCTGAATTTACAGATACGCCAGCTGCAACAATTATCAAGCATACAAATCCCTGTGCTACGGCACTGGGAGATACTATTTCGCAAGCATATGAAAAGGCTTTTAAGGCTGATTCTGTTTCTGCTTTTGGTGGAATTGTCGCCTTGAATCGTCCTATAGACGCAGCAACAGCAACGGCTTTGACGCAGACATTTCTAGAATGTGTGGTAGCACCGGGATGCGATGCACAAGCACAAGAAATTTTGGCAGCTAAGTCTAAAGTGCGTATTTTAATCTTACCAGATTTGGGGAGTGGTGCGAAGGAAACACTCAAAGTTATTGCAGGTGGTTTCCTCGTGCAAGCGGCAGATGATGTGGTAGCGGATACCAGTCAATGGGAATTTGTGACTGAAAAGCAACCCACCCCAGATCAATTAGCAGAATTATTGTTTGCTTGGAAAGTATGCAAGCACGTCAAATCTAATGCCATTGTAGTTACAGGCGATCGCACTACCATAGGAGTAGGTGCAGGACAAATGAATCGCGTCGGTTCGGTTAAAATTGCCCTAGAACAAGCTGGGGAAAAAGCCAAAGGCGGATTTCTTGCCAGCGATGGTTTCTTCCCCTTTGATGATTCTGTGAAGACAGCCGCAGCAGCAGGAATTACAGCTATTGTGCAACCTGGCGGAAGTTTAAGGGATAAAGATTCGATTGCAGCTGCGAATGAATTGGGGTTAGTAATGGCGTTTACGGGTGTGAGGCATTTTTTGCATTAAAGTAGGGTGGGCAATGTCCACCCTACTGTTGCTTATGTCACAGATAGTTGAACTGAGAGGTAGAAATTGGCTTGTTAACGAATTGCTGCAAGCCAATTTGGAAGTAGCATTACCTCTGCGTGACAGGGGTATTGATTTAATTGCTTTTGCTGACTTAGATACGCACGTCCAATCATTTATTGCTCGTCCCATTCAAATGAAAGCAGCCTCAGATAAATCGTTTGGTATTCACAAAAAATATGCACAATTTCCAAATTTGATTATTGCTTATGTTTGGTATCTCAACGACCCAAGTAAAACAGTTACTTATGGTTTAACTTATCACGAAGCCGTTCAGGTTGCTGATGAAATGGGGTATACTAAAACTCCTTCCTGGAAAGAAAAAGGCTTTTACTTTACTTCACGCCCTAGTGTAGAGCTTCTAAATTTCTTAGAGTCATATAAAATGTCGTCACCGCAGCAGTGGTGGGAGAAAATTATTAATATGCCTTAAAGCGGTCGCACTCTAAATACTAACCTAAATTCCTAAAATCAATCATCGTCTGTAAATAAACATCAGGGATTCCCGTATCAAAACATTTTCCTTTGACAACATATCCTGTCATTCCTTCTTCCTGACATAATCTATCGAGACAGGATGTTAACTGAAATTCTCCGTTTTCCCGAATGTTATTTCTTATATGTTCTTCTAAATAATCAAAAATTTTTGAAGTAAGTATATATAAACCAAACACACCAAAAAACAGATCTTCTGCCATCCCCTCTACACGCAAATATTGGCGCGCATATTCAAGATCTGCCTTTTCATAGATTTGCGTTACTGAAAGAATAGAATTATTATTTTGCCAACTACCTGTGATACAGCCAGATTTCTCAATAGTTTTACCTGACATCACAGTTAAGCCAATAACGCTTTGATTGACTTGTTCGTAAATATCTAAAATTTGACTTGTACAAGATATTTCAATATCAGATAAATAAATATGGTCGCCCAACATCAGCAAAAATGTTTCATCTTTTACCCATTTTTTAGCACAAAATACAGCATGACCGTAGCCTTCTTGTTCTTGTTGTGTTAAAATAGTAATTCTGCTACCTAAATCGTGTATATATTGGCTATATTCTTGATTTTGTGGTGATAATTTATTGAAAACTTCTGTTTTAGGCAGTGCTTTAAAGAAATCTTCAAACAAAACGCGATCGCTTTTTTGCACCACAATCCCAATTTCTTCAATTCCCCCACTAACAGCTTCTTCCACAATTGCCAAAATTACAGGTTTTGCCCTACCATCTTTATCAATTATTGGAAAAAACTCGTTTTTAATTGCCTTGGTAGCTGGAAACAAACGAGTGCCAAAACCTGCGGCGGGAATCACAGCTTTTCTAACTTTATTTATAGACATAAATTATTAATTTTAAACTAACCACATGAGCTAAACTAAATTGGGAACAATCTAATGATAGACAACTTAGCTGATACCCAATATCCAATTCACGATTTGCTGCGCCAACGCTGGAGTCCTCTAGCTTTCTCACAACAAAGAGTTGAGCCAGAAAAACTATGCAGTGTCTTAGAAGCAGCAAGATGGGCGGCTTCTTCTTACAACGAGCAGCCTTGGAGCTTTATCGTTGCCACCAAGGACAACCAGCCTGAATTCGACCGTTTACTAGGCTGTCTAGCGGAAGGCAACCAGGAGTGGGCGAAAAACGCTCCGGTGTTAATGCTATCAGTGGCGAAGCTTTACTTTGAGCGGAACGGCGTGGAAAACCGTCACGCTTTTCACGATGTTGGGGCTGCTGCTGCCCTTTTGTCAATACAAGCAACGGCTAATGGGCTATTTATCCACCAAATGGCAGGATTTGATGTTCCCAAAGCTCGTGAAGTGTACGGCATTTCTGAAGGCTATGAGCCAGTAGCTGCGATCGCGTTAGGTTATCTAGGAGATTCAAAAACCCTGTCTGAAAAGTTGCAGCAACGAGAGAACGCCCCACGCACTCGCAAACCCTTAGAAAAGTTTGTCTTCTCTGGCAGTTGGAACCAGGTTTCGCCACTAGTCACAAGCCAAGATTAAGGCAAAAAAGAATATTGCACAATAGGAGATTAAAGGCAGCTAAGCGAGAACGTAGGAGCAAGTTTACTCGTTACCCAGCTTTGGCTTGGTAACGAGCGGAAATTTTCTCACCCAACTACAAAATTAACCAATTTTCCAGGCACAACAATCACCTTCTTAATCTCCTTACCCTCGATGTAACGCTGGGCGAGTTCTGATTCACGCGCGTATTTTTCCAGCGCTTGCTTATCTGATTGGGCTGGGACTTGTATCGCACCGCGAGTTTTACCCATAACCTGAATTACCAGCGTCATTTCATCAGCCACCAATGCATCTGGATCGTATTTGAGCCAAGCTTGTTTGTGGACTGAATCAGTATTACCCAGCAGATGCCATAATTCTTCGGCAATATGGGGGGCAAAAGGTGCCAATAACAGAATCAGCGTTTTGATTCCTTCGGCATAAACTGGCGAATCTTTACAGGTAGCATCACTTAGAGCATTGCTCAGTTTCATCAATTCTGAAACGCCTGTATTAAACTGATATTCGCC
>QQTW01000721.1_pt1 | contig 21472 bp, 22 predicted proteins | sample 1904831 | NCBI WGS metagenome assembly QQTW01 (sample SAMN09435610, study PRJNA476489) | Subsurface metagenome, whole genome shotgun sequencing project. | reverse complement strand
GTTGAAGATGGCCAGACATTTGTCGCCTCGTCTGTCGTCATCGTATCATCAATCAAGAGGCCATGACTGGACGGTCGTGCTCGCTCGCGATGACGATCAACAACAGCATCTGTCAGGGCTTTAGCGATGGACTGGTGGTGGGCAAGCATATGGGAAGGAACGATACCTAGACAGACTGGAATTTAATCCCCCTAAATCCTCCCCCACATCTTTGTATTGGTTCAGAGCAGTCCAGTGATGACTGTCATTTAAAATGGTGACGAGCCTTCCACATACTCAGTAATGAAACGTGACGACAGACGAGGCGACAAATGTCTGGCCATCTTCAACGCGAGCTACGAGAACTCAGCGCACATTTCATCGACAATCCGAGACTCGGTTCAATCCTGTCATGGCGGCGATGACGACAACGACAATACTGTATCTCCTCCAAGGGAGTAAGCGATGTTCAACGAAAATCTGACCAGGAGACGAGGTCGCTAACAGGATCAGCCTGATACTGTACGAAGTACCAACACGAAGCTGGTCAGAAATTCGTCGAACATCGTCTTTCCGAGCGGGCCGGCCCATTCGCGAAGAGTCTGTCGGTAATTCGTTGCGCAATCAGCTGTCTGTGGGCCCAAATTTTGTCGACCATTTGACCACTTAAACCCCTCCTTCTTCGGTACTTACTAGGTAATAAACATTTTGAAGACTTTTAGTGCGCAGGTTGTTGATATCGACGGGCCCCTTGCCGATTCTGGATTGAGAGCATTTCAGAGCCCAAATGCCTGTCAGATTGAGTGCCAGTAATCGGGTCAGCGGGCTCCTCGTTGTACTCGCAACAATGAAGTCGCTGAGGAGGAGGCCTTGGTCTTTGAGCTGGTAAAAGTGCCGTGGAACAGAGTAGAACCGGATGAGCAAAAAATTACTCGCTTGATGCAACATATAACAATCAAGGCCAATGGGTGATAATGCAGACAAGAAAAAGAGAGTCTTGAACAACTTCAACTCAAACTCATGCGTGCATCATCGCCCACGCCCCATCCACCACCACCCTCCTGAGACGGACGAGGAGGAAGAGCAGGATGATCATCGTCATTGGTTTCTCTTCTCCCTCGTCCTCGATGCTTTTCATGGCCATGTTTCTCTTTGCTATTCTCATCTTCACCGCCACCTGGATCGTGATCGCCGCTGACGTTGCTACTGACTGTTGGAGCAAGGCTGCTGATACTGATACTTCTGCCGGGGCTGAGGTTCTTGCTACTCCGTTTGAACCACTTTCTTCGCCGGGAAGGACTATCCGTTCTCGTGCTATGGCTGGTAATGGCCGAGGCGTTGTCGTCTGTGATCGACTCGGCGTACTCCGAAGGAGGTGGCTCAAGCGTAGAACGAGCTTCGTTGTCTGTCCTTGCTTCCGCCTTTAGGCGGCTGTTGTTCTTTGGATCGATATCTTCTTCTACTTTGTCGGTCACTTCCACGAGTTCGGCGTCGCGGTACCATTTCCGACGTCGCGTATATCGTCCCCACCCATCTTGCCGACGGCCATCGCGCCACTGAATCATCTAGGATCAGCAACGTCATGGAGAAAGTAACGATGCATATCATACCTTGCCGTCGTAGTAGATCCACCCTCCCCCACCATCCGTGGTCTTGCTCGGACGACGGCCATTATTATCAGCAGCCCCACCACCTTCTTCGCCCGGCCCAGCGCCCTCGACGCGCCATTCGCTGCCGTCCACCCATCGCCAGAGCGAGCTGCCATCGTCCACCTCGGGCAGTCGAAACTCGTCTTTCGACGGAACTGGGTTCAGATGTTCGTCGGTCCACGGAGCACGTTCGTAGGCAAAGAGGTTGTTGGTCCAGCCCAGTCCGAGCCATCTTCTTTGATTCTCCCAGAGCGTGAAACTGAACCGGATTCCGGTTGGTTGCGACTTCCGGCGGGAATCAATAGGCAGGTTGGGAGTGCTTGAGAATGTTGATACGGATCCATTGGCTGCATTCGCTTTGAGAGCACCCGGCTCTGGAGCGGACGTTGCAACTTCTGCCGGGATCCCAGTCGCCAGGGCGCAAAGATGTCGAACCGTCCTCGAACGCCAGAGAATGGCACGTGAAACTCGTGCCGCCCGAGAGTGCCAGCCCAACACCACGGTGCCCACTGCCAGCACGACTCGCTTGGTGGTGATGATTCCGAGTGCGGGGTAGGCCAAGATGATCCAGATAGGTGTGATACATGCCAATCTGACGAGAACGGCTCCAAGGACCTGGCTGGAAGACAACTGATCCATGATTTGAAAACACGGATCGACCAGGATGTTGCATCGTGACGTGAAGACCTGTAACGTCTCGACAATCTCATCCAGGGTTTTGTGCTGCTGGCCATCTTCTCGGACATCCTCCTCTTTGCCCTTCCCCTTCTTGTTCTCGCTACTTCTTCGACTCGCCGTGAGCAGTGGCGAAAACCGTCGTGCGTAGATGCTCAGCACTAGTCCCGCCGCCACTAGCAAAGGTCCACCCCATCGGAGTAGTTGATCTCCATACAGCACAACTCCCCAGAACGCGGCGAGCAACAAGAAGCTTTCCCAGGGGTCGTCCGTCGTCCAGGACAACCAGCCCACGAATCGATTGAGCTGGAGGAGGAAGGGATGAGAATATGCCAAGGTCCGGGTGATCTGCGGAGGGGTGGTTGCGAGGAGAGGAGACTTCTGCTGGACCAGAATCGAGGATCGCTCTCGTGAAGCTGCTGCGGGGGCGTGCACAAGTGACGCTGGAGAGAAGACGGCTCGAATGGGTGTGCCATTGGCATTATTGTCCTTGGACGAGCTCCCCTTTCGCCCTCCATCCGAGGCATACTGCGGAGTCGAGGACATTGAGTCGAGCCAGAAGGTGTCTACGAGCGTTTATCAGCATTGATCCAGGACGAATTAAGGCGAGCCTGCAGGGTGCCCCACCAATGGCGGCCATTCAACGTTGCAACGACAGATCTCCAATGTCGATCTCTACATGGTGGATCTCGCATCATCGCTAGAAGCTTGTTAAGAACTGGACGAATTATAGATAACGCTGTTCGTATGTGGAATTAGTTATCGCGTGTCCATGGTCATGCGGCTCTTGGTGATGATGCGATGGCGAGCATGTGAACTCTGCGAGGCACAACCGAGCGTCATCGAGTTGCACAGGTCAACGCTCAACTGCAAGATCTACAACATCAATATCCTCAATTCTTTATCAGCATATGAATCATTAAAGACAATGACAGAGCAATCCATTATGAGAACAACTCACTGTGCATCAACCATGGCGTTGAGAGTTTCCAGGGAAGTCTGCCTAGGTCAGCTGATGGCGGCTAAGCCTGCCTCACACCAAGCCCGCGCCTAGACTTTCCCCGTGATTTTGTCCCTTTTTGCCGCGAACGTCGACGTTCTTCCGAGTGGATTTTTCTTTCGCCTGCCGGCCATCATCTTTGAACCTCCTGCCCCTCCGCCTTGATGGTATGTAACAGCACCGAACTCCTCTCGGGGCTCATCTTGCTAACAATGTTATTTGCAGGCCCACCGCCTGATCGCACAAATCGTCCTGACCGGCTCTCGTGTCCTTGGCCGCGCCTTCATCGAAGCCTATAGACAAGCCGCCGCCTCCCAGCGACATGCGGCAGCAGTTGGCACCTCTGGCAGCGCAGCGACGGGAACCGCTAAAAACAACGTCGCCTCGGCCGGTCTCACGCTCGACGAAGCCTGCAAGATCCTCAATGTCGCGCCACCACAAGCCGGCAAGGCCAACATGGAAGTCGTCTCGGAACGGTTCAAGCGGCTATTCGACCTCAACGATCCTCAGAAGGGGGGGAGTTTCTACCTGCAGAGCAAAGTGTTGAGAGCGAGGGAGCGTATCGAGATGGAGGTCCGGCAAGCGGAGCGGACGGCGCAGCAGGAGCAAGAATTGAAAGGGGACTGGCATCCGAAGATCTACAAGAATCGATAGCACTTCGAGTGGTCGTTCGGTGTTTTTGTTCGGCAAAAGGATACCAAGGATCGCTGTTTGGGCACGCCATCCATCGGTCACTGGTTCCGAATTTCGGTCTCAGCCACCTTTCGCGTTCTGTCTTCATGCATAGCACGGCGTCCCGGGTTTGGTCACATCTGAGGCTCCCGTTCGAGCATCATCTCTACATCTCACTACTCTACTTGTTCCTTGTATCTGTCGGATTTCTGGCTGCCCGTTTGCATGTATCTCTCCTTTGGAGATGGTCATGACGACGAAGCACAGCATAACCTTACTGGCTTAAGAGTGGATGTCTGGCATGGTGGATGCTTGTCCTGAGATATTTTCGCTCAACAAGCTGCTCCTCTATCAGAAGAGTACCAGATAATACGGGTCTTCCCAAACATCCTAGAATTCGATGTCTTGGAGACATATCATCTGCCCAGGTGCTCGCAACTATCTGGAGCACGTCATAATCGTTCGAATATTTGACGGAAAAGGTGGAAGAAAATCACTCGATGACAACTGGATTTGAACCCGGAACCAATCAGCATTGAGAAGAATAGCAAAAAGTTCAGATTCCGATCGATCTTATAACATCGCTCGTTCGGATCCTATGAAACCTTGCCCCTTCGAGGGGGTAGGTTTGCGTGAGGCATTGCTACTAGGCCCGCGTCCCCTTTGCGTTGAGTGACTGCGTATGGCTCTTGGCGATTTAGACAGGGGTCGGGTGGGAACTGAGTCTGACCACCAACGCCATATCACCTCGGGTTAGAATACCAGTGGTTAACGACAGTATATATTTCTTGGACGATGAAAGTGTTGTGGAGGTAGCCATGGGAGGCTCTGTGCTTGAGGGGATTGCTTATGTCATAAAAGGTCATGTGATATTCGACTGGTCGATTCCTGTCAGTAATTTGTATCAATCATACGGAGCACTTTGCATGTGTCGAACTCCGCTATTCACTATACCATAGATTCCCTTTACTCTTTGCAGCTCTATCTTACGAATTTCTATATCGTCTGGGTGAGGTCTCATCCTCGCCTTTTCTTGGGCGTTTAATCAAGGTTATCGATAGGAGCGCGTCGGCTGTCGGCGCTTATCGACTCCCGACATCCACGCAGCGATCGGCAGCGGAACTCGATCAGGGTCTCGATGAGCACGCCGACTCGTTCATGCGAAACGTAAAGAAATACACCAACTTAGCGGCTTCAGAAATGCAGGACCGCAGTCAATCTAGACCCTGCGTCACCGATTAAGGATTACGCTATCTTCGGGCTAGAGCTCTAGCATGGGAACTGGTGCTTGCAAATCATCCGGCCCGGTCCGAAACAATGGGTCAAGGCGTCGACTTGAAGCCTGGCGCGTGGGATGGCGTGCTGCCTCGTCCGAGACCGCAGAGTAACGCCGGTGCGATGAAAATCTATTATAAACACTGCGCGATGGCCGACGAGGACGTCTTACCCCTGGCGCTCTCTAGAACTAGTTGCGGGAGGTCCGGGAGCTTACTCAGTCTACTGCGTCATCGCCGCCCCTGTGGCAAATATATACCTCGGGATCTTTCTGGCCATACATTCCTCTTGGACACTGGAAGCTCTTTTGCGGAAGATTCGATATTCCAATCTCAATTGGATATACTATTTTCCTTCTCGCCGGAAACGGTCGACTGGAGCTCAATTTATATCCAACGAAAGACGCTTGCGGCGGCCGAATTTTCAGCAACTATAATCGATCTTCAGGATTTGCCTAACGACGAACCTCACCCGTTGGAGGAAGGAGTCCAGCTCACTCGACAGACCTGTCGACTTAGTCAATATGCCTGGTTCCAGGACTCCATTATCTGCGGCGATACCTCCCCTCCTCTGTGGGACGGCCACGTTCAACTCGCAATATAATCCAGACCCCTTTGCTCTTCCGACCACCCAGATTGTTCAACGGGCTTTACAATCTGGCATCCGTGGCTTTGATACCTCTCCGTACTATGGCCCGGCCGAGGATCTTCTTGGACAAGCACTGGATACCTCGGAGATACGCGAGCAGTATTCACGGAGAGACTACTTCCTTGCCACCAAGGTCGGCCGTATTGCCAGCCAGAAGTTCGATTATTCGCCCACCTGGGTCCGGTTCAGCATACGGCGAAGTTTGGAACGACTGCGAACCGGCTATCTGGATCTCGTCTATTGCCACGACGTCGAATTCGTGACCCCTCAAGAGGTTCTAGCAGCGGTGACGGAGTTACGAAAGATTCGCAACGAAACCGGAACCATCAGATATATCGGAATCTCGGGCTATCCAGTGGATGTGCTATGCGAGCTGGCCGAATTGGTTCTCCAGGAGACCGGCGAACCCTTGGACGCGGTCATGTCCTACGCCAATTTCACGTTACAAAATACTACCCTGGGCTCGAAAGGACTTTCACGGCTGCTGGACGCTGGCGTCGATGTCGTGCCCAATGCGTCTCCGCTCGGGATGGGCCTGTTACGACGGAACGGGGTGCCGGTCGGGGCTCAGGGCGACTTCCATCCGGCTCCCAACGGTCTACGCAAAGCGTGTCGGCAGGCAGCCAATTTTTGTGACGAGCATGGCATGACACTCGAGACGGTGGCGATTCGCTTTGCGCTGGAAAACTGGTTACAGGTGGGCCAGGTCGCTGGTGCCAATTCGGACATCAGTCGAGGTGACAAGAAGAGCACCAACAGCAATCGGCTTGGCGTCAGCGTTATCGGCGTTAGCACCGTCGACGAATTGGTGCAGACCGTGAGCGTCTGGCAGGACATTCTCAACGAGCTGAATGGAGCCGGAACAACTGCAGCGGCTACGGATCTTCAATCGAACGGTCACTCGACGAACGGGCTCAATCGAAACAGCGTCCAAGGGCTGTATCGAGGCGTTCGGAGCATTCTCGGACAATGGATCGACTACGCCTGGCCGAGCCCGGGACCTGAGTTCTCGATCAGTCACAGCAAATTCGCCGCTGCATTTCAGCAGACACCTTCGCCACCGGCGGCAGATGTGCTCTTGGACGAAGTGGCGTAACGACTTTGACCGGGATGGGCTCGAAGAATGACAAGCAACAAATCTTGGATCATTGGTTCTCGAAGCAGAACATTACGCCAGAGTTTCATATCGATTTGGTAATTTCAGGCAAAGGAGGTCGTCATCAACGCATCAGCGTCAGGGATCACCCTGAATATAGGGGTGAAGTAAGCCCAGTCCTCGGTATGCATCATCTAGACAGCTGTTCGAGGCTCTTTTGATTACGACTTGATACCATATAGAAGCAACAAATTATATTCTTGCCAAGTCATTCTCTTACGCTGTGCAGCTTTGCGTTTTGTTTACCAGTTTGTTTCGAAACAATCACAACTGCTTTCACTGCTTAGCAATCATGTGTCTGAAGTTCTGCCTCCATTTGCAAAACATGATGCTGATATTGGCGGCCCATGACTTCTGAACAGACGCTTGCCGAGGTAGTCCGTGCCGAGCCTCTCTCCTCTTCTTTCCGTCATCGATGGCGCGTCACAAGCACGAAAGCCAGAGCGAGCAACTTCGCAGCTACTCCATCACTAGCTGTGATCACTGCGGATCATTCAAGTAACCTTCAAGTATTCAAGTAGTAGTACTCGGCTCCGAGGCCTGCTGACGAGTGGCGTAAAGTATCTCGATACAAAGCACAAGACCAACACTCAACAAGGTCCGGGCAGCTGTCATCTGCCCTTCTCCCCAATCTCCACCTCTTTCTCCCCTTCTCGATGCTTGGCGTAGCCTCGTCGTAGCTTGCGTGTCGTGCGCGTCTTGCTGGTTGCTTGCTTGCTTGCTCGGGCCCTCTGGCTTGCTTTTGTCGTCGTGGTGCTACTCCTGGAGCCGCGCCAGCTTCAAAGTGGGGAATTCGAACGACAGCCGTGGACATCGAGTTGAGAACGAGATATTGAGCTTCGAAACAGCTCGATTAAAGACTAAAGAGATAGCTTGAGGAAACACAGATCAAGAGGGAGCACCGAAGAGCTCTAGCGGGCTTGATCGATACTCATATGTATCAATCTGGTCAAGACGACACCAACGAAGCCTGCTTGATATGCTTGTCGGGCCTCTCCGCAAGGAACACTAGAGCAAAGAAAGACTCAAGACTGTCAATTTCTGGAGGCAGACGGTGACTGGCGCGTGGCGATATCATCTGTCAAGATGGGGAACTCGTCGGGAAAAGAGCAACGACCGCCGGCAGGTGTATCCTCCAGCAGCGGCGGTGGAGACCATGGGCGCCATCCCCATCCACATTCGCGCTCCGTGTCGGAGAACAGCGTTCTCCCATCCCCATCGGTCCCCTCTGGCTCTACCCATGATGGCTCTCGTCGGGGACGGGGTGGCCGGCCGGAGCTGTCGATGTTGGGTATGAATCATTACTCGGATCGGGATATCTCGAGTTTGGAGAATCGACGAGAGACCAAGCAGGAGCGGGACGCGCGTCGACTGGAGCGAGAACGCGTCGTGCGAGCGAAGGAGCGCGAGCGTAGCATGAAGGAGGAGAGTGTCGATGGCGGATATCTAGTCACGCAGGGGGTCTATACGGGCACGGAGGATTTTAACAAGGCCATTGTACGACGATTGATGGTGGGTAATCGTAGTGTTTCCTTGAAGGATAATAAAAATCTGTTGCCGCTGACATGGATACATAGATTGAGAGACGCTTGGCCCCCTTTTTCAAAGGAATCAATGATCATTCATCCAGTTGGAGGGATGACCAGCTAGTCGCGGCCGTCCGCGGGCAGCCTATCCCCGTTGATGCGCCATTGCCACCAGATCCACCCTCTGGACCTCCGGAGCCGACAACATTGAGCCCTCCAGGCCAGGATCAAATGCTCAAGAGTCTCACGATTGACATCTCTTCGCGCTCGCCTTCGTTCACGTCCGATTCGTCGGCCAATCTCTCGCCGACGCGCCCCACAGCTCCCGTACCAGCGTCCGGCCCGACCCCGCTCACGACTTCTTCGTCTCCCTTCCGGCCTCGATCCAAAACTTTGGCGTCGCTGACGAGTCTCGCGCGAAACTACTCATCAGATGAACTCACGCCTCAGGAGATTCGCCTTCCATCGAGTTCATCCGTCGATGGTCGGCCGATCGATGCGGTTCTGTACAAGGATGCGACCGAGTGTCCCATTTGCTTCCTGTACTATCCACCCTACCTGAACCGAACGAGATGCTGCGATCAGCCCATCTGTTCGGAATGCTTCGTGCAGATTAAACGACCGGATCCGCACACGCCGGAGCACGCCGAGGGTGCCGCGGCGGCATCGAATGGTACCGCAACAAGACGTCCGGATGACGGTACGGAAGAGCCGCTCGTCATGGAGCCAGCGGCATGTCCGTACTGCGTGCAGCCCGAGTTGGGCGTGACGTACGACCCGCCGCCGTTCCGAACAGGTCTGGCACATGCCAATCAGCGGTCGATCCATGGACTCGCCCACCCCACGTCGGCGATGTCCTCCTCATCCTCCCTCGCGTCGGGACCAGGCCATGGATCTCGTGGAGCCTCGTTGGGACGACGGCGGACGGGGTCAATCTCGGCATCCTCGCCGGCGGTCATCACCACGGACCGCATCCGGCCCGACTGGTCGCAGAAGTTGGCCGACGCGCGAGCCCATGCGGCCCGGAGATCCGCCGCGGCCACCGCGCTGCATACGGCGGTGTACCTGATCTCGGGCGAAGGACGGAGCTTTACGGGGTTTGGAAGACGAAATCGACTGGGTCGAAACGGGAGAAGGACCAGTCCCATACCCATGGGGATGCGGCGAAGAGAATCGGATGGACCGGAGTCGCAAGCACCGTCCGATCGTGAAGAGTCATCTGGAACTCGTACGATTCGAATTGGCGGACCTAGTGGCGCCGGTGAGAACGGTAGTCGATCCGGTCGACGAGCTCGTCTAGAGGATCTGGAAGAAATGATGATGATGGAGGCCATTCGTATGAGTCTGGTATCGGAAGAGGAACGGAAACGGAAGGAAGAGCAGGAGGCGAAAGAGAGGGCATCGCAGGAGCAAAGGGAACTAAGCGTTGATAATAACGACGATACGAACCGAACTCGGCTACCGCCTGTGTCCGGCCTCAGCATGGACCAGGACCGTCAAGGTGGGGTGTCATCGACGACCGGTAAGGGCAAGGCAATCGACCGGGGACATTCCAGTTTCGACCCTTCGTCATCATCCATTCATCACGCTCCTTCCAGCGTGGCTTCGACGTCACAGGCGACTCTCCCAGTTGGCACTGCTGTCTCCGACGAAGTCGCCCGTCCACCCAGTCCCGCCAGAGGAGCGGTCAATACAGACGGCAAGTTCGCCTTTGGCAGTCTGGACGCTATGGTCGGCAGTGATGGCGAGACAGACGATGGACGCTTACCAAAGCGACGGGAGAACGCCTCTGGCGAGATTCGATGACATTGACTCAGCAATTACCTCTACTTCTTGGAACGGGCTGTTAAGGAGCGGAACTCGAGGCGTCGCCCAGCAACACCCCTATCTACGAATTTCACCATCGATCTGCCTCGGCCATCGGCTTACAGAGGACTTTCAATGCATTTTTCGGCGCAGGCTTCTCACTTTTCTCTTCCCTTGTCGGTCGTGTTGGAAATGGCAGTTGGCTTAAGACTTGAATATGCAGGGTGAATGATGGTGGTCTCAAGATCATTTTCTCTAGATGTCCCGCCTTGGGCCATCTACATTCTCGTTAATATTACTGGAACGCCAAAGGGAATCCGAACTCGGCTGCCCTGATCGACGGCCAACAGAATAGCCCGAGAAGAATTCAAGGATGGCTCATATTTGGCCCGGCATATGAACTTCTCACGTCCTCTGGGATACCAGTCTGGCCGAGTGGACGTCCCAGTCCCGACTTGGGGCCTCGGTACCATCGATGCGACTCTTCAGAAAACAATTGGCAGGGGTTTCCCCCTCCGACGCACTGCGTGTCGACCACCCAGGCACAAAGGACGCTGCGCTACACTGTCGTTCGCTCCGGCTCTGGTTGTTGAAGCTGGCACACGCCTCGATGCACAGATCCCAGTTGGGCACCATGACGACTTGAAGATCCGCGTCGGGCCCGGTATAGTAGTCGCGGTCGCAGAACCTCTGGAACCTGCCTCCGGATATGGCCGTGTACGTGGTCCCATTGACCTCAGGACAACCAGTCAAAGGTACAGCGGCCGACGGTTCTGCTCCGCTCAAGCGAGTACTGGTTGGGCTAGTCGAGGTCGATGATGAAGAGGTGGTGTTCTCGGAAGCGGAAGTCGGGCGAATTCTACGAGACGGTCAGATACACCTCCGTATGCCACGGTGATAAGAAGGCGAGACAGGCATCACGAACGTTGAACTTGGAACGGTGTTCGTTGCAGAAGATGATGCTGATGCCGATGACGGCGAAGAAGACCGGGCCCCCGATCCCAGCACCCCACCGGTGACCGCCAATGCGATGATCAGGGCTATCAATGCGAGCAACAAGCCGAAGGTGATTCGTCGAAGACCGAGCACCCGCCGTGGTTCTTGATCCTTGTTGTTGGCGTCTGCCGTCGATGGGATTGCTGCATATGGATCTTCAGGATATGTTGGATGAAGACCGGAATCGCTGGGTTTGCATTCTAGTGTTGAGTGGGTCACGGCCTCAAGGTCGGATACAGTCACTGGCTGGGGATCTGACATGTGGTTGATGGGAGTAATGGTCACCTTTTCCCTGCCGTGGTGGGTGACCACAAGCAGACGGAGCGCTATTCGAGGGGGATCGTAGGGCTATGGGAAGGTCAAAGCTAAACTGGAGCAACTCGAGTTTATCTGGAGTTTCTGAAGATGTAGAGTGCTCTTGTGCTAGAGCTCTACTCATATTTTACAGCAACAATCGGGTGGGGTCGATTGAATGGCCACGGCTGCGCCGTAGTTCCACTTTAACGTGCGTCTCGCTACGCTTAAACTCCTAGTGTTTCGGAAGATCAGATGGCGCCACCAACATCGTGGTTCTTCGTTCATCTCGGGATTGGGACCGACGGGCATCACCTCAGCTACGATATCAGAAGGTCGACTGTCTTCGAGCCCGGTTGGATCTCTATAGATCTCGGAGCCTTCTTAGAAGCAATACTCGAGGATCTAGCATATGCACACTTGCCACAGCAAGGAGACGACATCTTGAAATCAACTTATTCTTAACAATCAACTACTTCAGGTCTTCGACCCATTGCTGCTTGTGTAGCCTTCCTAGGTAGTTATATAATTTCATTTTCAACATCGAAGCGTCGCCCCTCACAGTTGGCGCATATCTCGCCTTCAGACCTGCTAGCGCCGCTTGGTAAGCCATCGTTATCCTTGCCAGACGGACTCATCAACGAAGGGCATTCTTGGGACCCTAGCAATGTTATAGACGAACTGGTTGCCGTTAACCAAGGGCGGGAGTCTCATGATCTGGCTGACAAAGATGGCCATGCACCAACACCTCCGCAGGTAATATACATCAAAATCTATCGAGCTGGAGTTGAATGACAACAGGGAACAGTCAATGACTTGCCCTCGCGGCACTGAAACTGCTTTGTAATAGGGGTATCAAATGCCGACGAGGCTTTCTCCATCTTCATCTCATGGTCGGTGGAGCAAGGTCTGCCCTGTACACGATCTGTCGGCCTGGGATATTGCAGGGCACCGCATTCCAACGACGTCTCAGCCTCGCAAAAGCCGATATGGTATTCTTCAGCCCTTGTTTACACGCACCGTTCGTGGCAGCCTCGTCAGATTTGTTGCGTAGTTGGTTCTGCGGTCCTCAGAAGTCTCCTTATGTAAGATGCGCTATTGGCTCGCATAGCTCACCAGATCCACTACAATCACGTGCGCCACGCGTCTGTCAACGTCGGCGCTCCGCCACCCGATGACGTCGGTTTGCCCGCGGCGCCGTTGCCCCACCTTCCACTTCTCGATCCTAAAGGAACTTCTCGATCTTTCCCCCTCAATACAAAGGACTCATCAGCTCCTTCTTTTTCAACAACAACAACCTTCTATATTTCAATCAACTCATCTCTTTCAGCCTAATTCTCACTACAACACTCATCACAATCAATCAATATGTCGACCACGGTGCACGTCTCGAACATTGCCAGCTCCACGAGCGAGCATGAAGTGCGAGACTTCTTCAGCTTCTGGTGAGTTTTCTTTCTTCTTACATCACTTTCACTTCATCACTAACATCCATCAGTGGCAAGATCACTTCTCTCAGTGTGACTCCATCCTCAGCCGAGAAGGACAGCTCCAAGTCCGCCACGGTGACCTTTGAGAAGGAGACGTAAGTCGCCCTCCACTCGCCCTATCCCATTTATCTTCCAGACTAACACTCATCTCAGTGCCGCCAAGACTGCTCTCCTCCTCGACAATACCAAACTCGGGGACTCTCACGTCAAAGTCGAAGCCGGTCAGGGTCTCGATCAGCTAGCGTCCGGCAAGACCGCCACACCCGGCGACGACACCTCGAAGGACAGCAGCGGCGACAACATCGAACAAGAAGACAAACCCCGATCGCGGATTCTCGCGGAATACATCGCGCACGGATACGCCATCGGTGACAACGCTCTTCACCGCGCCATTGATCTTGACAAGAAACACGGCTTTTCGAACAGATTCACGGCCGCGCTCGCCAACTTCGACAATAAGCTCAAAGCCACCGACCGCGCTAAAGCCGTCGATGCAAGCTACGGAGTCACGGGCCGTGCTCAAGCCGGATGGCGTGGACTGCAATCCTACTTCGAAAAAGCCATGGAGACACCTACGGGTCAACGTGTGCGAGCGTTCTACACCCAGACGGAGAAACAGGTGATGGATATCCACACTGAAGCTCGTCGGCTCGCGGATCTGCGTAAACAAGAGGGAGGAGGAAGTGGAGAGGATGCTAGCGGCAGTGGTAGTGGTAGCGGTGGAGGGGACAATAAAGTGTCGACTATCCCCGGCACGGACAAGACGGTGTGCACCTGTGCCGGAAACTCGGGCAATTGTCCCTGCGAGGAAGGGAAATGCGCGTGTCAAGGCTGCGGGAAATCGTCGATTGAAGGACATGGTCACTCGGCGACAGGGCCCGCGGATGATGTCGCGGCCGCAACGCATTTGAATCCCCTCGGTTCGAACCTGACCCATGAAGCAACGGGGAACGCGGATCAGTATACGGGTGATACCAAGGTGGCGCCGGTGGGAGACCAGTTGGGTGGGGGCAAGACCGGGTGAAGGATTAATGAAAGTGGAGCAATTGTTGATGAAGGGATTGTGTGAATGGACTGTTTCCTTTTCTTTCCGTTATTGTGATGTAAGGGGGTGTCGTAGTGGTCGGTAGCCGTCATAACGTGTTTAGCCCAGCGGAGACGAGCCATGGCGGAGGTTTTCGGTGGTGAGAAATAGCTCTGCGTAATCAATCAAAAAAGATCGTCAGTCGGGGGGTAGGTTTAAGAGGAAAGGGAAGTTCGTGCGGTACGAGCAATGCAATAAATAGCAATCATTTGAATCAATGACGTGTTTACAGTATTGAGAGCCTGGACTTCTACGATTACATTAAAAGACACCGCGGCGTTGATGTGCTTCGAAGGTTCAATTTCATGCCTGACAGTATTCGTTTACTGCTTTATTTGTATTATATCACGACAATAGTGTCGCAACGAGCAGTAACCGGTAGATGAAAATGTAGGAGATAGATGATCACGTGCCAACTCTAGGGAATCTCCAAGTGAATATACAGCTAGATAGACCTGAGTCACACACGACTCTCACTCAATACAACGCATCGCTCTCAACCTTCGATTCCTTCCCTAGTTGCTACAGAAAATGGGCCGCACTCGCACAACGCATAAGCAGTAAATTCCAAATAAATAAGAGACATTAGAGCAACCCTTGCAGAAGAGATCTAGCCGCTTAGAATTGATTCACGCACTGAGTGCTTGAAAGAAAGCATTTTCAGCCTGAAATGCGTTTTTTATATACCGTTTTAGAAGTCCTGCGCTAACTGATTCCTATGTTTTATATTGATGTCAGAAATTTCGCAATAGCCATTAGATCAATTGGCTATACTTGCTATTGCTCATGATGAATGTTGTTGGAGGTGAGTAGTGGTGGATTGACGGCATTACAACTGCGTTATTTGGTGGGGCAATAGCGGTTACTGCACGTTGTGACACTATTGTCACCTCGTAGAATATCTTCCGTGATGAGTTAGTTGCTATGCAAATTTATGAGGGCAGCGTATTTGTAGCCACTAGACGTCTATTAGGCACATGGCTGGCTAGCTTGAAGTTAGGCAGAAGGCAAGGAGGAGGGTAGAATTCGCTGTACTGAATCTAGTTATTCTATTAACGAGTTGGGAACTTTTATAGACGCTGACACGAGGTCTTGAGTCAGACTCGGAACTTACCTAGCCGCCTCGGTCCGGCGCGGGTAGTTGCTTGCTCGTATGGCTATACATTATATCACGACATTAGTGTTGCAGCATACAGTAACCGGCCCCACTTCAAATTGGGTGACGCCGGAGGTAGGGCCACCTACTGTGCGCTGCAACACTAATGTCACCTAGTAATAGCAGCCTATAGAATATCGGAACGCCTAGACCTCGGCTGCTAGGCTCATTGGCGACTAGATTCAACACTATCAATGAAGATCTAGCAATGAAACGAGGGAACAAATCGAGCTGATAATGTTGCACGTTTTCTTAAATCACCCTTATGAATTCGCAGTAAAGCAAAGCAAAGCAAAGCAGAATAAAAGCTATGAAACCTCATCTCTAGAATGCTACTACGGCTACTGTACGAGCTATCTCTTGGATCCACTGATCATCCCACAATGTCCATTTTGCAGTGCAGCGAACGGACGAACGAGCGTAGCCCATCTTGAATCTGCTAAAGGATCGCAGCGAATATCATTCCATGATCAAAGCGAGCTAAGCAATGAAATGAATGACACTAATCCTAGCTTAACCTATCAGTAATTGAAGAATCAAGACTAGTCAATCCACCATTCAGTCCTCGTCCAGTTTCTCTGTCTTTTGACGATTGCTGTCTCCATATCGAACTCAACCCAACTCAACCATAAGAGAACCACCCTGAAAATACCAAATAAAGAAGGAAGGAGGGAAGGAGGCTCACCGTTAACAACCCCATCATTCGTTCCCCGTATGACTTCCATTACAAGCGATAAAGGAATAAATAACGTTGAGTTGAATCATTTCTGAGTCTTGCTCAATTTCTCATCCGCTGCATCCTCGAGTGGACCCTTCGGATTCGATTCAAGACCGTGGAGTTTGGTGTTCTCGCTCGCTTCCTTGTTCTGGTTACTGGCGTCGGAGGCGGAGCCGGAGGTGACCCCGCTCCCTGTGGTGCCGGTTTGTTGCGCGTCGGATTGTTCGGAGGGAGGAGGGGAGTTGCGGCCTTCGGCTGGGGCGGACATGTTGATTTTTGAGTTGATAGAAGGGGTCTGAAGTGGGGTTGATTAGTTGTTTGATTATCGTTTCGGTTGTGGGATCGATGAGATGGATGAAGATGGGAGAATGATTGTTGGGGAGATTCGAAATACGAAGGTGGTTGATGTAGGTTTTGAAGTGGGAAGATGTGAGTTAGGAAGAACAGAGAGAGCTGGATGGTGATGAGAACGAGGATGCGGAAGTGGTTATTGAGAGCTTGGAGACAGCCTGAAGGAATGTGGTGTAGAGAACTTACTTTGAGTATCTGGAGTATCGATGAGCTGAACTAGGAAGATGAGAGCGTTGGTTGGATCGATTGTGGTGAAGGTGGACAGAGTCGTGGATATATCGCTCGGAGGTCAACGGAGAGCATAGTGGGGGCGGGGCAACGGCGACGTCATTTCTCGTTTACCGCGGCTTCAAGACTGTCGAAAGTCCCGAGGCTAATCTCGTAGGCATCCTAGTAGCGAGAGGAACAGGCTTTTGACGCACGTAAGCCACCATTCCGCACCAACATCGCGGTTGAAAGGATACTCACCAAAAATATCAAGTGTGCCTTTTCATCCAGACATAAGATACCGAGTATCTAATCTTACAGACTTCGATCATCTTTAGTCTGTTCCTCAACTCCCATTCATTGGCCAGTGTATCTCATCGCCAGCCGCGTTTGCCGCCGGATTTAAGCTCCCGCGGATAGCTATCTTAGCGCCGAGCTCTCAACGTCCCCCCTTACTGTACGGTAGCTTACAAGCTGCACTTCTATTACGACTACGCTCCAGTAAACATCCAGCTGCACTGCTCTGCAATACACGCCGGGCCCATCAATACAGTTGGTAGTGCTGCAGGTACTTTCCGGGTCCTATTGTTCTGCCATCGACAATATCTGCGGACAATACCCTGCTAAGAGAAGGCCAGGATGTCGTAGTTCGATATTGAAAACGTCTATTCAACATTTCATTCATTTATTGGTCGGCCAACCCATCAATACAGCCTCCAGACATTCAGCAAAAGATTCGCAATTACCCACGCAATGGCTTCACAACACAATAACCCACCTACCTCCTCCGACGCGCAATGGACAACTCAACCACCCACCACTACCTCCCGCAACCATAGTCGCCGTTCTTCTTCACAGCAACAAATGGGACCACCGCCTCTTCCTGCTTCGCCGTCTCAGTCAACGCATTTCCACACACTCGGTAGTCCTTCGCTGCGTACGCGTACTCCCTCTGCGGGACCGAGTTCACCGACGACCGCGAATCTCGGTATGGCGCTGGGAAGTGGCCAGCATGGGAGTGTTGAACAGGGGCCGGGGCCATTAAGACATCCACGCCCGTTGACTCCTGCGGAGCTGTATTGGCAGGTTGAGAAGGAGGGGGAGGCAGTTGTATGTATTCAAATTTCATATTCCCATCATAGATAATGCACGGGCCGATGCTAATACGATATATTACAGGTCAACCGTCTCACGCGCGAATTGACCCAGCTTCGTCAACATTCCGTGTCTGTCGCGTCTTCTACGTCCTCTGCTACATCCGCTACCATGCTGGAGAATGCTCCCACGGTGGCTCGTACCCGTCGCTCGTCCTCCAGCACCAGTGCGCAGGGCCGGCCTGTGGGCGGAAGCACCGTGCCAGCTTCAGCCACCGTCGGCCACGGTCTCGGCTCCATCCCCATCACCACGCCCTCTCAAGCGTCCATCGAGCGAGCCCGTGAAGGCGGAGTCATGAGTCGGCAGAACTCTATTACGTCCACTCGTCGCTCTCGAGCCTCATCACCAGCTCATCAACCAAGCTCGTGGGCCGCGGCTGTTGATCATCATCATCCGCAACCCCGTCAGCCACTTCCTTCTCCGCATTATCACGCCCATCCGTATCAGCATCATCACGTCCCACATGCTCCGCTCCCAGTCACGGCCTCCTCGCCGACATCTTCCGGGTTCATGACGTCTCGGCTGGAAGAAACGGCCATGCACCGCGCCGAGATGGAAGCCGCTAAGCGCGAGAACGAGGCACTGAAGAAGAGAATTCGTGAGCTGGAGAGGGTCATGAGCGCTCGACGACAGTTATCTGCTAGTGCGAGCGGAGAAACTGCGGAGAAGGGTCACGTGGGTGGGAGTCCCTCTGGGACGGACAAAGACGGAGGGAAGACGAGTGATGTGGGTGTGAAGGAGGAAGGAAAGGGGAAAGAGACTGATAAGGAGAAAGGAAGCGAGCTTTGAGGGTGGCGAGGATTGATTAAGGTGAGAGAGACTGGAGAGAAGTTTGTTGCGAGTAATATGGGACGAGACGTTTGAAAGGCCGGCTGTGTCTTACCGAAGCGTTGTTACTCTTTGTGTAACTCATTCAGCAGAGGAAATGAAACATTCGAGTACTGTACGAACTCTTCGTGGTTGTCATCACTAATAGAGTTGCCATCTATTGAGGCTCGACGGAGGTTGTTTTCTTCTTCTTCGAGGAGCGGAAACGATCAAACAGGTTGGGAAGATTTGCAGTCAGTCTCGTACTGGGTTGCACCATCTTATTAGGTGGCGGCATGCGATGTCTCTCGGAGACTGTGGAATGTATAGTTCGTGAGTCTCCATACATTCAAGACTGTTGAGTTATCACATACCTCTCGTCAGCTGTTGACTTTGAACACCTGATTCGGACGTCGAGGTTGTGTTTGTTGGCTGTTCTTCTTGAACATCGGGTTGAGACGTCGAGGGTTTGTCTATCAGTTGCTTCATTGATGTCATTAGTTGCTTGTATCCGGGGGCGCTTCGATCGGCGAATTTGGCTAAGTCAGAGTGATTTTCTGGGATCCGAATCACTATCTGACCAGGGGTCCGAAACGTCGCCGAGCCATAATCGACAATCTGATCAATGTCAGTCATAACGCAAGCAACATGATTATGATCTTACTAACCTTCCCAAGCTTTGGATGAGATAGTATCTCCACACAATTCAATATTTGAAAGTCAGGAGCAATCTCCAAGAAGTCAACTTGTAAGCGCTGGGCCTTTTCTGAAACACCTGTCAACGCTTGGATAACGTGGTCATCTCCGTCTCTCGACACTAGCTTGGCTAATCGTTCCATCATAGCCACCCATGCTCCCGGGGACGGTGCGCTATGCGGAGTCCCTAGAAAGACTACGCCCACCGTACACTCTTTGACTGCTGCATATTTCCTCAGTTTACTGCCCTTTTCGAGTGTACTGGCTTTATGATAGTTGTGGGATTTGTAGAGTGTCTGTAAAGATTCACCGTCAGCTACATCGTTGCGTGGTAGCCGGCAATCCGACTTCTAGCTGGAACTAGCAACTTACTTCTTTGATGATAAGCCCACCCAAACTATGCCCAACAAAGATGATATAGCGGTTCGTCTACAATGAAGACATCAACAGGGTGCCCATGATGTAGATAGCACCCAATGATATACAGATACTCACCTGTTCAAGACCTGCCCGCTGATTTAAGAGATCATCCAGAAGATCTTCAGCGTAGATAGACAGATTGTACCAACTGGCAAGGCGTAAAAAGTTCATAACAGCGGCGTCGGCGTCGTAACCCCACTGTATTTTATTAGCAATAAATTCAACTTGAGTCGGATTAGTATCCTACGGGGCGGAAAGGGGGTCCTACCGTCATAATCCTTGCATTGGGTATATCTTCAGCTAACAGATCTCTTGGCCACAGGACCCCGTTCTGTGACCAAGTTCTATGACTCCCACCACGGATTCCGTGTACAAACACAATGCTAATGTAACGGATTAGCATTCAGGCGCCTACAGAAGATCATCGAGCAGCTTACTCCGCTACGACGTGACCTGTGCCTTCGGAAAGCACATGCTAAACAAGACATAGTTCATCAGCTTCATCGTATCAATGGCAAGACGTCGAAACTCGAATACCACTTACCATTCCCAACTCGTCCTTTTCTTCCACCACGTTCGAGCTTATGCCACTCGGGTTGCCGCGAGCTCTATACTGCCGGTCTTGATCCGCACTACCCCCAACCGTTTCGCTGGGTCCTTTGAAAGAACTCGAAGTTGGTTTTGTCTCGAATTGCGGTGCTTTGCTGGACGACGGCACTGTCAAACCCATCATGTCGTCCTCAACCTCCCTGTCTACCGAAGTTGACCTTGTCTTGAATTGCGGCGCTGTGCTTGAAGATGCCACTGTCGATTCCAGCGGGGGATCCCAAGCTTCCCAGTCTATCGCAGTGCGGACTGTCTTGGATAGCGGCGCTTTGCTAGACAACCCTCTCCTCGATTCGAGCATGAAATCATCGGCCTCCCAGTTATACAATCTCTGCCGCGTAACTCTGGTGACACGATGGTCCGGGCCAAATACCTCCTCATGTTGTCGTACACAGTCGCGCATCAACTTCTCGGCTTCAACCTTGCGACCTTGGGATCTCCAGGTGATTGCCAGCTCTCCCATGTTAGTCAGAGTCTGGGGATGCTCTTTTCCTAGCTCACGCTCGTTGACGATCAATGTTTCCTTCAGGAGTCTTTCTGCTTCATCTAAACGACTTGTTTCAAGACAGCTCCGTGCCAGCTCCGACTTCATCCTCACCGTCTCCGGATGCTCTGTGCTTAAATCTCCCTTCTTTGCTTGCAGTACAATCCTTTGTAGCTCCTGTGCCTTTTCCCACTGGCAGTCTTGAACATAAATCCATGCTACAGGATCCATTAGGTCCAGTGTCAGCGGATGCTCATCCCCCAGCTGGCTTCGTCTTTCCTCTAGCTCAGCGATCTGCAGCTTGTTAGCCTCCTCTGGTCGGCCTTGCTTGAGATAAGTCCGCATAAGATCCTCCATGGCATTCAAGATCTCCGGGTCTCCAGGCCTCAAAAGCCGCTTCCATGCTTCTAGTAGCGCAATACGCAACTTTTCTACATCCGACCACCGTCCGTACTGCGAATACATTGCTGCAAAGACAGCCAAGAAGGATAACGTGTCCAGATGGTCAGGATTCAACATCCGCTTTCTCTTCTCCATTATTCCAGCAAGCAAAGAAGGGAGATTTAAGCACAGAGCATCCGGAGACGGTGAGGATGAAGTCGGAGCTGGCACGGAGCTGTCT
>QQTW01000720.1_pt1 | contig 21483 bp, 17 predicted proteins | sample 1904831 | NCBI WGS metagenome assembly QQTW01 (sample SAMN09435610, study PRJNA476489) | Subsurface metagenome, whole genome shotgun sequencing project. | reverse complement strand
TAATTGGCTAGCTGACCTAGCTCTTGACTGCTAGGCAACAAGTGACAAGTTGACGGGTGGGGATTCCAACCCGACCAAAGGTTTCCAGGCACTAGAACCAGTAGATCCTAGCATAGAGAGCCTTTGCTGAGTAGGTTTGGCCTGAACGAAGGCAAACGGAGTAGCGTTCGAGCTTCGTTCGCTAGCCAGCTCATGACAGTCCGCTAAGCAGTAACAACGCCGTCAACGCCTTATAAATAAAAAGTAGCAAGTTGTTAGCGACACTCATGAAGAAAAAACTGATGTTACTAACTTAGACAAAGAAATTTTCATCAATCTCCATTATACTCAGCAATATCAATTAGCCATGAAATTTTTGATGTACGTAATAGTATACATGTACCTGAATCTGGCTTATGCAATATTTAAGTTGAGTCAATACAGTTCAAACTCTAAAAAAATTTATTGGAAAATGGTTAATAGAGCCTTACAATATGTCAAAAGGACATTAAACTATAGTCTAATATTTGAAAGGACAAATTCTATCACAATTTTGGTAGATTTTACAGATTTAAATTGAGCAGGCAACAAAAAAAATTAACGATTAATAAGCGATCATGTATTTTTTTTAGATAGCAGACGTATCAACTAAAAATTCAAGCTGCAGTCCATAGTTGCCTTATCTTCATGCAAGGCAAAGTACATTGCTGCAATACAAGCTATTAAAAAAGCTGCTTGAATTCAAAAACTTCTAGATAGTCTTGAGAAGCTAGATCTCACAAAGTCTACTGAAATTAAGTATGACAATCACAGCGTAATTCATTTGGCTAAAAACTTTACTCATTACGAACGGAGCAAGCATGTAAACATTTAATATTACTATGTTTAGGAAAAAATAGAAAATGCTAAGATCAACTTTGAATATATTTCTACGACAACTATGGCAACAGACGTTCTGATAAAGCTTTTTGGGAAGACCAAATAGGATCACTTTATAAAACAACTGAATTTCACATATATTGGCAAGGATCAAGTGAGAGTGCAGAAGATAGATGATTACGTACCAGCTTTAGGGAATCTCCAAATGAATGTATAGCTAGATAGACTTGAATCACACAAAAAACAATTTATTCAATACAACACATTGCTCTCAATTTTTAATTCTTTCTCTAGTTGTTACAAATAGTGCATTGCCTTTGATGCTATGAATAGCAGAATTGCTTTTTGGCAATTGTGAAAAGCTTTCAAGTCAATGAAATTGATCTATATTTATAGGAGGGTTGAGCCTAGGAAAGATTCACCCAAAAGTGGCGATTTGCACTGCATGCTGTAGATTGCAACGCCTGATAAAGTGGACGGAGAGGTATGACGGCCAATCCATAGTGTGGATCACCCACGGCCTATAGGTGGAAAGGAGCCATAAAGGGATCTTTCAAGCGTCGGCTGATCCAGGGGATAAGGTGCCGCCGATGGGGTAAAGCTGGACCATGGGATGGATGGACTTGGGCCGGAGCAGGTCAAGGGGTGGATTGGATACAAATTACCAAACAGTCCCGGGTGGGGGTGCGTGGGGGAGTGGACGGGAGCACTGGACGCGACGGCCCATGGTCTGGACGCGACTCATGGGTGGGACGCTGGGCATGCTACTAGGAGAGAGGAGGGGAGGAGGCGGTCGAAGTTGCAGTTGCGTCAAACTGATGATGAAGGTCAAGAAATTACGGTGCAATGATGGCAAAGGTAGATCCAGCGTCGCTACGACAACTGCGATCGCAGATGGCACGCTGCTAGTAACAGGTATTCACTACGTTCGAGATCGTCTAATCGCCTAATCGGATAACGTCGTATCGAGTCTGCAGTGTGTTGTCTTACCGAAGCAAATTCCCGAGCGCAACTACAGTTGCCCAAAATCTGCATTCCCGCGGTCGTTGTGACGTCTTCGACTAGCTTCGGCAGTGACAATGCACCTATCGCAGCTTGCCTAGATGGGCACTTTGTTGCGAACGCCCGGATCGACGCCTGGAGCTTTGGATGCGAAGACGAAGTTCATACTCTTGTCGACGAGGTCCCCAGCCAATCCGTCTCGTTCGTCCCCGTATCCTTTCTACCCGCAATACGGAATGAAGTTTGCCTTCCTCGAACACGGACGCTTCAGTGGTCTTGTATCGACATAATGCTGCTTTGGCCTTCACCAAACGAGAACGACAAGCAAAGTATCGCAACTATTCACACTAGGACCGCGGCTAAAAGTTGACTTTACTGGCGATATCCGATCAGGTTTGATGTCCTCAGCTGTTACAAAGCTTTCACGATGTCTAGTTATAAGGGACACCGACGGTGTCTTTTCCTAGACACTACTGGCCGACAACGCTATCTCCTTCTTTCGTCCATTTTCCATCTGGTCTGCTAAGACGATTTATACTCCTTTCTACACACCATGCGCATCAGCCTCGCGGTGGCCGCGATGGTGGTAGTCGTCACGGCCCTGCCACGTCCTTATCCGCAATCCAAATCTGAAGGGGATCGCAAGGAAGAGACCCCCGGCTGGGTCAAACCTGCCTTGGGCTTCTCGTGGCTGACGGCCTTGGGCACGACGGCATGGGGCATCAAAGAAAAACTCCAGCATGAACGCACCAAGAAAGCGTATTCCGCAGACCGCGCAGAGTGGCACACCCAGACGAACGAACAGAGAGCCAAATTGAAAGAGATCCGGGCGAGCTGGGAGGCAGACGTGCACCAGTTGCGGGACGAACTGCAACAGCGGGAACTTGAAAAACACCAGGAAAACCGAAAGGGCGATAGCATGAACCGGCGATTTGAGGCTGTCGTGAAAGAACGAATCGAACTGGACAAGAAATGGCGGGATGCCGTCGAACATAGCGAAGAGAGATTCATGGATGGCTTCAGACAAGGAAGGTCGATGGAAGAACAGCTTGTGTACTATTATTATATCAAGATGGAACATTGCAAGAAGGAGATGGTGTGTAGATTGAGTCGAAGGAAATGGGTCCATACCAGTGCTAACTTGGGTTGCAGAAACCTTTGACGAAACAGAACCCAGGCGAAACGGATATCCAGTATGACCAGCGCATCCAGGGTCTCTGCCTGCAAAACATCGAGATGCCGGAGTCGGCACTCGCCCAACACTGGTGGGCTCCGGAGCGGCGAGTTAAACCGGAAGGTGAGAACGAGAACACCAATGCATTCTCCAAAGTCCAGCTGCCGGCGCTACGACTGCCAAACACCAACCAGATGTCCGCCGATGTCGGACAGGCAATCAAAAACGTCCCGAACCAGGCTATGCTGTACTCGTCGCAAATCGGAAAGACCATGCCGCAAAAAGTGCCAATGCTGAAGGGTCGGATTGCAGGGTGATTGAAGAACGCGAACGGTGTGCCATGCAAATTGCCAGTGTGTATCGTCATCCTATCTGGCTTCTTCACGCGGTTGGACAATTTCAACGGAACAGTTGGGCCGAGGGATTTGCTCGTTCTTCCCCATCTCCTTATCTCGAATACCAATAGTTCGGAGACTTAGCATTTGCATCCTGGGAATTCCTTGTTACGCCCATGTATTCCTCTTGTTGTGTCGTTGGTTATTGATTACGTTGTGATTTGGATATGAGGTTTCTTATGTGCCGGCCATCCGCCTCCATCCCTGATGTCCAGGATGGCCTATGGTGAACAGACAGGCAGGTACTCATACTGCATCTGCAGCTGCCATGTGGCGATGGATCTTTTCTCGCGTGGGCAAGCGAGAGCGACATTGTGCTCAACAACAGGGTTGTGCTGGTAAACAAATCACATCTCAGCTTAGACTAAACCGAAGCTGTCGAGGACTTCGACAACGCCAATGCGCTAGCTGGCATGCAATAGTATTATTCGTCGTCGAATCCATGTGGCTGATTATGCGAGTACGACTTCATCGTAACGCGGGTAGGGCTTCCGTCGAACAGGCTTCGATGCGGGGATAGCTTCCTTTAGATAACATCTTGATCACTTCTTGTCGGGCACCCTGGTTATTTCGTTCGAAGGCCGATGAGGTAAAGAGAACTCTCGAGCAATAGTCAACTCGTTCACGCGGTATTTCGGGGATACACTCACTGAAACTTACAGGCCTTTGTGCAGGCATTCGTGGGCTCTCACGAGCCCCAGAGCGGGATTTCCTGGCACGTTAATGTAGATAGCCATGCTCTTGACTTAGTATCATCGTGATGTCACGAGGATGAGTTATGGACATAAAGAGGTCTTTGTCGACTCACTGACTTTGAAGATCAGCTCTTGCATCGTATATGCGACTTGGGGAGTCCGCAGTCTGGCACCAGCCCGTCGAGCCCACCAAGCGTCTGTTCACCCAGAAATCTTCCGACACTATTTCCAGTAGCCATGCACGGTCCTCTCCACTGGCTCTTGCTGGTCCTCTTCTTGACAGCTGTCAACGCAAGCCCAATTGTCTATGCTATAGGCATGGGCGAGCGGGCATCTATCGGTCTGGTGCGCCGTGAGGCACCGCGCCCTCCAAATCCCGAGGGGGACTATACTGGCCAAATTTTGCCAGTGCCGCGCGATGCCAATGACGAATACCATTTTTGCCTATACAAAGTGGTAAGTGAACCTGTCCTGTCCGTTGTGGCTCGACATCGGGCCGCTGAGAAATGAAACCTACCATACTGATCGAAAGTATAGACGTATCAAGAAGCCCGGACTGCATTTACGACAGGTGAACGACCCTTGTCGCTTCAGGACGAGGAGTACTTCAAAGCCACCGAACAGACCTGTCATGACATCACAGTGGATCGCTGGGGCCACGGGCCTCCAACTCGAATCAAACAGGGCCAGATGTACGATCCCCATTATTGGCAACCATATCGCGACCGCATCAGAGATGCGAGGCATGACGCCAGAGAAAAGGGTCAGTCGGTGTGGGATAACTCGAGGTTGGAGTTCGGCCGCATCTCCCCGGACAGTGTCCTTCGCTCGGCGACGTCTCTTGGCTCGTCCATGGCTTCAAACATGGCCCGACAGATTCATCAGACGACCAGTCGACCAGAACTCATATTGCCAGCGCTGGGTCGGGCTGTGCGGCAGGGAGAAGGAGCTTGGATGAAGGGAGCGTCGAAATGGATGCCCCGGACCGCACCGATGGCCTTGAAGGGTGTCTAGCGAATTCTGTAGGATGGACGATGACAAAGTTTCCCGGATCGTAGCGAAGATCCTTCGCGGTTGTCACCACGTCGGTGATGAGGGAACAGGAGGAGATTGGTGGTAATGTTGAGTCCTTGAGCAAGCTTGTGAATCGGCCTCACTAGACTTCCTCTTTTTGCAGCTGGCGCACGTTGCCTCCCTTCTATTTCTTGTCTTATTGGGACATCTCATACATCCGGGACAAGCAGTAGTTCAATGTTTAATAGGTCATATCTTCTTCAAGGTGCCCACTAGAGACGCTGGTTTGCTCTGTAGCCAATTGGTCTGGCTGGCGTTGCCACGTTGTGAGGCGTTGGATTCGAAGCGAACAAGCTTGCATTCTCGAGTTGGTTGATACGGGCTGAGAAAACGTGATGACGGGCCGCCCCGTCGGTAGCGGACCGTCCGCGGAGGTCGTTGAGTCCATATTTGGCCGCCTTGTAAACAGTTCTCGCCGTCGAACCCATATGCGTGTTGGGAAAGTGTGAATTATACGAAAAACAGTACGAAATCGTCATCGTATGGATCAGAAAACTCCACCTAAACGACACATGCTTCAGCCACCAAAAGAGCGAATTTCATGCACAGTCGCACTGATCTTTCGCTTCTGTGCCCCACGTTTTTCCAACGCTCGCAGCTCCTTCAGCACCAATGATAGCCCCGATTATACTTAGCCGTACACGAGCTGTCATACCATGTTGGGTCAAAATAGTGACTTAGAAAGTCCCTGATAAAACTGCAACGGCCTCTCTGGGGAACTTATCTTCAAGACCGGCCTATTCAGTCTGCTCGCATATTTCGAGGGATCAACATTGTTCTCGCTTTCCTGGCGTCATGCGAGTGCTGCTAACACTCACCGCTCTCTTGGCCGTGGCTCTGGCCCTGCCAATAACCTGGGACCTTCCGACGGCCGAGGAAGAGGATGGCGCCTCGTCAGGATCTCCGACTATGGGAATGATCACTGCAACAGCACTGAGCGGGTCGGCGCTGCTCATCCTGGACCGAATGCGTACGGCAGGGACTCTTGAGGAGCTCAACCAAGGGTACGCGCAGCTCAAGAAAGCACAAGAGGAGTTGATTGCCAAGCACCGGGCCGAGCTGGCCGACGAACGGACGGCCGCGGGCAAGAAGGTTGCCGAAGCTCGAAAGGAGGCTTACCAGCAAGCATCGGCCGAGTTCGATCAGCGTCAACAGTCAACGCAGCGTTTGGCCGATGAACAGCGTCAGAGGGCGCAGACCGAAGGGATGGAGCTCGAACGGGAAAAGATCGAGGCGTTTTATCGTCGAATGCATAGCTGCAAGGAGACGCTGGTATGTTCTTCTGTAGAGACGTGCCTCCAGGCGAAGCTAACCTCTTCACCAGAAACTACTGATCCCAAAGACGGAAAAGGAAACGCAGGAAGAATACGATCACTATCTGGATGACAGCTGTCGTCCTCAGAATGATGTACCGGACGACGGCCTAACGGCGAGGTGGTACGCACCTAATCCAAGGCGGGTCCCCCGACAGCGAAGTCAGCACTCAATCAATTCTTTCCTGAAGGGCAGACGCCCAAACCTGCAACTTCCCACTGCTGAGCAGGTATTGTCTCAGGTGGGACAGGCGCTTAAGAGTGCGCCGCATCAGGCGATGCACATCTCCACCCAGATGGCAGCGGGGTTGAAGGCTCGACCGTTCAAGGGGATGCTCAAAGCCGTCCCGGTGACGTTATGAGAGTGAAGAAAGTATCCAACATCCAGCCTGAGCATGGGTATGTCGAACCAGATTCGGAGTAAGGACCTTTTTGGAGTTTTTCGCTTGGGTTTTCTCCAGAGTGTGTTTGGGCCCGGATTGGCTGGTGACAACACTTTTTGGAAGGTGAAACGGTATATCAGGGCCAATTGGAATGGGAAATAGCGATATTCTTATGCCATTTAGGGTATCTTCCGAAGGTATCAAATAAACAAGCTCTGGGTGGGCCAACTCGTCCTTTATCCATACCCGTCATCATGAATCGTTATCGCACCAATGCCCCGATTACCAACGTCCGCAAAGTAAGCGTCTGCTGCATCCACGGCCGCGGTGAGATCCTCACGATTGGTGCTACCGCGGCCGTTGGCGTATATTGGTGCCTGTGCCACGGCTTGTCCCTCGAGACCCAGTCCTGGAAGTGTCTTTTGCGTGTCAAGTCCTTGGGCGGTTGGCAATGTGTGTTTCTGAAGTGCCGGACTGTCGATGAGCTGCTTGGGCCGGGCGGCACGGAAGATTTGCTGCACTGGCTTCAGGTATACGGTAGCCAGTGTGCCGACGTTCAGACATAACTCCTCCAAGGTCGCTGGGTCCAACTTCTCCGATTCTGCAGTGATGGGCGGCTTCTCGCCCATCACAATCTCTTTTGCCGTTGCCGGGTCGGACGATAGCAATCTCCAGTACATGTATCCCCGGTCGCGCAAATCCGGATTATCCGTCTTTTCAGTAGCCCACCCGAGTACTTTAGGTACCAATGCTTGGCCTTTGGTGGGTCGCTGAATGAAGAGCTTCACCGTTGCGGTCAACAGGGCCAGTTGCACCTCCACTGGCTCATCAGCAAAGGTATCCAGAAAGTCCTCGAGAAGGACATCCGAGTTGTCGATCCGGTCGGCGTATTGACCAATCACCCAAATCATCGCCGCTTTAGCCTCGGGTTCATCCAGAGAGTCGAGATTCTCGCACAAGGCCGAGATGATGGACTCGTACTGATTGGGATACTTGCGGAAGATGTTACGAATGACCACGGTGGCTTCTTGGACGATGTATGATATTTTGGTGGCGACCAGCTCCAGTAGCGTGCTGATGCAAAGGCGGGCGGCAGGTTCAATTTTGATGGCGAGCTTTCCAATGGCACGGACAGATTTGCGGACGAAGTGGACGTCAATCTCAGTAGCGTACCTAGAATGGTCAGCAGGGTCGGACGAAGGTACCAACGATCTTACTCTCTAAGCTCCGTCAGGACCTCGTTGATGTTGTTTTCCGTCGCCAACATGAAAATGAGTTCCAGCTTGGTGACCTTGACATAAATTGGGTCGTTGTACTTGCAGAAGAAAACGCGAATCTCATTCCGCAAGACCTCGGGCCGACGCTGAAGAATCAACAACGCATTTCGAAGGGCCAGGTATTGGACTTCCGGCCCCTTGGCAAGGAGTGTAACTAATGGCGGCGATAGCTTGCGACAGAGCGAGCTGATTTGTTTCTGGTCTGAAATGTAATTCATGAGGTAAAGGATGACGCGGATGCAGGTGAGGACGACAGCGGAGTTGGTGTGAGATAGACGTGGCGAGATTCGCTCAGCAAGAATAGCTGCGTCTGCCGTATCTTGAGGCACATATGACATGAGCGCCTCCAGAATGTATGTTTGACCCCATCTGGCTGACTTTAGCGAGAAACTTCAAGAGTCCCAGGAAACCTACTCTGAGCAATCCGGAAGGATTTGAACAATCTTGGACGCGTTGCCGTAATCAATCGTCAGCTTGATGGTTGGGCTTCTCTCCCAGATATCAACCAAGCTGGCTAAAGCACTCGCCACGACGGTTGGGTTATCGTCCCGCAGCATGCTATTAAGCCGATCGATGAGCTGAGAGCCCTCGACCAGATGTCGATCATGGTCATAGAGCTTGGCCACGCAGAAAGCGGCTGTCTTCCGAACATAGGGATCTGTGTCCTTCAGAAGGATCTTCAGAGGCTTGACCGTAGCCTCGACAAAGTCCCGTACGTGAATGTAAGACATTGTTCGTAGGGCGAGTGCACGAATCAGTGGGTTGCTGTCTTCCATGTCCTAAGCGATGAAGCATGAAATCAGCAACTCTCTAATAAACTCAAAAGACATAGATTGACAAACATTGATCAAAATCGGCAACGCTTGAACCGCAACATCCGGCTTCAATCGTGCATAATTGACCAGGTAGAGGAAACACCTAAAGGCACCTGTGAATAGAAATTCCGAGATATGAGGGCACCATATCCTACTTACATTTTCTTGATCTCGAGGTTCGATATCTGCATGCACGTGATAATGTCCGAGAACAAAGCCACCATGTCATTGTTGCTCATGGTCATATTGGCCACGATCTTCTTGAGTGCCGTCTTCTTAGCAGTATAATTCTTGTCCTTTTTGCCTCCGCCATTGAGCTCCAGTCGGAGCTCGGCCACCTTGCCCTGTTTGATATGTCGCAATCAGCACGTGGGCAAAACAGATGGTTCATGCATTGGACAACAGAAACGTCCCGAGCAGCGGACAAAATGCGTCAAAGAACGCAGGAGATGACATGAGAGTCCCGACGAGCAGGTTGAATGTAACATGCACATACACGAGCAAAGAGCTTGGCATCTCCACCCTGGGCGGCCATGGTGTAGTTGGTTAACAGTATTAGGTTCGAACGACTCAAATCATGATCCTCAGATGAAGCTGCTAGTACATTGTCAGTTCCAAGGCATAAGAGCTCTTGATGAATGAGCAACTGGCCTGTTCATCGTGAATTAGCTGGTCAGACAAAGGTTTTATCTGGTCTGTCGATTGAAGCACGTTGTTACGAACCCCAAGAACTGAAAGCTTGTCGTGCTTGTAGAGCTACCCTAGGTGCTTGTGCCGCTAAAAGTGCGGGCTTGTAAGCGCCAAGCGCCAAGCGCCAAGGTTTCGTTATCAAGCGCGGCAACCGCAGCTACGAGGCAACGCTCCCAACTCCCCGCCGGCAGTGTATCCACAGCCTCGCCTCAGCTTGCCTGGTTCCATCTAGTCCGTTGCCCACAGCAATCGCCAACCGCCAACATGTCCTCTTCCGAACAGTCTTCTCAGCAAATTCCACTTCCCCAATGGGCCCTCGACCTCCACAACCCCCGTCCCATCCGCTCCAAACCCAGCGGAATCCCCGATCCACCAGGCTTCACTCCCAGCAGCAGCAGCACCTCGTCCAAGGTATACACTATTACAAGCTCCAACAAAATCTCCGTCAACCCAAAGCAACAAGAAAAGCTAACACAACCTAATCCTATCCCAGCGCTCCACCGCCGCCACCAAGAAACCCGCACGCACCCGCCCCTCCGCCGAAGAAACAGACACCCTCAAACTCAAAAAAGCATGGGAAGTCGCCTTGGCACCGGCCAAACAACTCCCCATGAACGCCATCATGATGTACATGTCCGGCAACTCGCTCCAGATCTTCAGCATCATGATGGTCTGGATGCTGTTTACGAATCCAATTAAGGGAATCTTGAGCACCGACCAGGCTTTCACGAGGTATGAGACCGAGGGCACGAAGGGGAGATTATGGGGTGTCAAGGCCGTGTATGTCCTCATGCAGCTTCTGGCGTTGGGATTGGGGTTGTGGAAGGTGAATGCTATGGGACTGTTGCCGTATGTTACAATTTCGCTTTTCGCCCGTCTCCGATACGGTTCAATATTGTAGGGTTGGGTTATCGGACTGGTATTCTAAGTATTGAGAAGACAAGGAGAATGACGCTGATGAGATGATAAACAGGAATACACGATCGGATTGGTTAGCGTGGGAAACGGCGAGAGAACCAGCCGAGGAAGCTGTCTTTGCTCTCTGAGTTTACTTTCTTACCTTGCGAACGATGTGTATAGCAAGCGTTACTCGGGCGACGCAATAAATGCGTAGCCCAGCAGTAATTGCTAATACAGCTACTACCATCGACACCATTGTGAACACAGTCAAGACAATATCCATCTGTAAGGGCGGTGAGAGAGGCTGCGGCATCATCGTCATTAAGGAGGTTAGATATCCCGCTCAATAAGAATGACGAAGACACCGGGAGGGTTTCAAGCAGTTACTACTGGGCTGCGCCTGTTTAGGTTTTATCGTCCGGTATAAGCGTCCAGATGCGGGCAGAAGTTTGGATTTCACAATTGGAAGTGCAAAGAGTGTTGAACTCCAACCTAATCAGGGATCTGAGACCGATTTGCATCAAGGAGACGATACAGCAAGATGTAATTGATCGGTCAATTGGAACAGGAAAAGCCATACGGATGGATGAGTATGTCCATGATCGCTAGAAGAAGACAGTTTAAATGAATAACTTTCGCCACCCATACTCATTTCGATTCGTTCTTTATAGTGAGAAGTTGACGATACTAGAACTCATTTGGGTTTGGGCAGCAGCTTAAGAAAATACCATGGAGGCGAGAGGCTACCAAGCCATGTCTAAGTTGTTGCTGTTAATGATCATAATGGGTCAGTCACAGGCTATTGGTGCCGCTTTCTATGTTGCATCGTGGAGGATGAGGAGCTTGCGAGCAGACTTCGACTTCGTATACTTTCTTCGTCCTAGGGTGGTGGGAGAAGCTGCATCATCATCGAAAATGTGATGAGCCTGGGTCCCATCTTCATAAGAATAATGAAATCTTTGAGGGGGTGTTAAGAGGTTGGAGCTGGGCTGCGTCATTTTATTTTGCTGCTCGCGTGGCAGCCAGCCACTCTTGGGCCTGGACAATGCAAGTTAGAAAGCACTGGTCGGTCTGTTAGATGACGTTGATCATCCTGAAAACTATCCGATGGCAGTCGGCGGAGAGGCTACCAATGGACAAGTTTTCCAGACAGTGCTTTCGTCCATACGGGTGCTTGTTGTTCAGGGATTAAACTGGATATTGCTGTACATTGATTATCCTACTCATCAAGACGACGTAACGTCAACCTCTGCTTGGACTGCTCATTGGCTAAAACACTATCGAACCCAGCCCTGATCTTGAATTTAATTCAATTCTCCCACTTCACCCATGATCGTCCCACTACACGCCAGATCTTGACTTCGCCACTACGCAGATCCCCGAGCTTGAAGCTCTCCACTTTGACCTTCTTGCCTTCCCGACCCTGTTCCCACGCCCTGACTTTCTTCTTGGTGCCGTCCCAGTCGACGACGACGGCCACGTGATCCGGCTTGCCCACGTCGATGCTATACTTCTGATGCATCGGGCCCCGATGGCCCTGGAAGCGGGCGTTGCGGAACGAGACGATATCCCCGGGTCGGATCTCGTCGTGTTGCTGCACCGACGCGTTCGCGAGGTTAAGATAGATCATGGCCCCGTAGGCGCGTGTACCCACGGGCATCAACGCCCCCGCGAGAGGTTTGAGAAGCTCGTGCACAAACGCGTGAGGAGTGCCATCGCCGACAACGTTGTTGACTTTCGCTGCGGCACCCTCGGCTAGTCGTCGACCGAACTGTGTATGTGACATCTCCAGCTGATCTTGTCGCATCCGTGGCGGGGGAGGTTCGTGACGTTGCTCCAAGCTCACGTCCGTAGCGTCATGAGCGTCATATCGAGCGGTGATGATCGTCTGCGAGTAATCCTGAAATAGAACGTAAAGCTCCTTGGAAACGATGGTCTTGCCACCACGTTTCGATGTCTGAGACTCTTCCATCTCGTACATGAGATCGGTACGGTTCTGAAAGACCGGTGGAGGCCGATTAGGCTCGGTCCACCAGTGGCTCGCTCGACCCAAATCGACGTCGGCGGCGATGTGATCCGAGTCGGTCGATGGTCGTCCCTGATCGGTTGATCGTCGGACCATACTCTGACGCTTAGGCCCGTCGTGCGGTTGACTTGGCGCGAGTGTGCTCTGCTGAGAACTGCCTTGATGCTGGGTCGTTTCATCCCTGGAGGGCTCTGCCGCTGGATGAGATGGTGGAGGCTGACGGGGCGGCGAGACCACAGGCGAGAATCCAGCAGGCGTGTTGTCCTCGTCACCCGCCTGCGGCTGTGGCACAGATGCCCCCTGAGCCGCTTGGTTCGTGCTACTCCTTGAGATGGGCTCTGGTGTCCGATCATATCGATATGGATCGTACTCGTCGTCATCGCTGGCCGTTCCCTGCGTCTGCGCTGGTATCGGTGGTGGAGCGGCCCTCGGCATATGGGATCCAGGTAGTCCAGGCTCATCTGGGACGCGTCTGGATTGGTCAGAAGGCGGCGGAACGCGCGGAAGCGGCGGTGGCGCTCTCGCCACCGATGAAGTGGGCGAGCTCGCATTGGCGCTTGAAGCCTCTTCACCCGTAGGTCCATGTCCGTGCTCAGGGGCGTGAGACTTGAGCGCGGCCTTGTGGGTCGCCGTCGGTGCGATGTCGGTGTCATAATCACCCTCGTAGGCTGTCGTCTCCTCTTCGTTAGGATCATATCTTCCCGTTGGCAGTCCAGGTAGCGGTCGACTGTCTCCCGTCGATTTCCGAGCGGCCGCTGGCGGCGGAGGAGGCGGAGGACGAGCCCTCGTCGATGAGGCCATGGAGCCGGGTCCACCCGCTGCTGACTGAGGCACTGGTGGGGCGTCGTCTAATCTTCGATTGACTGGAGACGTCGGTGTAGAGGCATCCAGACCAGATCCCGGAGCATTGTGAGGCGTCTCATCAGAGCTTGATCCAGGGACGGGAGGAGCAAAGCGAGGAGCAGCTGGTACATGACGGCCAGGAGGAGCTCGCGGGATCCGTTCGTACGAGGCACCGGAATCTTGCTTCGCTGGCAAGCTATCCTGTCGCATGGACATCTCGTCATCCGACTCTGATCCTGCACTTGGCGACATCACGGCAGGCTCTTGAACCGGCAGCATACGCGCTACGACTGTTTAGCGTTAAGTTCATGATATTGGGCAGGACAGCTTACACGGTAGGGGTGGTGAGCTGATCCCCGCGCTCTCCCCACGGTGTGATCGACCACCGCCGTCACTTGCAACGGAGTCCTCACGCGAAACGGATGGCCCTGCTGAACGTCAGTTCCGGCTTGTTGATCGAATGTCGAGGACGCACGTTTTCCAGACTCTACTGAAGTTCGCCCCTTCGGCTGAGTCGGAACAGATGGTCTCCGTTCTTCCTCGCGAGGGCCAGGATCAGCGACACGGGGGCTTCTGGCAGCCGCCTCAGAGCTCGCCGGCTCTTCCTCAGCACCAATGGGTTGGTGGCCTGCCCCGTCCTCCGGCCGCTGCTCTTGCGTTCGGATGGGCAGCGGCAGGACTTGCACTGGAGGCGCGTGAGAAACAAACTCGCCACGTTCGTCCTCACTGCCTTCGTCCGCGACCGGCGCAACTCCAGTCTCGGGTTTCGTTTTGCGAGGTGGTGCCGCTGGCCGTGGAACTCCTGCTGGCACGCCAAACATGCCATGCATGCCCATGCCACCGCTCATCTTGGCCATCCGCTCACGAATCTCCATTCGTCTCTTGACCTCGGGATCAATCTCCCCTTCATCCTCGTCGCCATCCCCTCTATCTTCTTCTTCGGCGGGCCCTCGCCCCGGATCGTCATCACGCTTCGCTCCCTCGCCATCGCTCTCGTCGTCCGCTGTAGCCTGAGGATGGCCGGCGGCTCGCTGGGGCACTGGATCACCCATCTCCTGCTCGGTCAAGTTGTCCTCCGTGACCTCATCCGCACCTGATTGATCGGCATCGTTGCTGTCACTGGGAAAATCATTGCCGGTAGCTTGCAAATGTGGCTGTCGAATCGTCGGTTTGACTGCTGGTCGAGCTGGACTTTCATCGCGGGGTATTGGATGTGTTGCTTCAGCAGGCGACTCGGCCTTGCGAGGCTGGTCAGTTGATGTTCGCTCGGTCGATACTCTGGTGCTGCTCGGATCTTCAGCCGAGTCTGTACGCTGTGGAACTGGCCTCTTCCCAGGCTCTTTCTTCTGTGACCCTTCCGTATGGCGCATGGCGGTTTCGAGTTGCTGCTTTTGAAGCAACGCGATCCGGTCCTTCAAGCTAGTCGGTTTCACTTCAGCTTCCTCGTCGATGCTCTCCTTGCTTTGAGGTGGCCGAGCTGGCATTTCCGACTGCTGGTCTGGGGCTGACGTCGCCTCCTTGTCATCTCGCACATAGATCTTCTGAGAAGGTTCGCGAGGAGGTGGCACATATGCATCCCGACTGGGTGGAGGTGGCACGAACGGCTTCTTGATAAAATTCGATCCTCCCAGAGCTGCTGGCTTTACCGGTGCTACTGGCGGTGCTGCTGGCTTATTGAACGCAGCGATTCGATCTTTAAACGAACCGAGGACCGGCTTGTCGTCGGTATCTGGAGTCGGCCGAGTAGGCTTGGTCGACGATACCGCATCTCTACCGGGAAGCTGTGGTTTCGACGTAATAGTAGATTTTGACGGTGCTTCTGACGGAGCTTGCGGTTTGCCCACAGGCGGTGACTGTTTCTGCTCTGGGTCCTTCGGAGCAGCCTGAGTCGCTGCTGGGCGGCTTATTACATCCTCTGGGCCTGAGCTCGCTACAGCCGGCTCATGTGGGACCTCTTCCGACGGCTGGGGCTGCTCTGCAGTGGCTTCTTTGCGGGCTCTGGGAGCTCTCACTGGACGAGGAGGAGCCTCAGGGCTGTATCGTTCGACGAAATTCCGGGGAAATATGCCTTCTTTGGTCGCACTCTCTGAGTCGAGATAATGTCCATAATACCACTCCGTATCCTCCTCTTCGGTGACGGTGATGATCTCACCAGCTCCAAAGTTGAGATCGTCATCATGAGGAGACTTGTACTCGTAGAGAGCTTTGACCTTGAATGGAAGTTCCGACATATTCACTGAGTGGTTGGCAGTAGGAGAAGCTGCGTATCGAAATTAGCATCGACTGGCATATCACCCATAAGAGTTCTACACATTACCTCGCGTGAGAATCTGTTCATAAGGGCTGAGCTCAGACTCAAGTAGAATAATGGAGGAGATTTCGATACAGCTGCTCAGTGGTGCTGGCAGCTCTAAACGCGTAACCCCGGGTGCCGCCGAAATGTTAATCCGATCCTGACAGGAGCACGGGACTGTGCAAGTGGGGGGCCGAAGATGGGAATCCCCTCTGGAAATGTGTTTGGAGATGACGCCCAACGCGAATGAATAATGATAATCAACAGGACGGAGATTTTGCCAAGCTGATATCCGGAAGATGGAAGGTGCCATGACGAACATCATATCGAACGTTTCCATGTGCTTCCTCAGAGCGATCCATCTCTTACCTCGAACAAGTCAGCGGCGTCGTATCAGCTCGCTAGATGTAGTAGACATTCGACTATCCCATACTCAGCGCTATTGTGGGGCACTGATAGCATTGAAGGAAGAACATCAGATCTTAGGAAAGCCATGCTCAACATCTCCCATTGCGCATCCCGTCCTCTGCGTAACATATATCTGCTTAGTGGCAATAATGAGAACAGATCAGAGCCATGTCCATCTCTAAGAAGTCGTGGTAGCCTTCCTCCTAATCCGCCGGCCTCGTCCCAGCTCAGGGACATTCGAATACTACGAGAGATGGAGTATCTAGAGGAGCGTCTTCGCACCCTTGACGGGACGAGCAAATTTCAGTATCATGTAGTTGATCACAGAGCAACTCCAGAGATCGCACCGACTGGTAGCCCGGACCGTATCGAGACCAATGCATGAAATTTCTCAACGAGCTCAGATTGATGTTTTCAAACTAAGTCCTGCCATTGCTCGAAACGTTTCTAGGAAACTGCTCCACCCCTAATCCCGCCTGGGAGGCCGATCACCAAACCGCCGAGGACGCTCGTTCACCTGTTGCTGCGTCACATTGACCACATTGACCGGGATCGAATCAAACTGTAACATCAAGCGGTCAGTGTTCGTCATGCGAATGTGCAACGAGGGGCAACGCACTCCGAGGCTCTTCAACATGTCCTTCGTCTCGCCATCCACCTCTAGCTGACCAGTCTCGGTGTTCTGCGTGAAATCGAGCGCGGAGACCTCGGGAACGTATTGATCCTTCCGTTCTCGTTCTTCCTCTTGCAGCTTGAAGGAGATGCCCCGCACCGGACCTCGTTGAATGCGCTTCATCAGATGCGTCGTGTATCCGGCGATCTATAGTCCCATCAACTTCAAGTCCCAAGTAAAATATTCTCACATATGAGCTTGCTCATACCTTGTTCCGCAACCGCTTGGACGCGATGATGGCAATCTCATCACAGATACGCTTGTTGGTCTCAAAATCGAGGGTGAGCTTCGGATAGTAACGCTCGATGATGACCTTGGCGGACTTTTTGACGGTCTGATATCGCACACCTTGTCAGTCTAATGCAATACTTCTGAGCACTTATCAGATTGATGTACCTTGGTGCGAACGCGACCCATCTTGTCGAGAGAGTGAGGATAACGTAAGGTGAAGTAGCTTAGACGTCGTGGGTTAGCACGAGTACCGATATCGAAGTGGTCCGGTGTGGGGATGTTATACGGCTAAGCCCTAATCACGTGGATCTGGTCACGTGAAGTGACCGACTAGTTCCAACTGCGAAAACCACGAAAGTCGCTCGTCAAGGCACTTGCAGTCGCTCGGCAATCACTGCATGCTGAATCCATTCATATACGGATCTGTAGAGCTCATATTGTGGCTTTTCAAGCTACCCGTAATTGTTGCTATCTCTGTGTACAGTCGTCTCTGCTTCAACCTCAAACGCGAACGAATGGAAGGGCGATTGTCTACATATATTTAGCGCATCGTTGCTCCCTACTTAGCTTTGTGGGGCACCATCGTACATAAATGTATCAATTCTCGGTTTTAGCCGTCAAGTGCAGATTTGGTCCCATCCTAGCCCCGTCTATATTGATGATATCCACCAACAGGTTGCGATGTTCTCAGATCTCCCATGAAGAGTTCAATATGAAAGTTTACTGTTCAAGTCTTCGCGGGCGGACTCCACTCCCTCATAACCTCTGGACAAGGAATATTTACATGTGAGATGGGAGAGATTGAGTTCGAGGACCACTGCAATGTCGAAAAATTCTCGACGCAATGTAACCCCGAGTTAATGACACCACTTCGGGAGAGATGATCAGGCCGTAGATGCGATGCTGGCCCCCCAGAAATGCTATGCAGGTATCGAAGCAAGAACAGCGAACATGAATCGCAGCACGAATGTGATGATCAAAGAGCCACCCATAGTGGATACTTCCTTACGCACCCTCCAAAACGTCGGCCATGCCTCCTGCTGGCGACGTGGGACGCGCATCAAAGGGGTGTCGTACGGTCGAAGTTCCACCGGTGCTGGCCGACGCTCGTGGGAAGCTGGCCGTACCATAGCCAAATGCGGCGCCCGATGTCGTCGTGGTCGCGGAGGACGTGGCCGACGGCGATCGACGAGCGGTGGCGATGCTGGAGACGCTGCCGTAACCCCCTGCGGGCGGTGGCTTCGGGCGCGTGCCGGGAGAATCCTGCTCCGGAAGGTCCACGTGCAGGCAGATGCGGCCCTGGCTGTCGACGCTGGCGCGCGTGGGCGTGACCAAGCATTTGCCGCCGCCGTGCGTGGACGCGTCCATGGCGAGCAGTGGCGATCCGTCTCTCTGGTCCCGGGCCCTCTGCACATTCATCTTCATATTCTTCACCCGGCCGGTGGCGATGCCAGCGACGCCGAGCATGGGTCGCTGCATTAGGTTTTGCCCGTTGAGCTGTGGCGTCAGCACGCGGGCCTCGACGAGCGGCGCCGTCGCTTGCGGGCCCTTTTGCGGATCGTTGGTCAACGTCGACGACGTGCGCAGGTATGACAGTCCGGCCGAGGGATGAGTCTTGGGCGGGCCCAGATCACCCGCGCCCGTCTGGCCGGCCTCGCGCGTCTCGGCGACGGGCAGATCCAGGAAGGCGTGAAGGTACTGGAAGAGCTTGTTGGCCGCCCCGAGGCGGCGCAATTCACGAATCTCGCCATCGAGCTCCTCGTCCGACAGCGTCACGGGCTCCGTTGGCCGCGCTGGGTGGCTGCTGGCCGAAGTACCTGGATGCGCCCGTTCATTCACCAGACCCTGTCCTTGGGCGGCGAGGCGGGCATCTCCCACCTTCTTCTGGTGAAGGATCGGTCGCAGATATTCACGGAACTCCTGCTCGCGGCCCGAGATGGCCTTTCGCAGGTAGCGACGAAACTCCAGCTCGGTCTGACCCACGAGCCAGGGCCCGCCGAAGCGCCATCGTCGAGCGGCGGCGCGGCTACCCACCCCCGCGACCGACGTGCGGTCGTGATCCCAGTTGAACAGGTCGTGAGAATCGACACTAGCGCGGCGCGAGATAGACTCGGCCTCTGAGATCGGGAGACTCAGCTCCTGCCATTTCTTGAGCGTGATGGCGTGGTCGGCGGCCGAGGCGAAGTCGGTGATGTGTGCGATGTTGTCGACGGCCCCGATTCGGATGACGGGTGTCGACGTCGCCGTCGTCGACCGCAGCGGCAAGGGTCGCTTCAGGCCCCAATCTCCCCGCGCCAACGACGAGGGGGGTGTCGTGATGGCCGCCAAGGTCGGGTAGGGCAAGGTCGCCGTGTCGGATGAGAACGTTCCTGCCGCCGTCTGCAGCGTCTCCGGCTTCGATAATGGGGCTGGTAGGGAGAAGAGACGAGAGTGTCGCAGGAGATGCGCGCCCGGCGACAGCGTCTTCGTCGACATGATTGACGCTGTTTCGGCGTCACGAGCCGTTCAGCGAGGTTGAAGTTCAACAGTCGACGTTCGCGACAGCGGGTCGTGAGATGAGGCTCTGTCGGAACAGTGATGTTCCTTCCGACGGAGAATCGGTGGAAAGATTTCCCGTTGCGACTTCAATGAGAACGAAAACTAGGTGGGGACGTCTCTGCTTCAGACAACCAGCGAAGCACACTTCATTTGTGATTTTGCTGTCATCTTGTTTCTTGGACTTGTCAGTCCAGCCTCGATCTTCGGGTGTTGAAGAATCAACAGGTACCTTTGGTGGAGGCTTCAGACTCATCTGTTACCACGCCAGTTGTTTCTGAGCCGGTCCACATTTCCCTCCACACGCGTGCTTTGCCCAACTTTACAGCGCGTTCGCACCTCCATCAAGTCTCAAGATGTGAGGGATTCCGTCACGTTGACCGACTTGCGAGGCCAGAAGCTCGGACGCCCCTATGATGCCTCGTAGGTTTGTGTCAAATTTGCATGATGATGTCTGCGATGTCAAGATAATCGCGCAACAGCAATGCGTCGCATCGTATCGCCGGCGGTGTCGGAGTGGCATCCGAACTGGGTGGTCCTATACCGAGGGCCCAGAGTCGCATCCTCGTGACGTTTTCCCATCTGGTTGAGATCTATGGAAGATGGTAATCTGCCACGAGCTGGACAGTTCTGATGCGGCTTTAGACCCAACCTACTAGATCTCTAGTAGATGTCCTTTTCCTTCCTCTGGACCTTCCGTTCGAGGCTCCGCATTCCGTTGTCGGCTGTCTCGTTTCCAGACCGCAGCTGACGCCTGAGGACCCTTATATTCGTGTGGAGCCGTTATTTCCGCAAGCGGCCAGGAGTCTAATGGAGCTTGGAGCCGGATGTGCACTAGGATGCACCATCACACACGAGGTAGTGCGGGGAAGCTTAATCTAAGCGCTGGGATACAAAAGGCGACAGCAAGACGAGCAAAGCCCTGGAGTCTGGCCTGTCCTGCCCTGCAAGCGTCGTTGCCGAGTCTACCGTCCTTCTGTTACATGATGCGTCTGTTCGCGTTCGCGACGCTATTCATCTGGGTCATGGCCACTGTAGCACAGCCGCTGCATCGACTCTCATCTCGAGCGGAGAACACGGAGGTAGCGACTGGACAGCCCGAGACCACTTCTCCGAACGGGAAATGTATCAACTGCAAGGGCCGGGTAGGAATCGCGTTTTATATGTCATCAATCCTCATTGCGCCGCTGCCCACTGACTGCCTGACCCCTTTCAGCTGAGGACCGCTCGATATCCGCCGAGTAAACGGCGGTCGAAGTACTGTCGAGCAGGAGACTGTGGCATTCACATGGACCGAGATGCGGAAGTTTACCCCGGTAACCGGCTGGGGAAACTGGCCCGCAAATATAATCCCCTACGCGCTCTACAAGGGGCCGAGATTCGGAATCCTTTCAGTACCTTCCGCTGGGAAGACGTGAAGCCGCTGGCGGCCGCGGCGTGGGCCTCCAAGCCAGTGGCACGACCGTTGCCCGTCCTCAAGGCCATTCCGATGGTACTTTGACCTTGGCGCTTCCCAACCGAGGTGCTGAAGATGCGGACGAGCGCCAAAGACGAATGTGGGCATGTGAGACAGTTGGATTTGGGGTCGGGCCACGCCATTCATTGAATGCGATGGTGTTATAGTGTACCGTTGTCCTCTGCTTGAAGTCAATGCATGGGAGCTAAGCACAGCGAATGGTGTACCTGGAGGGGCTTGGAAAGGCGCGATTAGTTGGGGTTATCTTCCGTCGCAAATCACAATACTCCCAATGCTTCTTTCTCTTAAATTCTTCTAAGGCTATTTGTGCTCTCATAACATACTCCATGGTTGCCATATTAATTGATGTTTTATCCCTCGACGCAGCCCTTCATTTGTCCAAGCCTGGAATCGTCGCTGACGTAGGGGTGCAGCTCACTTA
>QQTW01000719.1_pt1 | contig 21489 bp, 19 predicted proteins | sample 1904831 | NCBI WGS metagenome assembly QQTW01 (sample SAMN09435610, study PRJNA476489) | Subsurface metagenome, whole genome shotgun sequencing project. | reverse complement strand
GGCGAATGATATTCATGATTAATTGAAGTTTTATTAATAATACTTAATTTATTTTAGCGTTAATGGAGGAAGAGGGGAAAGGGTAAGGGGTAAGGGGGACAAAGGGGAAGAGGGGGAAGGGGGGAAGGAGGGAAAGAATGTTTGTCAATTCTTAACTCTTAATTTCTGTAAAGACGCTTTATGCGCGCGTCTCTACAACTTCCTAGTCCCTAGTCCCTAGTCCCTAGTCCCTATACTTATCGGCGATCGCGTTCGATGTCAGCAATGACTCGTTCCCAATACCAATTTTCTGGCATGTTGGGATAAGTTTGCTTTGCTTGAACAACAAGTCGCTCGGCTCCTTTGACATCACCTGCGAGTAAATTAATCAGTCGGATTTTGAGTTGGTTATCGGGTCCAACAAATTCGTCATCATCAATATATTCTCGGTGTACTAATCCACGTCCGGCTGGTTGCGCTTGCTGCCTGCGAAACTCCCAAAATAAGACGTAGTAAAGCGTACCAAAAATTACAATTAAGCTAAACGTTCCTAAAAATGTAACGAGGTTAAGTGCCAAAGAACCAAGAACGAGTTGCGAAAGCACGTAGCCTAATAAAATTCCTGTAAATAAAAGGATGGTCGTAGAGATAGTAACGATAACTCTTTGCCCCATACATTATGCTTCCTATTTTTCCTCATCTTCTAGTCCGGGTCTTGTCATAGTTACTGGTTTGGGATTCCAAGGGGCGAAAAATGGCAACAAGATTACTCCTGGTAAAGCTGCAATAACAGTAATCAGGAAGAATGTAGGCCAGCCTGTTTGGGTTGCCCAAGTGCCAGCGGGTGCAGTGAGAATGTCTCGACTAAAGGCTTGCAGGCTTGTAAGTAAGGCGTACTGCGTGGCAGAAAAACCCTGATTGCAAAGGCTCATCATAAATGCCACAAACGCGGCAGACTCTAAACCCGCACAAAAGTTTTCGATGTTGAGAGCAGCGACCATCAAGGGGTAGTTTTTACCGACAACTGCTAATGCAAAATAAATTAGGTTGCCAGCAGCTTGTAGTATAGCGAATATCCACAAAGCGCGATTCACACCAATTTTAGTCATAACTGCCCCACCTGCCAAGGTTCCGACGATGACGGCAACAATACTCAAGCCACTGGGAAATGCTAAGTCGGCTTCGGTGAAGTTTAAGCCTTTGGCGAGTAGAAATGGTGTGGCAACGTTTTTGAGTAGGGAGTCGCCTAATTTGTAAACAACGATAAATACCAAGATTAATACGCCTTGTAATGCACCGTTACGCTGAAAAAATTCTATAAACGGCAATGTTACAGCATCGTATAAAGTTTGGGGTGGGCGACTGCGTAGTTTTGGTTCGGGGGCAAAAATCGAAGTGACGATGCCGATTACCATTAATAACCCCATGACCGCGTAAACAACTTGCCACGATTGGAGAATTCCTACTAAATATAAAGTCAACGAACTAGCTATGAGAATAGCCAGACGATAACCTAATAAAAATATTGATGCGCCTGCACCCCGTTCTTTTTCATCCAAAACATCGGTACGGTAAGCATCGACGACTATATCCTGGCTGGCGCTAAAAAAAGCAACCATTGTCGTAAAAATTGCTAAAGCTTGGAGTCCTTGGGATGGCTTTTGCGTTGCCATTGCTAAAAGACCCAACAACAATGCAATTTGAGTTATTAGCAACCAACCCCGACGACGACCTAAAAACGGCGGCACATAACGGTCGAGAAGTGGCGACCACAGGAACTTTAGCGAGTATGGCAGACCCACGAGACTAAATGCTGCGATCGCACTCAAGCTGACTCCTTCTCTAGTCAACCACGCTTGCAGTGGTACTTTTCCTGCCAAATATAATGGCAACCCCGAGGAAAAGCCTAGCAACAATAATGCCACCATCTTGCGACTGCCATATACTTCTGTAAACGATGGATTTGCTTTCATAATTTTAAGTTTTTTACTTTTGCCATATACAGCTAACGGTCATCTATATTCGCATTACATCGAAAATATTATTTTTTTAGGTTCTATGTATCGCAATTAGCATACATCTGACTTTGCTGAAGTTCTTAAAATACAGCAACGTTCAGAATTAAAGCAAGAACTGGAATATACTCCCATCCAAGTACGTGTAATTTCACGCACAGCTACTACCGATGCAATGCCTCAGTCCTCTTCGACGTATGAAGCATTATTTAGTTCAACAAGATTTTTAATATTTGCTTATCCACGCGATTATTTGCTTCAGATTTTTAACTAAGTATAATTACGATTTACGGTAATTTTGATAACTGACAATACATAGCTTTTCTCACACAAGTATATATAAGTTCATTTAAGTTCACTTAAATCGCCTTTATTGTCATGTAATCTTGATAATTATCTCAATAATAAAAATTAATGCGAATTAACTAACGTAATTACGTTGTTTTTTTGAAGCGAAATTTGTTACATTCGAGCAGTGAAAAAATGTTTTATAATCTGACATGGGTCAAATACATAGTTTCACATATTAACTCAAAAGCACTTTCGCTAAAATCGAATTTACAAAGAATAGTTATATAACTATCGAGTTATTTTGCCCGATTGAAAGCAACCTACTTTGGAATATTGCAAAATTAAGGATTTTACTTTAAAAGTTGCACTTGATGTCCTTTAATTACTACACCATGCTCGACAAGACATTTTTCCCAACCATCACGAGTTCCAATCTCGCTTTTATTATTCAATAAACCCAATTCATCCTCTTGCTTCGTAAGTTGGGCAAACTCTTGATAACGAGGATAACTAGGTGCGACAAATGTTTCTTTGCGGTGCAAAACTGGTGGATTCGCTCGATTCGCGTAGTTATATTGCGTCACGCTGAGAGTTTTTAAATCAATATTAATACTCTCAACCAAGGCTGGATGCGCTTCTTCATCGAATTCTGGATACAACAAATAGGAAATTCGCGGTTCGTCAACGTGAAATTTAATTAAAGTTGCACCATCGACACTGCCAATAAAGCGAGTTGCACAACCTTCGTAAATTCGCAGCAAGGGGTCGAGTTCTTGCAGTGCTGAAACATGGACGTAAAGCGCACTGCGAGTCAGTTTACCGATTTTACTTTTTTCGCAGGCAGCTTTGACTACCCCTGGTTGTCCTAAACTAAACAGCTTCTTATCTGCGACTTCGCAAGCATCTTCAAAGTCGCCAAAAAAGGCTTTAATATCGTGACGCATTTCCTTGGATAGCTTAGAAAACGACCGTTGCCCTTCGGTATGAGACAAAGCTAGATATACTTGAATGTCGAGGGAACGACGGTAGGCTAGAGCATCCCATTCGGCTTCGTCGGTAGCTTGTAAAATTACGGCAAAGGCACGGCGAAAGTTACTAAATTCAACTAATAATTGTTCTTGGCTTGCTAATTCTCCTTTAATGGGCAACCTACCGCGTTGCGTGTAAAATTGCATCAGTGGTTCGAGGACGTGTTGATAGTCTTCAAACCGTTTTACAGGAATGCGAATACGCGGTGTCGATGTGCGTGAAAAGTAGCGTATTGCTTTAAAATTTTCTTTTTCTTCGTCATCTCGAAAAACAAAGTAAACACCTAAAGCGACTGGAACTGCATCAACATTCAAGGTTTCTTCGATGTATTTTTTTAGTTCTTCTTGTTCGTAATACTTCTGAAACGTATTTAATCGCGTTACCACACCATCCCCATAAGGAATTAAACTATGACTAGGGGCATTAATTAATACTTGTGCGGAAACTATTAAGACTTTGCGCGTTAATTTCCAAGCTTTACATAGTGCTTCGCGTCGTTCCTTTAGGTCTTCGATGACATTTAAGACGTAACCTAAATTGACAACATCCGCAGAAATTCGCCGATTTTTGGGGAAATAATAAGGGTCCCAACCAGCACTTTTATAATTCAGTGAGGCAATGCGATTTACATCACCACCATACCCGCAGCCATAGTCGAAAAAGCATCTACCTTCAGATAGAATCTTCCATTGTAAAGCTAATTTTACAGGACGCGATAAATCGGGGCGTGCGATCGCAGCACGATGACGTTCAATTTCTAAAAAGCTCTCCGACATTGGGAATAGAAAGTAGGGAGTAGGGAGTAGGGAATTGAGAGTTGGGAGGGGCGGAGGGGCGGGTTTACAAAGATTTCTCATTACAGTTGAGTATATTAGTGAACCCGCCCGTACAGAGTTAGTAATTAAAAGTTAGGAGTTAAAAGTTAGGAGTTATTAATTAATATCTTTTTCCACCCCTCTACTCCCTCTAGTTCCCCCTACTCCCTACTCCCTATTCCCTACTCCCTCCATTTTTTCAATTCTTGGTCGCTAATTCAATCAAATCTTCAACTTTCTTGATATTTGGATCTCCGGCTAAGTATCCAATGCCACGATGTAAATGTAAACTCAATTGTTCTGCAAGGATTTCTTTCTCAGTACCTAACCCATCGTTGTAACAACGCTGTTTCAGGGCTATTAGTAACATATTAGAAATTTCACCACCAAAGACTCGCCAAGTCATTTCGACATTGCTATCTAGCTTAATTGGAACTGGGGAAGGTAATGTTGGTTCTGCGAGGGAACGACATAATCCCCAACGGCATAATATATTCCATTGGTCGATTTTGGTAATGCGTTTGAGCTTTATTAATTGTTCTTTCGCAGTTTGCGATAATTTGACTCGTTCGATTGGTGGTTCCATAGTAGAATTTCAAGCTTAATTTATATAATGCCATATAAGTAATTGCCATGATGCTCAGATCCCCGACTTCATTAAAAGAAATATTTATTCTCAATCGCAGTGGTTTGACGCTGTGCTGAATCATATTTAAGCAGATATTCGCGTGCGATCGCATCATTTTTCCGCAACTTCTCGACATCAGCTTTGCCAATTTCTGTATCGGTGGAAAGCAATATAACTTGATGACTTGCTGAGGGAAAATATTTTTCAATTAAATTGCTTCGATGCGATGAATCAAGTCGTCCTAACGGTGTATCAATGGCAATTGGTAATCTGCGTCCGGACATTCGTGCTAACCCCCATAAGAAAGCGATCGCTAAGAGTTGTTTTTCCCCAGCAGAAAGACGATGTTTGGGGACAATTTTACCTTGTAAGTCGTATAGCGAAAGGCTAAAGGTATTAGTATCAATAGATACGCGATGTACTAAATCTGATTTGTGCAGTAAGTAGCGAAAACATTCGGTAACTTCGACTTCAAGTTTATTCAATTTTCGCAAAGTCAACTTTTCCCGAAATACTTTTAGCGTTTCTTGAACCCTCGCAGATGCGGTAATAATGTGTTCGGTATTCTTTTTATCGATAGTTTGGGTCGTATATTCTTTTAACTCCTTCTTAGTTGCCTCAATTTGGGCTTCTAACTCAGTTGCACGTCGCTTTACAGTTTCATAATTTGCTTTGATGTCGGTGACATTTTTTTGTGCTTTCTTCAGCGCATCGACTAAATAATTGTATTCTTCCGGAGATGCAGCAGTTTGTACTTGACGTTCTAAGGAAACAATTTCGTCTTCCTTATTTTTGAGAATCTTTAATTGCTGTTTAGCCAGATGACGTGTATTTTGTAAATAGTAAAGAGTATTTCCCAATTGGCTTAAGCTATCTGCATCAGCTAGTAACCAGAATTGCTCTGGTTGAATTAAGTTAGCATTTAAAGTCGTGATATCTTCACTCAGAAATTTTTTAATTTTAGCAGATTCTGTAGATGAAATTTCCAATTGTGCAATCAAATCTAGTAAGCGTTTATCGCGTTCAAATAAGATACTGCTAGCAATTTGTGCTTGCTGAATCCGAAATTCTTTCTCAGCTTGACTTTGTGCTTGCGTGAGTAAATTTTCAACCAAAGCTAGCGGTAAAACATTCTCTGCCATTTCGCACATTCCCTGACGTACTTCTTCAACTTCGGTAATTTTTTGGTCGCGTTGTTTTTCTAACTGGCTGCGTTCAGCGGCAATTGTACCACCTTCAGAGACAAATTTATCAAAAGCCTCTTTCTCTTCTTTCTCCGACTTGTGTAAAGAGTCTTCATGCAAAGTTTGTTTATCGTGAATTTCTTCATATTCATCTTGTAAAAATTTCAGTTTCCCTTCTATCTCCTCCAAATTTAGCAAATCTTTCGTATCTGCGAGTTCCTTCCGTTTGCGATTAGCTAAAATTTCAATATCAGCTACCAACTTCTCTGCAAGTTCTAACCCTAAAAGTGCTCTAATTGCGTCTGCAACAAGCGGTGGAGGTGTTTCCTGTTCTGCCAATTCCTTAATTTGTTCTCCATCAAAAAGAAACAAATTCGAGATACCTAAAGGCAGTAAATTCTCAATAAAATCATCCCAAGTATTAACTAAATTTTCTAATTTCCAAGTATTATCTTTAGTATTAAAAATCCCTAAAGTATCCCTCCCGTCTTTAATATTTCTATCCCAAGTTCGGATAATTCGATAACTAATCGGTTTATCATTTTCAATATGTTCAAAAACCAATTCAACTCGCGTATTTTCATGCGGTTGAATCTGATTATTGATACATTGAACCAAAAAATCCCCATAATTCAAACTTCCACGAGATGAACAGTCAGCACGATGTCCATACAAAGCTAGACGAATTGCATCCATCAGTGTTGTTTTTCCACCACCATTCATCCCACCCAACAGTAAAATCGGACGCGAATTTTCATCATCAACTTGAGTATCAAGCTTAATGATTTGCCTACCTGCATAGGGACCAAAGTTTTGTAAAACTAGTTCAATAAATTTCATAATACTTTTATTTATAACTCATGCAAAGACGCAGAGAGAATATTGGCAAGTAATTTTATAATGCTCCTTACACTCTTCTTCTGTGCGACTCTACGACTCTGCGTGACACTTCCCTCAATCCTTACCTTGAAACTTAATATTTTTCCAATTTTTAGGTTTATCCGACATATCCTCTTCAGTCGATACAGATATATTTGTATCACTGATTACTAAAGCATCACCCAAAGTTAACTGTTTGACCTTTGCGACATTTCCTTCACTAACAGCATCTCTCAAATCCCTTTTTAAATGAGCATTTTTCATTGCTTCATCTTGCGATCGCGAACTTGTTCTAAAACAATTTTCTAATGCATCATATATTCCCACACGTCGCGCTCGTTTGCGAAATTGATATTCGGTATTCAATAGCTTTGCTATCAGTTCCAAATGCATCGCATCACCCTCGCAAATTTCTTCCAATACTGTCCATTCATCGCTACCAAGAAGACTGTACTCAGTACCGGGACGGGGGTCAATAAATTCTTCTCCAGTCACTTCTTTATAGATACGGGGTAAACTATCATCAAATTCGTGTCTTTCTTCCAACCAAATACGGCGAATTTCACTTAATTCTTGAATAGTAATTAAGCTAATATCGCGCATATCTTTCGGTGCATGACGTTGTAAGTGTCGCTCCACAGCTAGAATTTTTTTGAGCCAATATTCGCGTACTTCTTTAATATATGGACCGGGAATATGTTCAACAGAAATCTCTCCTTCTATATTACGTTCGTACAGTTGAACATCTCCGGTTCTGCGTCGAAAATCTCTCCAATCGCGGTCTTCATCTTCTATATCTAACTCTCGACGAAAATCTAGAAGTGGTTGCAACCATTCTTTCTCTTCGTCATTTTGAATCATTGCTGAGAGCGAACTATCTTCACTCACCAATGTACAAACCCAACAACCAAAACGCGAGCTACCACAACTTGGAGTTGATGTATCAACAACCAAAGGACATTCATTATCAGCGGTAGCACCTCGATACATTGCAAATAAATCCTTGTTGCTGTATCCCCAAGGATTTTCCCACTGCATTAAATACATCCAAACTTCATCATTTCGCCAATCTTCAATTGGACTGTATACTAAAGAATTTGGCAAATTCATGTTAGGACTAAGGTGGTTACGTACTCGCTTCGCTTCCCATTTTTTCATCCGATTAGCACGTGGTGCGCTTTCAGCTTTGCGAATACCTAAAATTAGAATTGTTTCACCGCAAATCCGAATCATATCTCGGACAAAACTATTAGATGGACTAATTTTTAAACGTTCTGTACACCAACGAAATTTTCTCCTTGGTGCTGGATAACCTTTACCAATTAATCCCACCCAAAATGTTTCTTTGAGTTCTGGGTGTAGCAGATGAGCTATTATTGGCATTTGTTGAGATGAAGCAGCAACTTTAATTTGCTTCAAAGATTTGCGTACCCAAGCAGAGACATAGGGATTTTCCACCAGCGTATCTGTTGTAATTACGTGGATGGTCTTGGTTCGTTTTTCAACTGGAAGTGATGCGATCGCATTCCAGATAAGTTGCAAAATTGCCGTCGAGTCTTTTCCACCTGAATACCCAATTATCCAAGGAACAGCATCAAGACAGTACAATTCCTGTACTTCTTTGGTAAGTGCTGCAACGTCTTCAACGAACTCAGCAACAGTCCGTGGAGTTGGTTTTTTTTTCGACTGTTGTGTTGTAGTCATTTTCCTCTACCTGCCTAACTGCCTTCCCTAAACTTAATGCTTGAGTTTCAAGAAACTCAATTCGTTGCTGCTGGTCGCAAAACCCTGCTCAATGCCAAAGTATTTACACAAGAGCAAATTTTAGTATTACACAAAATTAAGGTTTTTAAAAACTATATTTATTCTGCGACAACTATATATATAGTGAATCTGTACCGAGGTTTAATTTTTGAAATATTACTTATGATTGCAAGCTACGACTCCATCTCTAATATTCTTAGTCAGTATGAGGAATCTGAAGATAGGGATAAAAAGATACTATCTGTACTACTAGATAAGTATCTCAGTAGTGGGAAACTCATACCAGTCCAAAAAACAGAGATGGGTGGTACCCAAGCATATGTAGGTTCTGTCAGCTTGGAATGGTTTGCAAGTCAGGTTAACTTTGCTTCATATTTGCCTTTACTTCGCCATAAGTATAATCCCCAAACTGATAATATCGAAATTGACGCAGATAGTATCGATGAAATTCAGCAGCGTCCTTTGGACTGGTCGCGTCAATTAGCTTTAGTACAATACTTAGTATCGCGGAAGCATCATAAATTTCCACCCGTTTTAGTGGTTATAAATCAACCTTGGGTAGACAACCCGAATGCGACAGAGTGGGGTAGTGACGGTAAAGCGATAAAATCTGCTGCCGAATTTAGTCAGCTTGATAACGAAGGAAAATTCGGTTTGCTTGATGTTGATGCCGAAAATGTGACAATTTATGCATTAGATGGTCAACATCGTTTGATGGGAGTTCAGGGTTTAATCGAGTTGTTGAAAACTCGTAAACTTCAACGTTACAAAAAAGATAAAACTCCTTACGAAGCTTCCATGACTGTTGATGATTTGATTGAACAGTTTAATTTATCCCCAGCTTACCTGCAAAGTTTACCCCAGGAAAAAATTGGTATCGAATTTATCTCAGCAGTTGTACCGGGAGAAACCCGTGAAGAAGCAAGAAGACGGGTACGTTCTATTTTTGTCCATGTTAATTTGATGGCAGTACCTTTGACAAAAGGTCAATTGACGCAGTTGGATGAAGACGACGGTTTTTCAATTGTTGCGCGAAAAATTGCTGTCACCCATCCTTTGTTAGAACAGCGGGAAGATAGAAAACCTCGCGTCAATTGGAATAGTGCGACTGTTGCAAGTAAATCAACCGTCTTGACAACATTACAAGCACTTAAAGAAATGTCACAACGTTACTTGGGGCAAAAATATTTTTATTGGAAGCAGGAGAAAGGTTTAATTTCGATGCGTCCCGAAGATGAGGAATTGGAAGAAGCAACCGTTGAGTTTAACAAGCTGTTTGATTATTTAGCCAGTCTTTCAAGTTATCAGGTTTTGGAAGATGAAGATACACCTGCGTTACGAAGATTTAGTTTTGAAAAAGACAGTGGGGAAGGCAATATGCTTTTTCGTCCTGTTGGTCAAGTTGCTTTAGTACAAGCTTTAGGAATTTTGGTATTTAAAAAAGACTTATCCCTCGACAAATTATTTAAGAAGTTGCGTAAGTTTGATAAGCAAGGAGGATTCAGTAATATCGAGTTACCAAATTCGATTTGGTACGGGATTTTGTTTGACCCGACTCGCAAACGAATATTGGTAGCTGGAAAGGATTTAGCCGCAAAGTTAATGATATATCTCTTGGGTGGAACTCAAGATTCGATGGAGCAGGCAGAATTAAGGAAGTACTTGGCAAAAGCAAGAACTTTTGAAAATAAGACGATTAATTTTGAAGGGAATTTTGTTGAACCGCAAGAAGTGGGACTACCACCTGTTTTATAGCTATAGCAATCCTAAATCATTTGTCAAAACCTCTTCTCTTTCCTCTTCTTCTCTTTCTCTGCGTACTCGGTGTCTTTGGGGTACGTTCCTCCCAAAATATTTTTCATAAATCAGATAGGATTGCTCAGAAAATATCGCAATTGGCATTAATCCAGTGGTCAAGAGACAATAAACTCTGGTTAGATAATGCAGTTAGCATAGACCCTAAAAATGAGAAATCAGATAAAAATTATATAGTCTTTGGAGCATCTGCTGTTGCTGATGCTGTCAAGATTGTTAAAGTTAAGCTTGGCTGCTAATATCAAGTTCGGATGATTAATTATGAGAAAATTTTTCTCGCTTTGGTTGGGTGAAACGATCGTGTTACCCAACATTGCCGTTGGGTTCTGCTGAGTCCCAAGGGGACACGCTAGCCTGCGGCAACGCTCCGCGAACGCTCCACCCAACCTACTTTTATCTACTTTAATTAGAAGTCTTTAATCGAACATGGGATAAAAAGCTTTTTTAAAAAATACATTGATATCGATTATGAGCTTCAAAAAATATACCATGAGGTTTTTACTGATTTAAATAAATCTGGAAGTAGCATATTATATTGTTAGCTAATTTCCTACTTATATAGATATTCTTATGCTACCCACAAACCAGGATAGTGCAAATACCATCTCACCTGAAATAAAAACTAAATTTAGTAACTTTATCGAGCCATTTTTTACAGAACACCACCGTTCTCGGTGCTACCTTGGACTGATTTTTAAGCAGGGAAAGCGGACTATGCTGCAAATCAATGTACCTGCAAGCGACTTTTCCGGTCTTCTTCAAGCTAAACCCTCTACTAATAACGACCCTGATTCGGGTAAAAATCGTCCAGAAGTCAAAGGTCATGCTGAGGAAATCAAAGAGTACATCATCGGCCATGCACGAAGACAAAAACCTTGGATTTTAGGAACTCTTACTGCAAATGTAGATCCAAAAAATATCACAACTCTTGAATTTGGTAGAGGTATTTGTTTAGTAGTTATTCCACGCGGTATTAAACTAGATATAACTGACGGTCAGCATCGTAAACGTGCAATACACGAGTTAATAGAAAGTGCAGATAGTTATTTAATTGGTGATGATGATTTTCCGATTACGCTAGTTCTAGAAGGTGATTTACACCAGTGTCAAACAGATTTTAGAGATATGGCACAAACTAAACAATTGGACAAATCATTATTGCTATCATTTGGTGAGTTTTCAGGCCGCGTTGGTATTACTAAAGAATTAATCAAATTAGTACCAATGTTTCAAGGAAAGACAGAGAAGATTAAATCAAACCCTGCAACTAAACAGAAACTAATTTATACAACTAATTTTATTGCTAGATTTGTAAGTTGTGTTTTTATGAATGACCCAACTCATCACCTTCGAGACTATGAAGTAACTACTACATCTCTAGCATTAGCTAATTGTCTTAATAAGTTTTTTTCAGAATGTAGCAATACTGAGTACATATCCGAGACAAAAGTAGAAGAATTAACAATTGATGAGGTAGATGCATTTAAAGAAGACTGTTTACTAGGTATTAGCGTCGGCTTAGAAATTTTGGGTCGCTTATTATACTGTACTTATTCTCAAGAAGACAATTATTTTAATGAAGCTAAAATTTCAGAACTAGCACAGTTAGATTGGTCGAGAGAAAGTCCTCTTTGGAGTGGTTCTGTAATCAGGGTCGAATCCAACCCTAAAAATCCAGAAAAACCATATAAGGTATATAACACAGCGAATGCTGTAACAGAAGCTGTGAGAAATTTAAAAATACAATTAGGGTGGATGTAAGTTTTTTGTAGCAAAAAACTTTAAATTAAGGTAGGAATTTGCTTAAATCAAATTCCTCTTCTTTCTCTTCCCCCTTATTAGTACGTTCGTAACTCAACATTAATAAAATCCGTTCCGTATAATCAACCGCACCCCGTAACTCGTTCTGCAATATTTCCAAACCCCCGTTTGCATATTCCTCAAAAATGTGATTGCGTAAAAATTCCTTATTCTCTTCATCGATTGATAAAATTTTGATATCTTGAGTCTTAGTAACACTTAGTAACTTGATTACTCGGTCGTATCCCCTAGAAACAAATATCTCTAACCCAATTGGTCCTGGTTCTTTTTTTGAAATTTCTCCTAGAGATACACGCTTTTTATGCTTTGCACCCAACGAAGCAGCAAAGACAATTACATCAGCGAAAGTTTGAAATGGTCCGGTTTCACCGTCGATTGATGTTAGCGACTTTACTAATTCAGCTTTATCTTTTGCAACTCGGATTCTGCCTGTTTCTGTCATGTTCTGGGTAGATGCTAAGTGAAAATGTTTTAAAACTATTAATTAAGGAAATAACTGTTTAATCTCAACTTCAATTTCTGGAAAAGCAACTAATAAAAGCGTAGTATCTACTTCTAAAACACTTTCTTGCACATAACCATCTTTTCCGGGTTCGCGGAAAACGTAAACCTTTAGAGAGATAACATCTAAAACCCAATATTCAGGAATTTTGGCTTTAGCATAAGTACGCGATTTTTTCTTACGGTCTCGACTTAAAGTACTATCAGCAACTTCTATTAGTAAAAAGATATCATCCGGTGTCGGATGACCACCGATATATTCGCGGGGGTCGATACGAACAATAGCAATATCCGGTTCGGGTTCGGAGTTGGGACGTAGCGTAACAGGTAATTGAACCCGAATGTCCGCTTGACCTGCTAGGATACGATTTAGATATTTCCATGCTCGTTGGGTAGTTGCTGCATGTGGTGGTAGTTGGGGACTCATCTCAATAATTTGACCTTCGAGTAATTCCACCTTGCTTTCTGTTGTTAGGATTTGAGTTGCTATCATGCGGTGGTAGTCGTCAACAGTCCACATATGCAGCTTTGTTTCGATTGCTAATTCCTCGATATATTGATTAACCATTTCTATCAACCTCGGTTATCTCGGTATATTCAAACTCATTGGGACTTTGCCTAACTAAAGGATATCTCTCCCCACGCAATTTGATATAATCTTGTTCGCAGTCGGGTTTCGATGAGTAATATGTAAGTACATATTCCTTACCGACGCGGTTGGAAATTTCTTCTTCAACTTGTCCGCGCCATTGCGTTTTTGTTACTAATACTACAAGTTGATTGGCAAGTTTGGGAACAATTTTAGCGATATGTCGCCGCGAAATTTCATCCAAACTGCCAAATGGTGAATCCATAACGATGGGGAAGGTACTGCTTTCGGGAAGCATGAGCATTTTTTTCTTCTCACTCCAATCGCGTACTTTATCAATGATGCTGCTAATAAATGAAAGGCTGAGAATTTGATTTTCACCTGTGGAAGCTGCCACGGGCATTTCTACACCTAAAGTATTTTCTACCAACGTCAATTCATACTTTTCGCTAATTTTGGGAATATAAGGTGCAGGGGAAATTTCGCTAAATATTTCTTGGACGCGCTTTTCTAATTGCAATCGAAAATCATTTTCTTGGCGGATTTTGACTTCGGTTAATCTATCGATTGCGTCTTGGGTAGCGTTGATACGTCGTTGTGCTAGTAATTGGCGTTCCTCATTCAGTTTCTGTTTGGCTACTTGCTTACTTAAAGTGTCTAATTCAGCTTTGAACGTTTCTATCTGTTGTTCGTTTCGACCTTGTTCAAAAGTCAATTCGGAAATTTTGGCTTCAATGTCATCCAAACGCTTTTGTAAACTACGAATTTCTTCATTCGGGTCTTTTCGCAACCTTTCTTGAAGATTATCTAATTCCGACTCGATTTGAGCAACGGATTGTCTGATCTCATTTATCCGTTGTTGTTCTCTATCTACTTCTTCCCAAAATGCTACTGCTTGCTTGTCAATATCCTCAACTTGTGCAGCAACGCGAATTGCTGTTTCTTCGACAACAGAGGAACCCGCTTTGCCCAGCCAACTTTTAACGCGATCGCACTTTTCCTCTTCATGCAAATCAGCACCGCATATACATTTACTTGTCTTCAATAATTCATGAATAAATTCCTGTGAAATACCCGATTTTAGATCGCCACGTTCTTTCAAAGCTTCAATAATCATCCGAAATTGAGCGGTTGTATCGGGAAGCAACACAGTATAACCCCGCGTGGAAATTAGCCGCTTGAGGTTTTCTCGACTTTTCCGTAATTGTTCTTGCTGTATAGCTTTTTGAGTTTCTAAATCCTGCCGTCTTTCTTGTAGTTCCTTCGCTGCACTCAGTTCGCGCAACCGAGTACTTGTTTCTTTTTTAAAGGTATTTTGATATTCAATTTCTCGATTGATTTCTTCTTGGCGTTTTTTTATTCCTTCAATATCAAGCTCGGTTTTTGCTTGCTGTTTGAGAAGTTGCTTAATTTCCGAGTTACCAATTGTCCGCAGTTCGTTTTCCAGACTGCGTTTTGCTTCTCCCAAATGCTTAATCGAACGATTAATGACTTCTACACCCAAAAGCATCTTCGTTGCCTCGGCAATTTCTGCCTTTTTATCGCTACGAACAATATGTTCAATTCGTTCGCCATCGAAGAAGAAATATTGATGCAAACTACTTGGTAAAATTTGATTGATGATTTCTTCTGGTTGCTGCGGTGGTAGATACCAGCGTCCATCATCACCTGCAACTTGCATGTATAATTCCGTTTTACCTGCTTCAAAGTCAGTTCCAGTTTTATATACCCGACACTGACGTTTGACCCGGTAACGCTTGCTGTCGTGTTCCCAACCTATCTCGACCCAACATTCGACCGATTGCCCAATTTGAGCTTCGGCGATCGCACGTTTATTTGCAAGTTGCTCCACCGATGCAAATGCAGCGCTAAATTTTTCGTAAAGTGCCCAAGTAAAGGCATTAAGTAAACTCGTTTTTCCCGTACCGTTATTACCATGAATTACTGTCGTATTTTCGACTTCATTCCCAGCCAGAATTATTTCGGGTGTTTTACCATAAAACGAGCGAAAGTTACAAAGCTTTATTGATATTAGCTTCATTGCACAGCTTCTTTAATAATTGTTAAAATATCATCATTAATATGGCTTAAACTCTTCTTATCAAGTCGGCTTTTTTCAACATGCCATACTTGTTCAATTATTTGTTTTACTTCCGGTGGAGCAGTATTTATCGGTTCCTGCACTTCGTCTAGATTATGTTCTTTTCTCATTGGTTTTTAAAAAATATTTGCAATAATTGTAGTTGTTTACACCAAATTATCCCATCCGTGAAGTCACTGTAATCAAATTAGCAGTAAATATGGTTGTAAAGCTTGCGAATACAACTATTTTTATTATCTATGTGTTATTTTAAACCCTTAACTAAGGTCATAAAATGTAGATTCGTTAAAGTCTATTAAAAATCTCTCAAAAATCTTTATATATTGTTATTATATAAAGTTGCGGTGTTCAGATCCCCGACTTCTTAAAGAAGTCGGAGATCTAACTTCTCACGCATCATTTAGAACTCCCGTATCCTATTCTCATTATCAAGCTTGTTTGATTACTTGACTCCGTTTAATGCCCAACAGAGATTCTAAAACAACACATCATATCAAATATCCGTTAACCCATACTGCTTTTGCAAATCGAATAATTTAATCCTTGCCTCACCAGCATTATCAGCCAAATCAGCAAATTCAACAAAGCGCCGCAATTCTTTCTTCAACAAATTCCTTTCAACTTCTAAAGTCTTTCGATCCAAATCTGGCGGCACAACAATCATGTCAAATATCGTTGCCCTTTCTTTACCCGGATGCGGACGCAAAACTCTGCCACGACGTTGAATAAATTGGCGAGGATTGCCCGAACTTGATAGAATTACAGCCGTTTGAATTTCTGGTATATCGACTCCTTCATCCAAACAACGAATCGCCACTAAACCTTGTAATTCTCCGCTTTCAAATTGGCGGCGCAAATTTTCTCTTTCTGCTAACGATGTATGTGCCGTATATGTACTAACTCGATAATTTAATTCCATACCTAAAATTTGAGCAACGGCATTGAGTTGATGTAAATTAGAACGTGCCCCCGCTTCGGGCGAACCATCGCTACAATAAAACAGAGTGTGAGTAGTTTCGCGGCGCGTTTTCATCAAATTACGTAAAGCATTTAATTTATTTTCAGCCGCACCAATTAACCGCGCTCGTTGCATTAATAAATGGGTAATATCTTCATTACCTTCAATCTCACTCAAATTTGCGTTATCTTTGTCTCGATATAAGAGCGCCCGTCCAATTTTATTAGTTATTCTCGAATATTTAATTCCTTCATATTCCGTTAATTCAACAAGAATCGGATAATATAAGTAATGAACTAAAGCACCTTGTTGTATTGCATCTTTAAGAGTAAATTCCGGTTGAATAACTGTACCAAAGTAATCGAATAACGATTGAGTTCCATCATCATCAAAATATCGTTCGGGTGTTGCTGAGAGCGCTAACCGCAAACCCACACCACGAGGTAGACTTTCTTCAAGTTTGGGTGCGCCTAAATTGTGCGCTTCATCACCAATAATTAAAGTACGTTCGGGCAGATATTTAATTTGCGATTGAAAGCTTTCATTAATTAAAGTCGAGTTCGTAGTAATTACCGTTAAAAAAGATTGCGTTTCCGCTCGTATATTATATAATTGTGTCGATAGTTCATTTTGCCAAGTGCGAACATTCTCGAAAGCCAGAATCGGCTGTAAATTGAATTTTTCACATTCCCTTGCCCACTGCGTAACTAAATGGCGGTAGGGACAGACAACGAGTAAAACTTGCAGGTTGATTTGTTTGTAGAGTTCGCAAGTTATCGCTAATGCAGTAATCGTTTTACCGCTACCTGTTGCCATTTTGAGAGTACCTCTACCGTTGTTGGCAAACCAGTTGTGAATGGCTTGGTGCTGGTAGGGACGTAATCGCAAAGATGCAGGCATTTGCGGACATCCTGATGGTTGCGGATTCGTTTTATAGTTACCTTGGGGTTCGGTTACTCGGTCAAATATTGATAATTTAGTTGAAAGTTGAAATGTTGGCGTTTCGTCTGGTAGATGCTTTACCCTGTTTTGCGTTAAATACATATGGGGAGAGTCCAAGGGGAAAGGGGAAGGGGAAATAAAATTAATTAATGTAGGGTGTGGAGCGCGGAGCGCAACGCACGATCTATATCTATATTAAATATTAATTAGGTGCGTTAAGCGAGTCAGAAGACAGCACCCTACAATTTCAATTTTTTTAAGACTTATTTTTTAAGACTTATGTATAAGTCATGGAAGAATTAACCACTAAGGGCACGTAAGCGTTCGCGTAGCGTGTCCCCTTGGGACTCAGCGCTCCCGTAGGGTAGGACACGAAGGGCTATAGGGTTGCAAAGAGATTTTGCGTAAATCATATTTTTAACTAAAGTTTTAAATAATGACAACTGACCACTGACCACTGACATTAATTCATCTTGACTTTTTTGAACTCGTTGTGTAAGTTATGGCGTTACTAAAAATATTCGCAGTTTGTTCTGCGTTGATAGCTATATAGATGCGCGGTGTACCGATAGCTACAACGAAGAACTAATTGCGTGCGGCATAACTTACACAAACAAGAGGTTCCCTGTTAATGCCTGTGTAACTAATTGAAGGCTCTATTAGGCAATATTAATTGTAACCTCGCCAAACAGCCACAAGCGAACCCTGTACTTGCACTTGTACAGCGCTGACTTCGATGGGGTTGTATTTGCGGTTAGCAGGTTGGAGAGTAACGCGATCGCCATTTCGATAAAATCGCTTCAAGGTAGTACCGTAGCCATCGACGCGAGCGGCAACGATGGTACCATTTTTGAGATAGTCGGGTTCTTGTACCGGACGCAAAAATACTAAGTCACCATCGGCGATTAAATCTTCAATCATGCTATCTCCTGCCACGCGCAACGCATAGGTTTGCACGGGTAAAGACATGTTCATAAAATCAACATGCTCGACAGCATCGCTAAATGGTTCGATTAAACCACCAGCTGCAATTGTTCCTAAAACTGGTACTCCGGCTTTGGGCGATCGCAAAACTCGAATTGTTCTGGCTTTACCTTCGTTCCATTCGATATATCCTTTGGTGCGTAAATGCTCCAGACGGCTTTGAATTGGTGCCGGTGACTTCAAGCTCATTGCTTGCATCATTTGCCTTATAGAAGGCGAATGCTGATGGATACGGATGTATTCCGCTAACCATTCATACAATTCTTGTTGTGCTTCGGTCAGTTTTTCCATAAAATTTTTAGGCAAGTGAAATATTAACGTTCTAAGAACATTAGTACTACATAAACTACCTTTAGCACCATACTTTTTGAATATTAATTTTAAAATTTAAGATTTTAGATTCGGGAGTTACAAGTAGGAGTAGAAAATGAGAATAATTACGCGCCGAAAATGATTCTAAAATCTCTAACCCCAAAATTAAAGTTTTTCTGCGCCTAAAATACTTGCAAGTAAAGCTTTTTGAGCGTGCATTCGATTTTCAGCTTCGTCCCAAATGCGCGATTGCGAGCCTTCCATCACAGCATCGGTAATTTCTTCACCGCGATGCGCTGGTAAACAGTGTAAAACAATTGCGTCTCGGTCAGCAAGACTTAATAATTGTTCGTTGATTTGATAGGGTTGGAAAATTGGCATCCGGTCCTCAGCTTCTTTCTCTTGACCCATACTTGCCCAGACATCAGTGTAAAGGACATTTACTCCTTTCACGCTCGCTTCCGGGTCGTTAGTCAGGATAACTTCGGTCTTTTGGTTTGCGATCGCGCGCGCTTGTTCGACAACTTTAGCATTTGGTTCGTATCCACCGGGAGTGGCAATTCGCACGTTCATCCCAGCTAAAGCACAACCCAACATCAGCGAATTGGCGACATTATTACCATCACCCACATATGTCAAGGTTAACCCAGCTAAATTACCAAAGCACTCTTGAATTGTCATTAAATCGGCTAAAACTTGGCAAGGATGCTCCAAATCGGTCAAAGCATTAATAACAGGAATTTTGGCATAATTCGCAAATGTTTCGAGTTCCTGCTGGGCAAAAGTCCGAATTGCTAAAATATCCAAGTATCGATCTAGTACCCTCGCGGTATCCTGTATCGGTTCCCCCCGACTCACTTGGGTAACATTGGGATTGAGGTCAATTACTTGTCCCCCCAACTGGTACATTGCAACAGTAAAGCTTACCCTTGTGCGAGTCGAAGCTTTCGTGAACAGCAATCCCAATACTTTATTGCATCGCAGTTTCAATTGTTGCGACTTTAGTTGAGTTGCCATTTCGAGGAGTTCTTGCATTTCCTGCGGACTCAAATCCGCCAAACTTAATAAATCTCGTCCAATCAACGCTGCCATGCTTTTATTTTAAGAAAAGTAATATCTTCACGCTGCCATATTTAGCCAAACTCAAAAATGGCATCTTCAAAATTTAGCAGATGCTTTTACGTAAAGCTAAAATGACAGCTATTTTTAGTCAATTGAAGCATAAATTGTCGTAGGGGCACGGCAGTGCCGTGCCCCTACAGTTTGGTCTATTTACCAAAAAACTGCTGTAATAGATTATTCGTATCAGCATAACCACAGTTCCCGCGCCCGCGAAATCACTCTTTAGATAGAAAGATGCTGCTGGAAATTCAACTATCTAAGGGCAGGAATAAAAACATTTTTTGTAATCGGGACTTAACGCTTGCTATCTGATTTATTTATGGTACAATCAGAAATTGTTTGCAGCATCAGCACAAACGCCCGCCGGCATAGCACAGTGGTAGTGCATCCGACTTGTAATCGGAAGGTCGTTGGTTCAAATCCTACTGCCGGCTTTAATTGTTATGCAGCGAGAAATTTTATATCCCTAGTGACACATTATTTGTCAAAGTACGTGCTGAGGCTTTTAGCTACAAGCACGCTGACTGGCTGAATAAAATGCCGGAAGCGGAGCGCGAAAACTGTTAAGGCTTTGGTAAATCAATTTGTCAGTGGGGGAACGAAAGCTTTAGAAAATCCCTTGATTTTTTAAACTCCAGGGGTGAGTCAGGGTGTGCTAAAGGTTTTGGGTAAGCGGGTGATGTGTTGCGGAAAATTCAAGAGAGGATTTTTGCAGCATTATAGAAATTGAAAGGGAATAAAAAGATGAGCCAAGCTATTAGACAAAAGGTGGTTGTTAAATCAGGTGGAGTCATCAACATTTTGTCATCAGAATTACCTGTTGGGACTGAGGTTGATGTGATTATAATTGTGGAGACGACAACGAAAAGTAAACAATCTTTACGTACTATTATTGGCTCTGGTAAGGGCAGTTTTGCTATGCCACAGGAAGCTGATGATTTTATTAGTAGGGAGCGGGATGCTTGGTCGTTGTAAATGCTATTCGGGGGGAAAGAGTGGCTCAAACTTGCTTATATTATCGATATTTAGATGTAAAGCAACAAACTACATGTCTGTGGCGATAGATTTGGTCACATGAATTACCCCTACTTCCAAGCTTTTACCTTACCATCCTTATGAACTTTTGCCATAAAAGGTGCAGATGTCTTAGCAATAAACCGTTTCATAGAAGGTACTGCTTGAGCAAATATTTCTGCCATTTAACTACCGGGTAAATTACCAGAAACCAAGACAAACATACATGCACCAGAATTTTGAACAGCCATCATTTCTAAACGCCGATGGCGATTTTTTTGTCAGCAGTCAAAATTATCCAACCATTTGATCGCTACTACAGGCAACCAATCTGTATCGGGCCTAACCAACCCCCCAAAATTAATGACATGAACCACTACTTATAAAAGATTCATCATATCAACTCGATTAATCGATTATCAATCAATTTTTAATGGATTTTCGCTATTAGACAGCGATTTTCAATCCCTGTCAGCCAAAAAGCGAGTCGAATCGCGCATAAATTCATAAACTCACACTTCCCATTCGCTCATGGTGTCACCCGCCACACCTTAATCGTACCGTCCTCGCTCCCACTAACAAGAGTTTTACCATTGGGAGCGAAAGCAATCGACCAAATGCGGCTAGTATGTCCTTGAAAAGTCCGAATTTCCTCCCCAGAAAATGGATTCCATAATTTAATCGTTCTATCGCTACCAGCACTAGCTACCATCGTCGCATCAAAACTATAAGCAACCGACCAAACT
>QQTW01000718.1_pt1 | contig 21492 bp, 13 predicted proteins | sample 1904831 | NCBI WGS metagenome assembly QQTW01 (sample SAMN09435610, study PRJNA476489) | Subsurface metagenome, whole genome shotgun sequencing project. | reverse complement strand
GTCCAGATCGAAGTCGATCTCGAGGCCAGACGAGGAGGACAGCGCGGAGGAGAAGCAGCGCAAGAAGTATGCGTTCGTGGCATGCGAGATCCTGTCGTCGGAGGTCTGGTCCATCTCCGAGGCCTTGATCGAGAATCACCAGAGTCTGCGCTCGTTCTGGCAGTTTCTGAAGCGGCTGTCCCCGCTGGATCCCGTCCAGGCGGGCTACTTCAACAAGATCAATGAGTCGCTGCTCGACCGGAAGACGGAGGAGATGCTTGAATTCTTCAAGTCGACGCCGGACGTGGTCTCGGATATGCTGTCGCACGTCGACTGTCCGCCGATCATGGATCTCCTGCTCAAGGTCATCAGCTTGGAGAAGTCCGAGGGCGGACAGGGCATCGTGGATTGGCTGCAGTCGCAAAATCTCATCCCGCAGTTGCTATCCTTCCTCACACCTGAGTATTGCTCGGCAACGCAGACGTCTGCCGGCGACTTCCTCAAGGCGATCATCACCATATCCGCCAACGCCACAACCCAGGATCAGTCGGTAATAGGCCCGAACGAGCTGACAAGGCAACTGGTCTCGGAGGAGTGCATAAAGAAGCTCATCTCCGACATGCTTCGAGGAGGGAATCCGCTCACCGTGGGTGTCGGCATCGTGATTGAAGTAATCCGAAAAAACAATTCAGATTACGATCTCGAAAGCCAGATAGGCCCAGCGCCTCGGAGTACGGACCCTATATATCTCGGCACTCTGTTGAGACAGTTTGCGGTAAATGTGGTCAACTTCATGGATCTGATATTGCTAAGCGATAGGTCAACCACTGGTGGTGAAGGTACTGTAAGCAAGAAGAGAGAACTCAAAGCTGCATTTGGTGGTACCATCGAACCTCTGGGATTCGACAGATTCAAGACCTGCGAGCTGATGGCTGAGCTGCTGCATTGCAGTAACATGGCTCTTCTTAACGAGAGGGGCAGCGACAGCGACGTCAAGCGCCGGGATGCCGAGAGGGAGCGGCTGAAAGCAGAGGGCAAGCTTCTTCCGGCCAAAGATAACCAGCCGACCAATGAGTTCAGCACCAGTGTCGACAGCCAGGGCTTTCACCATGCCAAACCGCCGTCGAACATCAGCGACTCCCCAGAGGAGATTCGGCGACTAGAAGTGCAGAACAACGGCGAAGAAGATTACGAAAAGGTTGCGGCTTCAGACGAGGAGGAAGCGAAGGACGATTTTGACGAGAAAACCGATTTCGATATGGAGCAGCTCGATTCTCCATCTAATAATCGCTCTCCAGGGCAGGAACCCGAAGGTAGACACTCTGCTGTGTCACAAGATCACGAAGGCTCGAACACAACGGCCGACAACCACGGCTCTTCCTCTCCATCCATCCAAGACCCCACTCTCTCACCCACATCGGCAGGTATCACGGCACGCGTGGGTGGTCTTGACATAGATCTTGATAATCCCACCCCTCAATCCGACTCCGCCACCCAGCCGCAAGGAGCAGCTTCTGCTTCCTCGCCGCCTTCCAGTAAGCATCACGTTTCATTGTTGACGCAGCAGCTTCGCGCAGAAGAAGAGCTTAGCGTTCAATCAGATCTCGACAGAGGCGTCTCGTCGCCTGAACACATGTCGCCGAGCGTCGAGAAGCCTGCACCTCTGTTTTCAGGGAAATCTGCGTCGTCCCAAGAAGGCGGACAACTCCCGCAGAGTCCGACACCTCCTGCGAAAGGAGCCATGGAGGGTGAAGATGCTGGTGATCCCGCCCGTGCGGACGGAGGAGAGGAGACGCCACATTCTATGTTGCTGACCGCTCACGAAGGTGACTTTGGCGCACCGTTCGAGGTGGACCTAGACGGGTCCCCGGTGGTCGGCGACTTGCTCAAAATGATGTTCGTCGAGCATCGGGTCGTGCCCACTATACTAGTAAGTTGGCGGAGAGATTACCGTAGACCGCATGTGCTCACGCTGGTCCGCGCAGGATTTCTTTTTCCGATTCCCCTGGAACAACTTCCTTCATAATGTTGTATACGATGTGGTGCAGCAAGTCTTCAACGGCCAGATGGACCGCGGCTTCAACCGCAATCTTGCAATCGACCTCTTCGAGACCGGGCGCGTGACGGAGAGGATCATTCAGGGCCAGCAGATGAGCGACAAAGCCCAGAAGGAGACTAACATGCGTCTCGGGTACATGGGCCATTTGACCTTGATCGCAGAAGAGGTGGTCAAATTCACCGAACGACATCCGCCGGAACTGCTATCACAGGTTGTGGCGGAGAGCCTAATGCATCAAGCCTGGATCGACTATGTCGAACACACTCTCGCCGAGACCCGCGAGCGCGACAACGCCATCCTCGGCGGCGTCAGGCCGGACCTCTCTGTGGGGCCGCGGCAAGCAGTCTTGAACGCTGTCAACGCCGGTCAATCATTCAACGGGGCCTCAGGAGGACTTCTCGGTGCCGGGTTATCCGGGAATGGTGCCATCGGGCTCGACTCCATCGAATTGGCGAGTGGCGGCAACACAACGAGCGGATACGTCTTCGGCGGCGGTGGCACCGGCGCCCTTCTCAGCGGGTTCACCAACTCGAGCGACGAGGAGGACGAGGACATGGAAGAGATGGAGGGCGAAAAGCAGGGGCATCAAGCCGGCGGTCAAGACCAAGTGGGTGAACTTTCGTTTGACGATATAGACATGGATTATTGATGATCACGCATTGCTGGGGGATGAGATGTTCTTGGGGACACCCTTCGCTAGACACATATGGGCTGGAGTCTTCTCTTCGCATTCTTCCTCACGCTTTCAACATCGTTACGACCCAGCATCCATACCCCTTTCCGCCACGTTTTTGGCTGGCTTCAACGAGCACGCTGTACATGTCTCTTGGGCGACGGCTTAGACTTAGAATCTCATTTTCCACCAGTAGAGCCATGCATTACTGGCCCTTGTACCTGTGCTCCATGCTTTTAGTCCTTATTGCCGCGCACATCTCTCTTTCCCGTCCAGGTCACATAACGCTAACCGTTTGGCATCAGCCTGCGTCCACCGCTTCCGTGCCACCCCCGCTCAACATCCCGCCGTCCCGGGCCCGTCGGCAGTTTGCGCTCCGCCTCGCCCAGCGGAAGCTTGCAGAAGACCGCGCCTCGGCCGCGGGCGAGAACCCGTCGGACGAGGTGGCTGATCTGGCAGACGGTATGTTCTCGCTACGTTCGCTTTACTGCCTCAGGCTATGTGAAAGCTTCACACCCTTCTGTGTCGAGTCGTAGCGCGACAAGAAATCTACGCGGCGAACTGACCGCGCACAGGCTCCACCCTGACCGCCACCTCCACCGGCACAATCACCATCACCCACGCACCCCAAGGTGCTAGCCGGCTCGGCGATCAATTCCTGAGCCCAGACGAGGACAAAGAACTCGACGACATCATCGTCGACGATGACGACGACGTGGAAGACGACGACGAAGACGAAGAAGAAGAAGACGACGACGACGACGACGAGCACGAGTCCTCCCGGACGAACCCACGCTCACGGGGCCTCGAGCTCGACCTCCACCGTAACACAGCCCCGTCTTCGTCGACCCCGTCGCTCTCGCGCGTGAAACCCAGCGACGACCTCGAGCTCGAGCTGGGGTCGAACTCGAGTCGGAATGCGGCTGCTGCGCGGCAGGCGCGGCGGAGTCTTGATCAGTTACCAGCTGGTAGGGGCCGGTTCGATCAGTTGTTCGGCGCGGCTGGGGATTCGAGTGATGATGCGGATGAGGATGAGGATGAGGAGAGAGAGGGCGAGGATGAGGATGAAGCGGCGGAGATTGGGGAGCGGAGGGCGAGGTGATAAGAGTGCTTTTGTGCTCTGAGGACCTTGGAACGCGTGGAGGAGTGGCTACCTTCTGGCGTTTGGAGTCATAGGATGTTCGAGGGACAATGCTAAATGCGTGTGCTGATGTGTTGTCATGGCTGACGGGAGGGTATGTTGGACGAGCGAACCGAAGAACCTTTACGTGCGGGCGACGTCAATATTGGCGGGACTGTACCAGGAAGAGCATTGCGAGCGCGGGCTTGTAAGATATACGGATTGATATCAAATGGGAACTTTGGATACGAGTATTCAAGGGGGTGGTCCTTGGGCAATCAGCGAAAATGACCAACGGGTCGTGGTTCATGGAACGCTAACTCGCAATCTGATGTAGTGTACGAAGCGATGCAATGATGCCTCTCAACGGTAGAAACCTCACTTGTCGATGCTGTTAGCGTTGAGGCCTCATGATGCACACAATATGTATCTACTTGAAGGCATGTGATTTGTTTTCAAGACATCGCTCTCATTGCCCCCTCCCCCCGGCCCCTAACACCCATGCTTTGGGGGCGCCGACCAAGCCGTTTAGGTTGCTTAGTAACATCCAAGTAGCTGCGAAACCTTTAAATGATGAGAAACAAAATTGAAAGCATTCTCTTACCGCTCACGAATTGCGTTCACAGCATGAGGCAGAGAGTAAAGTCGCAAGTTCAGATGACGTGCATATAATGGATGCACTAGCGCTGCGCGAATAAACTTTATGCACTTCATAAGAAAACTATGTCATATGCAGCTGTTCAATCTTGCAGGAGCAACCGACATCACAGAACCTAGTGACATGTCTCGATTTGCATGCATGTAATTGACTTGTGCGAGATCGTTGGAGAAACTCTGCTCAGGATCGGATTGCAGACGAAGAGGCTGAGACAGGGGCAGCCGATAGCGAGGAGTTGCTTTTCTCTTTCGCCAATCGCCTCAGCTTCTCACGGCAGTCGCCTGTTTGTACCCGAGACTCAAGTCAGCCCAAGCATCTCAGGCTTTTCTCGGTGACGAGATGATGCTAACCGCAACTCTCACATAGGCGATACTCACTGCGCAAGTGTTAGCAGATTCCCATGTACTCGTACACTAATCAACTCACATGGCGACAACGTTCGCAGGACACCGTTTTTGAGTCTGCTGGTACTTGACGCACCACGCTCTCACGGTGTATCGCAGGTGACGGCATTTGTACTCGACCTGAGTGTAGTCGCACATTCTCTCGAGTATCGTAGCTCTAACACAGTGCTCGGCGAGTTGAGGGTGACGACAGCTAAATCCTAAGAAAATCGAGAGACCAAAGCAATAGACCAGCGAGAGCGAGCATCGCGCTGTATATCGAATTTCTTGTGGGCCCTCATACGTAATCAGCTTCCGCTCGTGGGGACGAGACGTCTCGGAGCGGGCCATGGACCCCGATGCGAGGTTCTGCAAGCGATCTCCTGTCAGAACGGATCGTCATCTGGAAGCACCCGAGCCGACGAGCTCTGTCGCATGGTCAGCTTCTCGGGGCGTCCGAGTAGTCTAGTAGATGGTCTAGACCGCGGATCATTGCGAAGTTAGGGTGTTTCCGATGTGGAAAGAATGGCCAGTTTCCCCTTGGCTTTTGGCATACTTGATCCTTTGACAACTTCAGTGACGCGGATCTGTTTTGCCTCGTGGGTCAAGATGATGTTCAGACTTCAATGCCCTTTTCGAACGCACCGCATCTACCGAGGTCTCAGTCACCAATTTATTTTTGGAAAGGAAATAACCATCCCGTCCCGATCGTTCGAGGTCGAAATTGTTGGAAACTATGTCATGCCAACCCATCAAATAACGTGACCAGGCGAATGCGCGGATGCTGAGACATTCTCACTTCAGACTGCCCACCTCCTGTTATTTGAGCCTCGTCATTCTCTGCGATTTGGTCATTATCTGCGATTTGGAGCGTACTTTTTACACATCAAATCAATAGCCGTACTCCGAGTCTTGCCGTCGAGAGTTCGGTAACTCGCACACTTCCGTAGCTAATGAGCTGGAGAACAACTCGTAATTCGTACTGTATGTACATTAAGATGCTCGGCTTCATGTCGTCCAGAGATAGAATTATTTTCTCACTGTAGAGTTGCACTTAGTCGTCGTCACCAGTATCGTCAGGTCGTACCCAGCCCTTGCACATTTCCACTGCCTGTTCCCACTTTTTGAACATGATTTCGCTCTTGGCAGCTGGAATTTCAGGCTTGAAAACCGTACGGCCTTCTTGATTGATTTCTTTCAATTCATCAAAGTCCCTCCAAACGTCGACTGCAAAACCAGCTGCGAGGGCAGCTCCTAAGGATGTGGTTTCCCGCATGCCCGGGCGATTGACCGGAATCCCAATGATGTTGGCCTGCGTCTAAAGCAATACGTTTTAACTCAAGCTCTCGGAAAGCCAAGATGACTTACCTGCATGCAAAGGTCCGAATTGCTCATGCCTCCATCAACCGCAAGCTCGGTCAGCTTCTTGCCGCTGTCTTTCTCCATCGCGTCGAGTATGGCCTTGGTCTGGTAGCAGGTAGCCTCTAGAGTCGCCCGAGCTATGTGTCCGGGCTTAGTATGCTGTGTGATGCCGAATATGGTTCCCTTGGCGTCATCGATCCAGTAAGGGGCAAACAAGCCGCTGAAGGCAGTGACGAAGACGCACCCTCCGTTGTCTGGTACAGAACCGGCTAGTTCGCTGATTTGATTGGAGCTTGAACCCAAGCCCAGATTTTTCACTAGAAACTGCACGGCGCTGCCGGCGACAGCAATGCTGCCTTCAAGAGCGTACACCGGCTTTCCATTCCTCCCAAAGTCATACGCAACGGTGGCTAACAGGCCATGTTTCGAGATGACTGGCTTCTCTCCCACGTTGTGCAGTAGAAAGCATCCGGTTCCGTACGTATTTTTGGCATCTCCCGGTGAGAATGCTTGTTGGCCCACCAGTGCTGCGGACTGGTCACCAAGACAGCCGGTGATTCTTATTCCTTTGAGGCGTCCGGTCGCCATGACGCCGAACGAATCTGGACAGGAAGAGGGTACGATCTTTGGTAGTGAGAGCTTGCTACGGTCGAGCTGGAAGAAGTCCAGTAACTTCTGATCATATTCAAGTGTATGAATATTCATGAACATAGTCCGTGACGCGTTAGTTGCGTCTGTGACGAACATGTTGTTCTCTACACCACCGTTCAGGTGATATAGAAGCCATGTATCCACCGTAGAGAAAGATAGTCGACCGGCGTCATAGGCCTTCTTGACGGATTCCACATTGCGAAGCAACCATAGAAGTTTGACTGATGATGGGTAGGTCGACAACGGAAGGCCGCATAGTTCTGGCAATTCTTCAGACCCCCTTTGAGCCCTCAATTCACGGACCAATCCAGCTGTTCTGGTATCCGGCCAGGCAATGGCGTTGTACAGAGGCTCTCCGGTCTCGCTGTCGAATAAAATTGTCGTCTCCCGTTGATTGGTAATTCCGATCGCCTTGATCTCCGATACATCGTGTCCCTGGTTGATGAAGGCTTCTGTGGCCTTGTCTATGCACTCCACAACCGAGGATACCAACTCTTTGGGATTATGTTCATGCCGTCTGAGTTTTGTAGTCAGGTCGCATTTCACCTGGACGTATCAAAGCTCTCACCCTGAATGTGGATAGAGCTGCTCAAATTCGACCTGGTGCTGTGCAATCAGCTTGCCCGTGCCGTCAAAGATCAGGAACCTCGTGCTGGTGGTTCCTTGATCAATGGATCCGACGAAGACTTTCTCCAAGGCTTGTCGGTCGAGAGCAACTCCTGACGGCTCTTGCGCTTGCTCTGAACTCGTCATGCTTTCTATGCAGTTCCTTGGGGTTCAATGTGATGAATGGACAAGCCTCGGCTGAGATCAAAGCTCTCCTCCGGCTCGCGAAACAAACTTAGCGCATTATACGAGGGCGGCTCGTGACGGTGGATACCTATGTATGCGCGAACACTGAGGATTTAGGTCGTCAGTCAAAAGCAAATCTGGGCCAAGTAGAGCTCTGCAAGAAGGTCATTCAGCTCCTCCGCACGACTCCTTCAGCCGCTATTTTCCCGTCAATCTTATCAACACCATCCGCGTCTCTGCCCACCTCCCCGCCATCAATTGCCATCTTGACACCCTACACCCGCCAAAAAGACGCGCTGGCCTCTGCTATCCCAAACGTGGAGGTTTCTTTCAAAGGTTTGTTTTCTGAACCACTTTTGTTACCGGTATACTCCGTATCCAATATGTTGACGACTGATTACATAGGTAGGAAGGTACATAGTACATAGTAGTCCTGCTCTGACCTTCCTAAACCATACATATGTAGCAGGGTCGTTTCCAGATGTCAAATATGTTGACGAAATTAGAGTGACGGTGCAAGACGCAATAATGTTATAAAGTATACACAACCCCTAAGTTTTACTCTCCATGGCCCCTCGCAAGCCTGAATGCTCACCTCCTCATATGCTGCTGCATCATTCGATATGTTTCACGTTCTATCATCGTTCTTTCTCCTTGCCTTCATCTTCGTTAGTCCCATGAGTGCCACATTCAGCGGGCTTACACGCCGCAGCGAAGTAGAAGAGATATGCTTCTATTTCTCTGAAGGTGTCGACGAACCCCTCAGCTGGTTCTTTCGTGCCCAGGTGACCCGGCAGCGCTTCAATGACGAGCTTTACACACGAACGATCGCCGAGGTCTGCGGCGAAAGGACGGGCCGTAGATTGGAAGCTCGGCGCCCGGAGCAGAAACCAGGTGGTAAATGGTGGATCACCTTACGGCTGATACCGCTTCCAGGCCCCGAGCCTGATGTGAAGGCCGTGGCCGGCTGCATTGAGTGGATGCTGAACGATTGCCTGAGATTGGAAGGCGAAGAAGCTCTTACCTGTGTAAGCTCGTTAGATTTTCGAGATCACATTGTTCTCGTACCAAGTTCCTTTCTTAACGGTTTGCTAATGGCTAGAAGGATAGACTGATAGAAACCTTCCCCGACGATCCCGACGATCCCGACGGTGAGGCGAACCCCACTCATATTGTCGGGGACAAAATCTTCAACTGGAGCACGTCGCAATGGGAATTGCGAACTGATCTTCCACCAACTTAAGGTGCAACAGCCAGGCAAAAGGGGCGGAGGACTTTGAAGAATAGTTCTATCATGGGAGAATTAATGTCGTAGGAGGATACACCACCCGGAGCCGAAAACATGGGCTGGCTTCCTAGGATCAGCGACTCGCCATAAACTCTCTTATGACGGCCTGGTGCCGGCTTTTCTCTCCACGGCAATCCTTTCAGCGTTGCACGTGTCCTCCGATAGGCGCATCGGAGATGTCAAAAGCGATGTTACAGAGTTGAAGTCCGGAATGGTTGCGATGAAGCCAGACATGGACCAACGCTTTGACGGTATGCCCCTCACAAGTGAAGTCCCGGCCATGCACTGGAAGCTAAACATCATGTACAGAGGTCTTGAAGGAAGTTCGACAACTTCGCCTTGCTGGGACGTCGGACGACCAATGGTATGTCTATCACTCCTTGTGCTTGCGCTTCATTGAGTCTGACGTCTTATCTAGTCCAAAACCGGCATCGACCCGCCTACAATCTCCTCCGTTGACGGCATCGGCCCGTGTCGAGTCTGCTCCACCGCAGCTTCGGTTCATCCTCCAGCTTCTGCAGTGCCGGCTTCGCCCCGATACGAGTGCTCTTTGGCAGCGGCAGCGCATTAGATTTTCGCTCGCCCGGTGGTCTGTTGGTTGTTGATTCCTGGTTCCTGGTTGCGCGTCGGTGTCGTTGCTGCGGGCATTTGTGTCATGGTGACGGGGATTCTGTACTCCTAGCGCTCATATTGTGGAGGGATCAATGCGATTGCACGCTGAGGGTACTGATGCGATTGATGAGCCTCCGGGTTGCGGGAATCGTTCATTGAAGGACGCAGCGGAGTACGGCGATTCCGGCTGGGCTAGCAAAACGCTAGGGAAGATAGAAAGCGTGAACTCAAGCAATGAATTAAGCTTATATTGAAGAATTGAACGAATGCGCAAAACGAATGAATTAAATTGAATAAACGTTGCTTGGTTGTTGATTGATAAGTTGAACATTGAGCTCCTGAGCTATATGCTTGTAAAGGCTCCGGCGCCTAGACTACAGCACGTGCGCACAACAGGAAGAAGGGTGTTCCAACGTCAGGCAACAATCCTGAGCTTGAGGCAAAGATGGGCTGGCCCCATCACAATATCATAAATTCCAAATACCGTTCCTCGTGCAGCTATTTGCTTCGTAACTTCTGCCGGTAATACTCGCAATAGTGGAGCCCACCTGAGTACCTTTGGCAGACGCCCACACATGACGTAGAGGCAGGCGGGCGCAGTCGATCTTAAGGCGAGCACGGTATTGTCGGGCAGCAGAAGCATTCGCAAGATGAAGGAAAGTATATAGATGTACATACAGTACACTGGATGTCAATGTACGCAGAAAAGGAGCAATCTGCAGAGAATACAGCCTTGCCAGCATGCGACCAATAAAGCCAACCTTTCAATCACTCTCATCCTCGATAGTTTCTTCGGCTCTTGATGAACCCTCCCGTTGTGCGTCTCTGAGCGCTTTGATCCGGTCTGCATGTCCCGGGGGCTGACCAATATGATCCTGGATCTGCCCTCTTCCGATAAGACTCAAAACGATGCTGGCGCCGACAACGAACGTCAGAACGAATCTGTAAGTCCCGTACCACGAGGGTGTCCATCCGCGAACTGTCGCCCGAGCATCCGTGTAGTAAAGCATGTTAAAGGCAAGAAATTGCGCGATGAGCGCGTATTCGACGGGAAGGAAAATAGTAGGCCAGGCAACCGCAGGGGCGAGAACTCCGATCATGTACCGCCGCATTCCTTGGGTACCACCGTATCCGGCCCATTCCAGGCCCCAATGAACGGTACCAAGGCACGATATGATCTAAGACTCAGTGAGTAGGGTGTCAGGTAAAGCGGAAGAGCAGAATAATCGCTTCATACCACAGCCCCGTAACCGATCTGCAATGGCTCTAGTACGTGCAGCAAGAGTTCTGCAGTGTTGCCAGACATTAGAAGGCCGACGCCCGTCTCAGCTGCATGCTTGATCTCCCATGCGCAATAAACAGTGGAGAGACTGGTCGCTAGGTACGGCAATACACCAGCCAGACCAATATAGTATGCGTCACGAGGAACGTCTTGGAGAGAAAATGTTTCTGCAATTGTTCTCTAAGGTGAACCGGTCAGAAGGGATACCGTGACGATTACGAATGCAGAGGGATAACACTCACAATGTCCGATTTGATGCCTGCCATCATCTCTACATCATCGTCCTTGCCTTTTCCACCGTCTCCAATCTCGCTGATAACCGGTCGAACAGAAGAATCCATAGACACTTCATCTGGATGAGACTCCAATTTCTTCTTTCCGAAGTCTTGCTCGTGCTGGCGGTCTATGTGTGTCGTTTGAGACCGAGCGATTGATTTCGTGAAAGCACTGTGCTTTTGAAACACGTGTGCTTGGGGTCTTTTGGCGCCAGTGGCATAACACCCAAGAAGCGTGTGTATTTTGCTGGTCGTGGTATGGAGCTTCAGTGTCCGGAAGCCAGGATTTGTAGCCTTCGAGAGACACCGCAGGGTGATGCGTGGTACGCCTGCTGAGAGCATTCTGGCGGTCGAAAACGTGGTGTGACTGCGGTCAAGGAGTCTTTCACGGTGTCAATTGAGAATTCGAGATGCCTGGCGATTGATCAGGAGCAGTTCCTGAGTGCCGTGTCGAGAATCATACGACAATTGTCGGTCTCAGCATGAATTGGGTAGTTGTTGGGTTGTGCCGGAGCTCTTTGGTCGTCTATGGCCTGGTGGTCGTCAACGCTTCCTCAAACTGTCAACTGTTGCCAAGCATGCCAAGACTCAGTCGCTCTAAACGATGTTAGCTCGGTAGCGCGGGCTGGCAGCGACGTCATGCCCGCTGGAACGCATCATGCAACGCACGCACTCACTACTGTAACGGCTGTTCAATTGATACCCCAGTCTGACAGTACACACAGACTTCTCCTATTCTCCAAAAGCGTAAGGCTCAAGGACCCGAGCGCCTGTAGCTTCACTAGATCCCAACTTTCCGCGTCCCTTGAGCTACCTAGATATCCTCACTCGACGAACGTTTAGGTAACCGACGATGTCTCACGATCTCGGTGTGCTCTCACCCGAACGAACATAATACCCCAAAGTCCACCCGGCCGGGGTAGCGGCACTCTCATACACGATGTTGGAAGGGCTTGTGGCAAACCTGCTGAACCGGTTCCTGGGCATGTATGTCCGGAACTTTGATCCCAAGCAGCTCAACGTGGGAATCTGGTCCGGCGATGTCAAATTACGAAATCTTGAGTTACGAAGGGAGGCATTGGATCAACTGCGGCTGCCGTTGAACGTCGTCGAGGGTCATCTCGGTCAACTCACACTCCAGATCCCTTGGTCGAACCTGCGCGGCAAACCTGTGAAGGTCACTATCGAGGACCTCTACCTTCTTGCAGCGCCTAAGGAAGACGCCGAATACAATGCGGAAGATGAGGAGAAAAGAGCTCATGCTCTGAAGATGGAGAAGCTCGATAGTGCGGAGCTGCTCAAGGAGAGGACATCGGACGGGATGAGCCCGGAGGAGCAGAAGAAAAACCAAAGCTTCACGGCAAGCCTTGTTACCGCCATCGTCGACAACCTTCAGGTGAGCATTCGAAATATCCATGTCCGGTACGAGGATTCAATCTCGGATCCGGGTCATCCCTTTGCGGTGGGAATCTCCCTCGAGGAATTGAGTGCAGTCAGCACCGACGAAAATTGGAGACCTACCTTTATCCAGGGAACGGCAGACTCTACCCATAAGTTGGCGACGCTTGGAGCTTTGGCAGTATACTGGGATACGGATGCGTCGTTGTTGGGTACAGGCAAAGGGTCGAAAGCTGGGACCGAGGAGTCAGGCGTGAGCCACGATGAGGTGATCGCGAAGCTCAAGGAAATGATAGTGAAATCTGAGAATTCCGGTGAGGGTAATCGGCAATTCATCCTCAAGCCGGTCAGTGGCAGAGCAGGGTTAGAAATGGACAAGACGGGCAAGACCGATAAGCCAAAAATGAAAGCGCGTCTTCTCTTTGACGAACTCGGCTTCGTCGTCGATGAGGACCAGTATCGTGACGCCTTGATGCTCGTTGACCTCTTTCATTACTTCATCAGACATCAGGAGTACCGCAAGCTCCAACCAAAATCCCGTCCGAAGGAAGATCCGCGAGCATGGCTCCGATTCGCTGGACAAGCAGTTCTTGACAAGATTCATGATCGCAACCGGCGCTGGTCATGGGAGTTCTTCAAAGAACGCAGAGATGACCGCAATAGGTACATGGAGCTGTTCAAGAAAACAAAGAAGGAGGAGAAGCTTTCCCCGCCAGAAGCCGAGGAGCTCGACAAGCTCGAGCACAAACTGACGTACCAAGACCTGCGCTTTTGGCGCTCGCTTGCCAGAAATCAACTGCGGAAAGAAAATGTTGGCGTCAAGAAGGCCCCCGCGACACAGACATGGTCCTCTTGGGTATGGAGCGGGGGCAAGAAGAAAGCAGATGAGCACTCCGACGATAGCCAAATGAGCGAGCAACAGCGCAAGGAACTGTACGCGGCGATTGACTGGGATGAGAAAAAGGCCATAGCCGAAGCAGTGGAGGTTCCCAAAGATGCTGTCAAATTGCAAGTGGAGATGAACTTACGAACCGGCGGCTTCACCTTGAAACGCGACCCGCATGGAAAGAAGACTGAGATTCTGCGACTACTGTTCGACTCCTTCAGTACCAAAGTATTGCAGAGACCCGAATCCATCCTCGCAGAGCTCAGCTTGGATGGGATGAGGCTCTATGATGGTACTACCGAGAACAGTCTGTATCCACAGATCATAAAAGTCAAGGATGCCCCTCCGGTCCCAGATGAAAAGCGCGTGCAGGAGCTAGATGAGGATGAGAAACCCAAGGCTAGTGAGGATGATGGAGATGAAGATGATCACTTCTTCCAAATGTCATTCGAAACGAACCCGCTGGACGGCAGAGCGGACTCGGCGCTCACAGTCAAGCTGAAGGGTATGGAAATCGTGTACAACCCCACCTTCGTCGTTGAGGTGGCCAAGTTCTTCAAACCTCCTGAGAGGCACATGGAGTCGATCGGCGCCTTGATGGAGACCGCCGGAGCAACAGTGGAAGGGTTCCGAAAGCAGACCCGTGCGGGACTTGAATATGCGCTTCAAGAGCATAAAACAATCGATGCGCATCTCGACCTGCAAGCTCCTCTCATCATCATTCCCGACTCTGTGACAGAGAAAAGTAAAATATGTCTCATTCTCGATGCCGGTCATGCAAGCGTCAAGAGCGAGCTCATCGATAAAGCAACCATCAAAGACATACAGTCGAAGCAGAACAGCAAGTACACGGAAGAAGATTACCAGCAGTTGCAAGGGCTCATGTACGACAAGTTCATCTTGAAGCTTTCGTCAACCCAAGTCCTGATTGGGAGCTCGGTAGAGGAGACGCGTGCTCAGATAGATAAGAATGTCTCATCGCCCAGCCTCCACATTGTCGACAAAATCAACATGGACTTTACCATCGAGACGTCCATCGTCCCGAAGGCTTCAGACCTTACAAAGTTTCGGATATCCGGTCATCTTCCTGTTCTGCATGCTTCAATGTCTGATACGAAGTACAAGAATCTCATGAAGCTCATCGATGTTGCGATACCTAAATTCGATACAGAACCCGGTGCCGCAAAGTCTAACGCAAAGACTCCGTCACGGCCGAAATTGACAGCCAAGCAAGACCAAACGGACGATTTACTGGGTCGCGAGCGGTCCAAGTCATTTCAACTGGCGTCCAAAGAGCCAGAACTCGATGCTGAAGTCGACTCTGACCGTGAGCGGGAGGAAGATGCCAAACAGAAGCAGCCGGAAGTCTCAATCAACCAGCGCAATTTTGAATTTAAATTTACGGTTGATAAGCTTCAAGGTTCCTTGTATCGTTCCGATCCCGAAGGTCGCAAGGAGGATACTCTTTTGGTGGACCTGATTGCCGAAGCCTTTTACCTCGAGTTCTATCAACGACCTTTTGACATGACGGCAGAAGTTCGATTAAAGTCGTTAGCTGTCGAAGATCACATCGACGAAGATCCGATACCTGAGTTTCGTAACATCATCTCTTCCGAGGATATATTCGCAAACTCGCAGAAAGATTTGTTTCAGCTCAAGTTCGTCAAGGTGAACAGCGATTCTCCCGAATTCGAGTCGAAGTACGAGAAGATCGCTACCAATCTCGATGTCTCGGTCTCAACCATAAACTTGGTTGTTACCAGAAAGACTCTACTAACACTGCTTGATTTTGTGTTGATTACTTTCACGGACTCCAACCCACCACCGCAACGGCAGAACAAGCAATTGCCAAGTGAGCCTAAGCAGCAGGGAGAAGAGGAAGATTCTCCAAGTCCTGCCGGAGAGGCTGCTCCAAGCGCTGATAAGATCCGCATTAATGCGGACCTGTCCCGTATATCAGTCATCTTGAACAATGATGGGATACGCTTGGCAACATTGAGCTTGAATACAGCAACTGTAAACCTGCTCCTTGCAGGGAAAACGATGCGGATAGCAGCAAGGTTGGGCAACTTGTCCTTGATTGACGATGTCAACCAGGGTGCCTCTGCCGAGTCCGCGCTGCGTCAGCTCGTCACCATTCAGGGCGAAGAGCTAGCGGATTTTGTTTACGAGACTTATGATGCTGAAACGCAATCATACCCTGGCTATGACATGTCGATCCGTCTGCGGTCTGGATCGCTCAAGATCAACTTTGTGACGGAACCCTTCAGGAAGATTATGGACTTTGCTGTCAAATTCGGCAAGATGCAAGCAATATTCAATGCAGCCCGTCAAGCTGCGGCGCAGCAAGCTAGCCAGATCCAAGAGCGAGCCCCGAAGATACACTTCGATGTGCTGATCAGGACTCCCATTGTCGTATTTCCCAGACTGGTGGTGACCGATCAGCCAGAGAGAGATCTCTTGACTGCATATCTGGGGGAGATTTACGCCGTGAATGAGTTTGTCCCCTTGGACGAGTCTGACAAATCATCAGAGGTCGTCAACAAACTGTCCGCTGGTATCAGGCACATTCGACTAACGTCCTTGTTCCACTATGATGAGGAGAAGTCGGAAGAGTTGGAGGTGATTGACAAGGTGGACATCAATTTCAATATTAGCTACGTAGAGCATAAGCCGGGCTACGAAAGGCCTGACATGGAGGTGCAGGGCTCCATGTCAGACATCAACCTGAAGGTTACGCAGGATCAAGTCAAATTCATCTTGGAGCTCTCCAGATCCATTCCGGCAGCTTTTGCAACGGAACCTGAGGAAGTCGTGGAGGAAGAGATCGAACAGGAGCTACCGGATTCAACTCTTCAACCAGCCCGAGCTGTCACCGATCCCAAAAGCAAAGAAAAGGAAACGGACGGTGACGATGATAAAAAAGTTGCTAGCCTGCAGCCGGAACTGGGGTCCGAATCCGATGAATGGACCAAACTTGACCTCATCTTCAAGGTTGGTGTAATTGGATTTGAACTGCTCAACGGAAAGCCAAACGAGCCGATTGGAGACATCGACGCGGCAAGCCTCTCTAAGTTTTCGTTGAACGAGACAAGAGTAAAGCTTCGCATGATCAGTGACGGGTCGCTGGAGGCAGAGTTGTTGATTCGCTCTTTCACCATTAGGGACAGTCGCACCACCGAAGCAAACAAGTACAGGAAAATCATGTCACTCATCAACAGCGACGTGAAACAGCAGTTCATGGCGAGCCTGTCGATGTCCGGAGGCAGCGAGCGCAACGTGATTGCTCTTGTGACCATCGATAGTCCAAGAGTCATTCTGGCTTTGGACTACCTATTCGCGCTGCAGAATTTCGCCAACGCGGCTTTCTCAACTGACGAAGCTCCGGCTATCGAAGAAGACATGTCAGATGGCGCCCCAGAGGAAGACGGCGGGGATAGCATTGGTGACGTTGAAACAGGAGCAGATGGTCAAGCGTCAGCCGACAATAAGAATGCGCAAGACGCAGGCATGAGCATCTCGTTTCGGTTGAATATAGTCGATGCTCAAGTCATCCTGATCGCCAATCCGTCAATCTCGAACTCCGAAGCAATCGTGCTCAGCACTAAGCAAGTGCTCGTCTCGAAGCAGCATGTCATGGTCTTGCAGGTTGACAAGGTGGGCATGTTTCTTTGCCGAATGGACCAGTTCGAAACCACGCGGCTCCGGATCCTCGACGACTTCAGCATCCAGACGTCCCTGGAAACCCGCTCGCACGGTGCTGAGTCCTCCATTACAACCATCACCGTTGACGTGGAGCCACTCGTGCTGCGACTATCACTTCGAGACATTCTCCTGGCCATGCAAGTCGTAAGCAGAGCCTCAGAGCTGTCTCAAGTTGACGAGTCGAAGCCTGCCGACTTGGAACCTACGAAACTGAAAGAGATCAAAGACACTTCAACCAGTGCAAAGCAAAAAGCTGCCAGCAGCAAACCGAAATCAGTGGCTGTGAAGAAATCCAGCAACAAGGCTAGTCAGCCACGGCGCTCAAACGTCCCTGGCGAGACAGGCAAGAGAGATGAAAGCTCGGTCACGCTGAAGAAAGAAGAGATGAAGGTACAGGTGCATGGTGTGCGAGTGGTGCTGATCGGAGACCTGCACGAGTTACCGATGTTTGACTGGAGTGTCAAAGGATTTACCGTCGATGTCGGTGACTGGTCGTCTTCGATGACTGCTGATACTAGCATTGACACTTTCCTCAACGTCTTCAACTTTTCCAAATCGGCATGGGAGCCGCTCATCGAGCCATGGACAGTCGGTTTCCACATGTCCAAGGACCAGCACCCCGATGCACTCTCAGTAGAACTTTACTCACGCAAACCGATGGAGCTCACAGTCACTGCCGCTACGATAGCGCTGGCGTCCAAATCCTTTCAATTCCTGTCTACCGATGAAGACGTCCTCTCAAAGCCTCGGGGCATTGATGCTCCATATCGAATACAGAATCACACAGGTTTCGACATGAACGTCTGGGTTGACAACCAGAACGGAGAAGAGGGCGCCTCCGCTCGTCTATCCGATGGCGAGGAAGGACCGTGGCGATTCGAAGATCCATCCACTACCCGCGAAACCCTCTCGGCTGAGGGAGCCACGGGGATAGTGGGTATTCGACTCGAGGGAAGCGGGTTTGATACCATCAGTCGCATCCCCGTCAACCGTGAAGGCGAAGCACTGTACAACCTCAAGCCCAGGAAGGATAACATCCAACATCGTCTTCTCGTGGAAGTTCGGCTGGGTGCAGACAACGTCAAGAATGTGACCTTCCGATCTCCGCTCCTGGTGGAGAATCGCACCCAGATTCCGGTCGAGGTGGGTGTGTTCAGCCCTGAAGAGGGTCACATCTTGAAGATTGAGAAGATTGCACCTGGAGACGCCAGACCTGCACCAGTGGGTGCGGCGTTTATGCACTCGTTGATCGTTCGTCCCGATCAGGGCTTTGGCTATGCGTGGTCTGACGAGCGTCTCTTCTGGCGCGATCTGTTGAAGCGTCGAACCCGGACGGTGACCTGTCGTGGAGAACAAGCCGATCAATCTCCTCCGTTCTACTTCCAACTGAATGCTGTCTTTGATAAGAATGATCCACTTACCAGGTATGCCTCTTGTGTATTGATTCCATACAGTACTAACTTTCAAAAGCGTTTACCCGTACATGCGCATCAAGATATCTGCTCCTATTGAGATTCAGAACCTTCTGCCATTCGACTTCAAGTACAGAATTTATGACAAGAGCACCAAGAAAGACTGGACCAACTTTTTAAGAAAGGGAGGCATAAGTCCGGTCCATGTGGTAGAGCTTTCGCATCTGCTTCTGCTGAGCATTGATATGCAAGATACCCCGTTCAAAGCCAGCGACTTTGCGATCATAAACTCACCTGAGAGCCACGACTTTCGGCGTGAGAAGACTATAGTGGTCAAGGATGAGAGAGATCTGACACTGCGGCTCAAGCTGCACTATTAGTACGTACGGTAGCAATCCGTTCGACAGCAGTCTACTGACTCTTTCAGCAACGTTCCTGATAGCGGCGGGGCTTTCAAGGTCACGGTTTTCAGCCCTTATGTCATTCTCAACCGCACCGGATTAGAGCTAGACGTCCGCAGCAAGACGTTCTTGGGTTCTACCAAAGCAGCCGCAGGTCAAGGTATCTTTGCAAACAAGAGTGATACACAGAAAGCTCGTCCTTTCATGTTCTCTTTCCCGACCGATGACCACAAGAACCGTGCATTGATCAAGATTGACGAGTCGAGTTGGAGCAAGCCACAGAGCTTTGACGCAATAGGAAGCGGCTACGATGTAACTTTGCAGTCGCCAACAGGCCGGTCAGAAATGCATGTAGGGATAAAGGTAGAGGAGGGTGAAGGCAAGGTCAGTTGCTACACGCGTTTGATTTGGGACATTGCGGCTAACCGAGTTACAGTATAAACTCAGCAAGGTCATCACAGTCACACCTCGTTTCATTCTGAAGAACAAACTCAATGAAGAATTGAATGTTCGCGAACCTGGTCAAGGGGATGTCATGAGTCTTAAATCCGGAGCTCTGTTACCCCTGCGATTTCTCCGACAGAGCGCTGGACAACAGTTGTGCCTCTGCTTTCCCGGCATGAACAACCAGTGGTCTGCTCCTTTTAACATTGCCAACGTCGGCAGTGTTCATGTCAAGTTGGCCAAAGCTGGTCAGCGGCAGAAGCTCATCAAGGTCGAGATCCTCATGGAGCAGGCAACGGTCTTTGTGCATGTCAGCATTGAAACGAAGCATTGGCCCTTCTCCATGCGCAACGAGAGCGATACCGAATTTCTCTTCTATCAAGCCAATCCTAACATCGATGAGGACGAGGTCGACCGTGGATCTGGATGGCGCCCGGTCAGATACCGGCTGCCTCCGCGAAGCATCATGCCTTATGCTTGGGATTACCCTGCCGCCAAGAACAAGGAAATCATTCTGACAGCTAACGGGAAAGAGAGACATGTCAAACTGCAAGAGATTGGCAATCTCATCCCAATAAGACTCCCGCCGTCTCCAGGCTCCAACACTACGAAAATCGTGGATCTCAATGTTGTCGCCGACGGGCCCACGCAAACGCTGGTCCTTTCCAATTATCGAGCGTCGAAGAGTTTGTACAAACAAAAGTCCAGCGCAGCTATCCAGTCGTCATCAACTGGGTTCGAAGTCAAGGAACAGGATAGCGATGTGAGCTTCAAAGCCGTGCTACGACTCGCTGGCATCGGCGTCTCCTTGATCAACCGGCAGCTCCGAGAACTTGTCTATGTCACTCTCCGAGACATCGAGTTGAAATACACCGAATCAAAGATCTTCCAGAGCGTCAACGCGACGGTCAAATGGATACAGATCGATAATCAGCTCTACGGCGGTATCTTCCCCATCATTTTCTATCCAAGTGTGGTCCCGAAGACCGGCAAAGAGATGGAGGCTCATCCAATATTACACGCTGCTATCACTCGAGTAAAGGATGACTCCTATGGGGTCCTCTACATCAAGTATTTCACCATACTTCTTCAACAGATGACGATCGAGCTTGACGAGGATTTCATTTTCGCCATGCTAGATTTCGCCAAGATACCGGGCGCTTCGTGGTCGGGCGAGAGTGAAGGCAAGCTCTGCGACGAGAATCTCGACATTCCCGAACCCAAGCAGGAGCAAAGCGGCCAAGACGTTTACTTTGAGCTGCTGCATCTTCAGCCGATGCAGTTCGATCTCTCCTTCGTTCGCACTGAACGGATCAACGCCGAAGATACAATGAGCTCGTCAAATCCGTTCATGTTTGCTGTCAATGTCTTAACAATGTCTATCGGCAATGTCAATGACGCGCCTGTCCGGTATAACGCACTTTTGCTCGAGAATGCGAGGGAGTCGGTGGGAACTCTCATCAACAACATCAGGAGCCATTATGTGCAGGAGAGTCTTCGACAGGTTCACATCGTCCTCGGCTCCGCCGACTTTCTGGGCAATCCTGTTGGTCTGTTCAACAACATCAGCTCTGGCGTCGCCGACATCTTCTACGAACCATATCAAGGTCTGGTCATGTCAGACCGGCCGCAAGAGCTTGGTATCGGCATCGCCAAGGGAGCATCAAGCTTTGTAAAGAAGTCGGTCTTTGGATTCTCGGATAGTATGGCCAAGTTCACCGGCAGTATGTCGAAAGGTCTCGCTGCCGCCACTCTTGACAAGGAATTCCAGGATCAGCGCAGGATCTCCCGGTCCAGGAACCGGCCCAAGCATGCACTTTACGGCATCACCTCTGGTGGCAACGCGTTTGCGAGCAGCATGGCGAGCGGTATTGGCGGCCTAGCACGTCATCCACTGGAAGGAGCCGAGAAGGAGGGTCTTCCTGGCTTCGTCAAGGGTGTAGGGAAGGGCTTCCTCGGCCTCGCGACAAAGCCGGCCATCGGCGCGTTTGACTTGGCGTCGAATATGGCTGAGGGTGTGCGCAACACCACGACAGTCTTTGATCAGGAGGGGCTGGATCGGGTACGCTTGACGCGCTTCATCGGGCAAGATGGCATCGTCCGACCATATTC
>QQTW01000717.1_pt1 | contig 21504 bp, 14 predicted proteins | sample 1904831 | NCBI WGS metagenome assembly QQTW01 (sample SAMN09435610, study PRJNA476489) | Subsurface metagenome, whole genome shotgun sequencing project. | reverse complement strand
GAACTTGAAGCCAACACTTGAAAGTACCCGACACTCTCTCGCTGGTTGTTAGAGAAGACGCGGTATGAGTCTCCCGATAAGGGCTGCATAAATAGCTTGGTGATTCTTAGGGAATCAATATGGTCACAAAGAATCACACTCGTCTCCACCTCCTCGTTTCCACATGAATACTCATAAAGCGGAGGAAGCTCCAACACTGGATTCACTATGGTCGAATGTATATGCGCTCTTGACAGGCCAAGGGCACTGTCTGCGTTGTTGGAACGGCAGTCGTCGTCTCACTATCATCAGAATCCGGAACATTATTACATGGAAGAATGCTCACCAGAAAGATCGGCGAGTGATTGAAGGCCTCAAAAAAGCGGTCGTCTAATGCAGCGTCTCAACTAGTATGAGCGACAAATGTGAGCACGCGACAATGCTGGCTCGGGACCATCCAGGAGTCAAGGAAACATTGGTCGTAAAGCTCTCCGCAATTAGCATCATTCTCGAACGTTTCCACACTCGGAGCTTGTCAGATTTTTGATAGTTCCCCAAGCAGCCAGGATCTAGAGAGCAGCGGTGGAGCGTCCGAGTGGAGGATAGTGGATCTTCGCGAAGGCGGTCCGCACCTTCTGCTTGCTTGCTCTGGCCCCGGCCTCAACCCAACCCAAGCGCGGTGGTCACTGCGCGCCGACGGTCTGAGAGCCGACAACGGGAGCGGGGAGAAACTGGGGAAAGAAGTTGAGAGAAGTGACACTTCAACGACTCCTACAGGCTTCAGCCCGTTAGTCGCACAAAACCTTACGCATGCGGTATCAGAGCTTGGCATCCGAATCTCCGTCCTCAACTGCCCAATGCAGAAAGAGTCCACCGAAAAGCTCGAATATCTCGGAAGACCAGGAAGAGCACATACGATGATAGCCGCAGAAGGACGACGAAGATAGGAAATCCATGGTTCTGCGGGTCTGTGGCATGCAGGTCTTCGCCGCAATGCCTCGGACATCATTAAACATGGAATCTCCAAAGGGTATGGATAAATACACCTCGGTCGCCCCCGCTGTTTGCTCCGCCAGCCGTCTGACTTGTCGAGATGCAGGCTATTCTGTCATTACTGTTGGGCGCATGCCTTGCCGCTGCGCAGAGCCTTCCGCCGCGCCAGCCTCACCAGCCTACCGGCAATGGAGATGAGCTCCTCACATATAATGCTTCCACATCGGGGCGAGCCTTCCGGCCGTCGACTGTCTTTGTTGACTGGGTGTCGACCAAGGAGGACGGGCAGCACATCTACGCCAACGAACAGGGAGCATTGGTGCTGGAGAACTTGGTGACTGAGCAGGTCGAGACCTTCGTGGATGCCGGCCAGGTACCCGAGGGCTATCAAGAGTACTGGATCAAGCCCGACCTGACCAAGGTTCTCTGGGCGGTCAACTACACCAAGCAGTACCGACACTCGTACTTTGCCGACTACCTCATCCTCGACCGGGAGAGCGGCAACGTCGAGCCTCTGGTTGCAGACCAGCAGGGCGACATCCAGTATGCGGCGTGGTCTCCGACCGACGACACCATCGCATTCGTGCGCGGAAACAACCTCTTCATCCGCAAAAATGGCCAAGTCACCCAGATAACCACCGACGGCGGGCCGGACACGTTCAACGGAGTCCCGGACTGGGTGTATGAGGAGGAGATCTTCGGCGACCGATACGCTCTCTGGTTCTCCCCCGACGGTGCTTCGCTGGCATATCTGCGATTCGACGAGACCGGTGTGCCCACCTACACCGTCCCGTACTACAAGAAGCCTCTTCCTTCAGCACCGCCCTATCCGATTGAGCTCGATCTTCGTTATCCGAAGGTCGGGGAGACCAATCCCACCGTCTCCTTCCACCTGGTCGACGTTGAGAGCCTGACCGACTCCGCGGTCGACACGGACGCGTTCCCGAAGGAAGAGCTGATCATTGGTGAGGTGAAATGGGTCACGGACGAGCACGAGCACGTCATCTTCCGGGCCTTCAACAGGGTCCAGGACCAAGAAAAGCTCGTGCTGGTGAATGTGCAAGCCGGGTCCTCGTCCGTCGTTCGGGAGCGAGACGGAACCGACGGCTGGCTGGACAACTTGATGGCCATCACGTACGCGAGCAACGCCGCCTCGAACAGCACTGCGGGCAACAGCACCCGATCGTACAGCAACGGCACCAGCGGATACTACTTTGATCTCTCGGACGAGTCGGGCTACACCCACATCTACATGCACCCGGTGAAAGGCGGCGAGGCTGTCGCTCTCACGTCGGGCGAGTGGGAGGTGACGGAGATCCTCAAGGTCGACACGGAGCGGAAGCTCATCCACTACGCGTCCACCGAGCATCACAGCACCGAACGGCACCTGTATTCCGTCTCCTATGATACGGGAGAGAAGACGGCCCTCGTCGACGACACCGTGCCGGCATACTGGAGCGCATCCTTCTCCTCCGGCGGCGGATACTACGTGCTGTGGTATCGCGGACCGGACGTCCCGTACCAAGAGCTCTACTCGCTCAACTCGAGCACGCCGATCCGCGTGCTGAGCAGCAACCAGGCGGTGTGGGACCGGATCCAAGGCTACAACCTGCCGGAGATCACGTACAAGGAGCTGCAGCACCCGGACGGCTTCACGCTGAACGTGATGCAGCGCCTGCCGGCCAACTTCTCGCCGGACAAGAAGTACCCGGTCCTGTTCGACCCGTACGGCGGGCCCGGCTCGCAGCAGGTGTCCAAGGCCTTCCAGCCGATCAGCTGGCGGACGTACATCGGGTCAGATCCGGAGCTCGAGTACATCGTGTACACGGTCGACAACCGCGGCACGGGCTACAAGGGCCGCGCGTTCCGGGCGGCCGTCACGAAACAGCTGGGCTCGCTCGAGGCGGACGACCAGATCTGGGCGGCGCGCGAGCTGGCCAAGGAGCCGTTCGTCGATGCCGGCAAGATGGGCATGTGGGGCTGGAGCTATGGCGGCTACCTGACGGCCAAGGTCATCGAGCAGGATACGGGTGTCTTCTCGCTCGGCGTCATCACCGCGCCCGTGTCCGACTGGCGCTTCTACGACAGCATGTACACGGAGCGCTACATGAAGACGCCCGCGACGAATGCGGCCGGGTACGATGCGTCGGCGGTGGTCAAGGCTGCGGGCTTCTCGAAGATTGCCGGTGGATTCTTGATCCAGCACGGTACTGGGGATGACAATGTGCACTTTCAGAATGCGGCGGTGCTGGTCGACACGCTTGTTGGTGCGGGCGTGTCGCCGGAGAAGATGGAGGTGCAGTGGTTTACCGACTCGGACCACTCGATCAACCACAACGGGGCGACGACGTTCCTGTACAAGCAGCTCACGATGAAGCTGTTTGAGGAGAAGCAGCGGGATGGCGAGGCGGAGAGGCATCAGTGGAGCAGGAAGGATTTGGAGGGGAAGGCGAGGGCGAAGCGGGCGGCCCGGAGTGGAGGGGTTAGTGGGAGGCAGACGATTAAGGCTCATTGAAGTCGTAGGATGATGTTTCGTTCCATGTACATATCTCGATGCTACGATGTTATTAAAGTAATTTCCTACCTCGAATTGATGAGATCCATGGCTCCAACTTCTGTCGTGACAGTATGATTATGCCAAGCCCACGATCTTGCTGTCGCAACCATCCATCCACGCTGGTTGGTAAAATGTCTGGCATCCCGTCAATCAACCGTCAACGATGCCATTGGATTATCATCAACTATTCAGATGATGAATGAAGGGTTTCGCTCTTGTCTCAAGCTCGGACGACAAGTATGACGATGATGTTGTTGTCCCGGAATTGCGGGGGCCGGGGATATCGATAGTCGCCAGAGCGACGGGGTAGGAAACTCATCTCACTCCAAACCTGGACTTCTCTTCCCACGGGAAAATCTTCAGGAACTCTTACTATCGCCGACTTCAAGTTATTCTGCGTCTGAAACTCTCCAGCCTTCCGATATTCGACATTGGAATCGTGGTTCGCCCAGCCGAGTGATTCGAGACCGCGAAAAGGTGGTTGGGAGCGGCATCGCAGCCGAGCAGGAGGCTGGTAGCACCAGCGCACCAGGGCAGCTTTTCCGTCCCTTTCCTTGCCGTCCCACTTTCTTCCATCCCACATTCCACAATCCACATTCTTCTCTTCTCTCGCACAATCATCTCTCGACTCCGCTGTTTCTTGCTCAAGTTCCACTCGTTTGGCGCTGCTGACTTTTCTCGCACGCATTCCTCTCGCGTCGTCTCTGCGGCGGTCGGGTCAGGCGAGAGACCTCAGGTCACACAGATCGAAATCCAATCACCGGCGTACTGCGGGGTGACGTTACGATCCTTGGAGCATTCCTCTCGACGACGACATCATCATCACCACAAGAACCGCTCGAGCGACATTGTCACGGCATTCCGCACAGCATTCTCCTCTCGTCGATTGATCGCATTCCAAGGCCCGACCAGGCCTCATATCCGCGCACGATGCGGTTACCGCGAGCGTCGCCCGCTCTGCTGCAAGCACTCTTCATCCTCACATTCCCGGAGCTGTCCCTCTCCAAACCGTACCCGAAACCATCTCCGTCCTTTGAAGGACTCGACACCACCCCCTCACCCGCGGCCGAAGCTTCAAACCACACCCTCGTAGCCCGCTGCCAGAACCCCTGCGGCTGGTCCGGCCAGCTGTGCTGCGAGACCGGCCAGACGTGCGGCACCGACGCCAACAACCAGGCCATCTGCCAGGCCGGCGCCGGCGTCGAGGCCGCCGCGGGCCAGGGCTACTGGCAGTACTACACCAGCACCTGGGTCGAGACCGACCTCGTCACCCACTCGGCCGTCTACAGCACCTTCATCGGCGCGCCCGTCGCGACCGTGGCGCAGACGACGTACGCGCCCCAGGCGACGGCCTCGCAGCAGTGCCAGACCGCGCTCAACGAGAGCCCCTGCGGCGAGGGCCTCTGCTGCCCGAGCGGCTACTACTGCCTCGTCATGGGCTCGCAGTGCGCCCCCGCCGGCGGCGGCTCCTCCTTCTACAGCTACAGTACGCCCCCCTCTCCTTACTCCGCTCCCCTGCGTCCCACAAGCTCGGCCCTAATCGTCGTCACGGGCGCAGCTCCCACCGCCACCCCGGGCGTCACCGCAACGCTGCCTTTCGAGAGCCCCGTCGCGACCGGTGCGGACGTCGGCCTCACCGCCACCGCGGCCGAAGACGGCGGCGGCCTGTCCGGCGGCGCCATCGCCGGCATCGTCATCGGCGTCATCGCCGGCATCATCCTGCTCCTGCTCATCCTCTTCTACTGCTGCCTGCGCGCCGGCGCCCAGGGCGTCGCGGCGCTCTTCGGCGGCGGCAAGAAGCGCTCCCGTCGGCGCGAGGAGTATGTCGAGGAGTACCACCACAGCAGCGCCGGCGGCGGCGCGCCTGCTCGGCGTTGGTACGGCGACAGGCCCTCGAGGCCGTCGTCGAAGAAGAATACGGGTGGTCTGGGCGGGCTAGGTGGTGTTGCTGCCGGGCTGGGAGCGTTGGGTTTGCTACTCGGATTGAAGCGCAGGAGGGATCGCAAGAGGGACGAGAAGAGCGATTACTCGGGCAGCGGGTACTACAGCAGCGACTACACAAGCTCAAGTAAGTGATTGCGTCATTGAAGAGCCCTGCCTGTCTGCTGAATGCTTGATTGCTAACGTACCTCTCCTTGCAGGTAGCTCCAGCTCCGGTGGCCGCACTCGTGACACTCGCCGTTCGTCCCGACGATGAGCACCTTGAGCTCATGTTGTCGCATCTGCTCAAAGCACTTCGCTGCAACCTTTCCGCCGCTATACCGACACTGTCCAGACCATGACATGTTCAGTACCGACTCTACACAACATTCCTCCACTCCCGCAAAACCCAACTGGTCGTATCAATACCGGCTGGCATCTTCTATCTCACAACTCCGCACACTCAGCATGATTCTCCGCAAGCGACTCCGATTATCATTTTCGGTGTTTTATTCACAAGCGTCTGTCCTTTTCCCATAAATCCACCTGCATACCCACTGCGCTCGCGCGTTGGCACAAGCGCAGCCAGCCGCCGTTGCTAGTTCTTCTGGGCGGCAAAAATTGTTTTGTCTGTTTCGTCTCTCTTTCTACCCTCCGTCCCTGCATACTCGGAACATTCTCCACCGAGCCTCCATCTGCGGACGACGGATGATGGGCGATGATGAGGAGCCCGGCTTTTGGGAGAATGCGATAGCGAGCGCATGACCTGCGCATGTAATGACAACGATGGGCTCAGGGGTTGTATAAAATTGAGCGGCAACATCGATGTAATGAGTGTGGCCGCTTTCCATGCGTGTATGTATGTGCTTACGAGTTTTGCTTCCCGTGGCCTACGGTGGCTGTTCGTGTCTTGGGCGAGTGAATAGCTCAGGAGCACTAGTTACGCATAGAATGGAGCGGACTTGGGAAACGTCCTTTGGTCTGCATTTGACGACTCGAATAGAAACAGTCTACAATTTGAACTCATGCTTACAGTGCCCACCCTGGATCAACCGACATTTAGTAATCTCGAGCCTCTTGACAAGTCCATTAGTTATTATCAGTCTAAGGATCAAAATGCGTACACACGCCAACGCTCACACCGCCAACGAACCAGCCGGCTCAACAAGGACACCACCAGAGCTCCAAAGCCCTCTCGTTGCTCCGTCGGGCATTCGCGCTGCGAGCCGTCGCAGCGCAACACAAAAGCCGCCATATCCAAGACTATCAACACATCTTGCGCTGGCAAGACCAATCGGCCCTCGTGATGAGCAGGCGCCTGCTCAAACCTCGAGCAGCGTGCTTGGAAACCGAAGCCGCCAAAAGACAAACAGTCCGCCGAGTGCCTGCGAGGCTCCAAAAGACCGGGTGGATGACCATTAATCCAGGCAGACGGCAGTGAGACAACCCGCCTCGAATCCGCCGTCCTACCGCTGCCTCTGCTTCAGCTTCGCCTGGGCCTGCTGCTGCTGGCCCGTGACAACCATCCAGTCCTCCCATTCCCTCGCCATCTCGGTCAGCACATTCCCCATGACGACGGCGTTCGCCATGAGCCCGTGGCCCTCGCCCTCGAGCACGCGCACGTCGCACTTGCGCATGGTGCGGCCGAGCCAGCGGACGTTCTCGACCGGCACGCGCGAGTCGCGGCTGCCGTGGTGGATGACGACGGCCCGGTTGATGTCGACGTAGCGGAAGCCGATGGCCTGCGTGCGCTCCAGGCAGACGAGCAGGTCGAGCGCCGGGTTCGCGTTGGTCGTCGCGGCGTCCCAGATTGCCATTGTCAGGCGGGTGTCGAAGAGGACTTCGCGCTCGAGGCCGGCGGGGGTGGGGCGGGTTTGGGTGGTAGTGGTGCTGGTGGTTGCTGCGCCTGATGAAGACGCGGTGGGGTCAGTACTGGGGTTAGGGCTTGCGGCTGCGCTTGCTGCGAGGTTGCGGCTGCTGCCCGTCGGCTGCACGCGGTCCATGAGCATCATGCTCTCGCGCCGGCCGCCGGCCGCGGCTGCGGGGTTGGGCGCGGTGTAGAGCGCTGCGGTCGTGACGCCGCCGCCGCTGCGACGCTTGACCCGCTGGGGAGTGCGGGGCACACTTCGCGTTATACTGGCCGAGGTCGCGGACATGAAGCTCGAGTTGGCGACTCGGAGGAAGGGAGTGGGCAGGACGCGGAGGAAGCGCTGCGACTTGGGCAGCTGGCCGCCGGGCGGAGCGTCCGGGGGCAAGCCGATGGTCGTCATCTGCGAGGGAGGGATCCACGGTGCGAGGAGATGAACGCGGCCGCGGATGTGCTGGGGCATGCGGAGGGCGGTGGCGAGCGCGTAGATGGCGCCGGCGCTGTGGGCGAGGATGGAGAACTTGTTGATTCCCAGTGCGGCGCATATAGCAAGGATGTCATCTGTGCGCCAAATGTTAGTTTTAGACGTCCAGACTGATCGGAAGCCGAGTCACTCACCAGGCCAGCTGAGAGGCGTGCCCTCCCCATCAGCGTACCTCTCGCTCTCACCTACACCAGGACGATCGGGAGTGATGAGCCGCAGTTTGAGCGTGAGAGCGAGCTCATCGTAGAAAGCCGTAATGTACCTTGTGAGACCCATGCCGACGCAGCAGAACACGGCAAAGCCGTCGGGGTCTCCAACCTCGGAAAAGGATATCACCCGGCCACTCATCGGATGCTTCACCCTCTGCGAGAGGCGTGGCGCCGTCAGAAAGGCCTCGACCGCATCGTCAATCGAGCCTGAGCTCAGCGGTCGTTTCTCCGCTACCGCCAAGGGAGGGTCCACTGGCTTCACCGCGTGCGCTTCCGCGTTGCGCGGTCGCCTCTCCGGCTTTGCAGCGGGTTCGGGCTGAGACCAGCGCTTCTGCCTCGAGTTGGCACGCACGAGCCGTGCCTTTGGCGCAGGCGACATGTCGAGCGACTGTTGGCGGACGGGCTCCTCCCCGATCTCGAAGGATTTCAAGGCCAGATTCGGAGCCTCGGTGCTGTCGAGAACCCGCAACGTTTCCACGTAATTGCGAGACGGCATCGCAGTGTCCTTCGCTGCCTCTGTGTCGTCCGAGGGTCTTGATTCACGAAGAGGATTTCGTGTCGGCAATGTCGGCACAGGTGACGGTTGCGAGGGAGTGAGCGGCCTCAGCACTGGCGACGTTGACTGCGGAGGTGACGAGATGCCGAGTATTTTGTGCGCCTTGGAGGAACGATGTTGAGCGCGGTACTCATCGAAGAATGTGTCGTGGGTCTGCTCGGGAGCGGTCGGTTGCGCAGGTTCAGTCGACGGCCCTACGTTTGACGACGCTGCATTTGTCGACTGTGCTTGAGCAGAAGACTCGCCCAGGGTAGTTGACTGGCCTGGACCGGTCGACTGCCGCGGACTGCTCGTGCTCGGTCCAGGTTCAGACAGCAGAGTGGAAGGAACCTGACCGGACTCGCGATCTCGGATCTTCTTTCTGGCCTTCAGCTCCCTGATCCTCTCAGTCACCTTCGCAGCCTCCACCTCTTCCTTTGTGGGCTCCGTCTTGCGAGGTGCACTCTGTGCCACGGGGCCTTCTTCAGCAACGCTGGATCTCCGGTCTCGCGGCTGCGGACTGAGCTTTCGAAAATGCGGCTTTCCGCTGGGGATGTCCTGATGGCGAAGCGACGATCTGCGCGACGGGATCACCCCACAATCCGGGGTAAATGGCTCATCAGGAGCACCCGTGGCCGGGCCTTTTCCATTCGCCAACGGTGTTCTGTCGATCCGCTTGCTCGACTCGGCTAGCTGCTCCGGACTTGGCACGGGTAGAGGCTCCTCACGTATCGGCTCTTCTGTCGAGACGAATCGTCGGGGACTGGGAAGTGGGGGACTGTGCATTCCCGCGACGTGGATCTCCACTCCCTCGTTCCTCGCGCCCAGGCTCGCGGCAGCCGCTGTACCGTTGTGCCTGTCCTGGTCCTTGTTCTTCAGCCTTTCCCTGGAGCCCCTCAGCATCAGGGACCGCCGGGTCCGACCGCTGTGTTTGCTGTTCGCGGACTCGACGCTCGCCATCGAAGAGCGCCGAGAGACTGCGTGCGCTGCGCTCGCGTCGTCTTCTTCCTTTTCTTTGGAGTACGACGAGAAAGAGCTTCGCGCTGAGGATCGAAAGTAGCTTCTCAGCGATCCGGCGCTTTCACCCTTGGGTATTTTCGGCGCAGTGATTGGGGATAGTCCTGATGGCGGTTTAGAGGTCCGCACCACAGGCGGTTCGGCCGCATCGTCGGGATGGAGGTAGTCGTCCCCCTGGTGGCCGTGCACATTGTATTCCACCCCAAAGCTCCCTCTTCGCCCGCCATACCCATGTCTTGCAAATGCCGGTTGGAGAGGCGAGACTGGGGTGGAGACGCTGAGGCCGGCCTCTGTGAATCTGTCGGAGTATTCCTGAGCGGCGACGGATATTGTCGACAGGGAGTCGATCAGAGACGAGATGACCTGAGGCGACGCTGGCATTGAGCGGACGTAGTTTGCTGAACGCCGTTTCGCGTGGTCTTCAGCAGGCAGAGACCGTCGCCGGTTCGACGTCGAGCGTGGCACCTCTGGCGGCATGGCTGCGTCCATGTCCTCGTCCGGCGCCGTGACCGGGTCTCTCCTGTTGTAGTTGCCGCCACCACTGCTCCCGGCATCTGCCATTCCAAGCGATGCTGGTCCCGCGCGATGTCGGTCGTGCGCATTGCTGTAAGCGGCTATTGTGATCGGTCTTGCTCGGCTCGAGTTGGCGGACGCGACGGTGGGGGCTTTGCGGTTCAGTGTCCTCATGGATCGGTCTGAAACACCTCGAATGGGAATGTTCGGGCCTGCCGTACCCATCGAGGCTGTTGCGGCTGCTGCCATGGCGTGAGATCAGCGACACCTTTGCTGGGTATCACCAGCTGCTGCAGGAGTGATTTGGGGCGCAAGTCGCGCGTGACGTCTATGCCTCTCGCAGTGTCTGATCAGGACGGCGGCTAGCACGCCATTAGCTCTGAGGCTTCATCCATGGATTGCAACAGTCAGGCGAATATGTCAGAAAAGTGCCCGTGTATGTATGTACGTAGAGGTAAACGCATGCTGAGGTCGAAAAAGTTGAAGATCGACTGCAGACGAGCCCCTAGTGCAGAAGTTTAAGGGGTTCTATTTTAGGCGGGGAAAACATGGGGAGGTCCCTTGGCCCCCGGCTCAACTTCGGCATAGCCTCTGATCAGGCACTTCAGGCCGCTACTGCTTTTACTGTTGCAACAGAATCCAGGGCTGGCTTAAAAACTACGAAGCATTCGGTTCCCGAGAGTCGATACTGTATTAATATAACGGGGCCATCTGAAATTGGCACTCTTTACTGCAGTACTCCGTGGGACCCCCTTCTTTATGTGGCTAACCCTCCATCTGATGCTGCAACTCTAGCAGAACGCCTCTCTTCTCTACCTCACGCGTGTCATGGTCCGCAATATGTCGGTTGGCACTTGGAACCCACTGCGAGAGAACCCGAGACTGTCCGGATGTTGTCAGAAGGATGTTGAATTGTGCGCTCGAGTTTCCTTGCCGGCCGAGCAATACTCTTAGCAGTTGCCCGCACCACTCGGAACCGTTTGAGAACTCAAGGTCGTTCAATCCATGGATTACGCAGTATGGTACCGAGATCGTATGAAGTAACAAATCGCTGAGCAGTTGGAGGCCTTGATCCCAGGAGTTTTCGGTCCCATTCAGCTGTCGAAGCCTCTTCTCCTGAAGATCAAGCCCGGAGTCGTCGATGTTGAATTGGAGAAGCTGATGAATGAGACTATAGAGCAGGCCCAGCAAGCCGGCTCTTTGAGGCGTGATCCCCGCAAAAGCTTTGCGAGGCTTTTCGCAGAAATGAGATATGAAAGGAGCTTTATTTTCCACGGCTGCCGCAACGATAGCGATGCTTGCCGCTCTTGCGCTCGAAACGGACTGCGCCTCCCAGGGTCCAGAGATCCATAACAATTGCGATTCGCCGGTATCGGAAAGCCAGTCTCGAAGTTTGTTTACGACGGAGAACTCGGCAAGGAGATTCATATGATCGCTGATAAGGTCAAGACCATCTCCTCCAACTACAAAGTCCCCCAGATGTTTCGCGCACATGAGTGCTTGTCTTCTCGGAACGGTAATCTCCTTGGTCGGCTCGATGACTTCATTTATCTGGTCGGAAACTGTTTCCTCATCATCATTCTTCATACCCTTGCGAGCTAGGCGCAAAATGTAAGCTAGCAACCAAGACCTTAACCAAGACTAACTTACAGATGATGTACTTGCTTCCTACACTTGTGATGGTGAAGGTCTCGCAGTTGGAGAGCAAGGTTCGTATCATGGAATTCCCAACATCCAAACCCAGCTCTTGTGGTGATTGACGTTGTCGAGATACTTCGGCCCGCAAAGCCCCTACCTCAGCCCTCATTTGACACATCTGGTTCAGAAGCACCATGTTATTGTTATTGAGCTCCGATTGCTGGAATAACATTTTGCGTTTCATGGCAAGGCCCCTGACCGCGCCTTCTTTGTGCATATCGCTAACTTGGTCGTTGATGAGCTTGACTACATCAACCAATTTGGCGTCAAACTTTTCATTGAAACTCTGGAAAAATCGAGAGGTACGGGACTTGTGGTACCATTCCATCACGTCGCAAAAGAAGTGGAAGACATTGGCGTATATATCCACAAGGCGTGCTCTCATGGAATCTGTGTCAATGACATCAAGAAGTTTGGCGCAGAGAGCTGCTCTGCTCGACACCTCGGCTACGCTCTTGGAAAGAGTTTCTGATATTTTGTCATGATTCGCGGCAGCCTTTCTGCTCCTTAGCTCCAGTGCATCAGTTCTGTGATAGGGACTCCTACCTGCACAAGCATGGAAAGACTTCCACACAGGACCGAAGTGTAGGCGCTTTGCGACGGAAACAGTGCGAACACAGCTTTGTGTGAGTCAAGTGATTTGCAGATGTTCGTAATGTGCTCATAAGCCTAACAACATATGACACGAGTTTAGCTTCTACAGAGGACACTTATTCGCGGGTTTGCAAGGATCTCCAACTTGGGCCTCACCTTCGAATGCCTACTCTTCCATTCCTCCTCCATCTTAAGGACCTCGCCTCTGAATTCGTCAATACTGCTGCTCATGCACTGTCGAAATGGCCGCTCCGCTTTAATTCTTGCTGACACCTTGCCAGTCCGGATAATTGACTCCTTATCAGTTTTATGGGGTTGTGCCGAGAAACGCTCGCAGCATTGTCTCAGTGCGTCGCGAGCAATCTCGGCCTTGTCAAATACTCTAGACGATAAGAATCAGCTCGGATGCCTCTTCGGTTGTGAGGTGGTCTGAACCAGGAACATGCACTTACTCGTCAGTCTGGTTTCCATCAGTGTCCAAGAGCTTCCTCATTCGCCTTCGTCGACACGCTTCCTCCTCCTCGTCGGCCCTTCTCTGCGCATTCTTCGTCTCGCGCTCTAATGCCGTGTTGCCTGGAAGCTCATCAGTGTAGCGCCTCACAAGCATTTGAGCTTGCGCTCCCGCTCTCCGTTCATACCAGGGCTCAGCCATTGCCTGTCCGCTGGCAATCCCCCGCTGGTAGATGCAATTTGTCTCTCAATGCTTGAATTAGCAATGCACGTCAAAAGGCCAGGGAATTCCACAAGACGGTGTTGTATGTGCGTATGCGAATTCTCAGTGATGAGGCTAGGCTGAAGTATCAATACAATCTAGGAGTTCTTGTTCAGAATAGTCTCGTATACATATGTGTGTAAGATCTATTTACAAGTCAAATGGGGGGGTCTTAACAATTTCACATCTGATTCGGCGTCTCGACGGACGCAATCACATATGCAGCGACACATGTGAGTACGCCTGCATGTTCGTACGAGGCGGTGTTAACAACTTCACACCTGATTCGACGCCTCGACGGACGCAATCACATATGCAACGACACATGTGGGTACGCCTGCCTACGCATGTTCGTACGAGGCTGTGCTGGACCATGCAGAAGAGTGCAGAGATTATGCTTCAGCCGGGTACAGTAATCAGGCTGAATCGCACAAGGCTGATCGGAGATTGTCCTCTGGTGAGAAGACGGGAAAAGCTTGCGGCCTCAGAGCGTGTGCTTCCGAAAATTGGGTCTGATACTTTCCTAGGTAGGTTTCGTCGCTCGCAACGTATTGTCTTCTTTTTAACCCCATATTCATCTAAGCGCTGCGTTGAGGTCCCCGGTAGCTTTTGCAAGATGACCAAACTCAGCCTTACAGATTGTGATGCAAGCAAAGGCCAACGCATTCCTAGTGACATGGTCGTAGGCTATCATTGGTTTCCTTTCCGGTTTCCTCGGCGTATGATGCATATGTGTCTCTCTACGCGCGCGGTTCGACCAGTTTGGGGAGTTACTTCTGAGTGATAGGCTTGAGCGGCTTATTCACACGGCTCATTTCAGACGGATCCTTAATCCACGTGGAAAGCTCGTCAGCCACATTGGTACATTGTTCGCGATTGATCATGGAGGTGGGTTAGGTCCTGCGGAGCGCAGCCTTCCGCGTCACGTTAGGTTATAAGACAGCCCTTCCCAAGCTTGGTCGTCTTGTGGTGAATCAATTGCTCCAACGGCGCTGAACACTTAGTCTGCTCTGTCACTTCTTACATGACCGCTTCTTGACGTTCTTATCAATTTTGTCACTGCCAATCTCTCCCCAAGACATGTTTGAGACTGAGGGAGAAAGTTTAACTACCTTGAGCAAATCGTCGGAAGACACTAATGCTTCTAAAGATGGGGCACCAGAAGTACTAGGTCAACAAGTGGAAGAGCAAGACCCTTTGACGATTAACGAGGGAAAGTCGCCGAATGAGGGTAATCCGATTGAGAGTTCGAACTCAGTGTTCAAGGGCGAAATCAAGCAGACGGTAATTTTGCGGAGGAACGATCCCTTGAGGAAGGAGTCCGACTGGAAGAAGTGGATTTTGCCATGGAGTCTTTGCAAAACATGGAGTGTATGTGGCTGTTGGTACGCATTCAAGGGTCTGAGTTGGTAACCTTCACTAGGGGTTTCACGAACTAGTTCGGCAAGCATTCCATGACGATACAGTCAGCTCCGAGAACCTTGCAAACGGGAAATTTGACCTACATGGACCAAATGGCGACATTGTCATACCCCAAGTGTGGGAGAGCCTTGCGGAACCAGGTTGGGAGATTACCATCGTGTTCACTTTTCCCCCGATGTATGGACAGTTTGGACGCTCTGTCGATCCTCCTGACCCTGACAAGGATAATGATGGTGTTCCCGACGCAGAAGTCATTCAAGAGACGTCTTACGATGAAAAAATCAAATACACAGTCGATTTCTACGTATCATCATACAGGGGCGAATCAAGCTTCCGTTGCAGTCAGGACTACGATGGGCCACCTCTGTTCAATCGGTCGGTGAAGAAGCCAAAGACCTTACCGGTGCTCCAGGAGACAATCGAGTTGGTCCGCCAATTAAGCGGATTTGCTCCACCTCATTCTTTTGAGTTGCCAAAAAGGGAGGCATCGTCGAAACGGGAAGCATTTTCGCCAGGAGACAAGGTCAGAATGACGAAGCTCGTCATTCACTCACCTTTTCTTTTGAATGCGCTACGAACCGTCATTGCATATTCCTCATTGCGCATAACCGAGGAAAAGGATAGCCTCCGTGAAGGCATCTTTCCATATCCTTATGAAGACCTTTACCATTACAAGGATGCTTTGTTGGACTACAAGAAGAATCATCATCCAACCAAAGAAAGACACACCGAGGAGTACAACACGGAGTGCGACCGCCACATTGATGTTCTTATAGACTACTTGTACTCACAGCAGAAAGTAAACCTGCGGCAGGCTGAAGAGCGATGGTCAAGAGAAGTTCCTACCACCACATTCCATTCATTCTGGCTTTTGATGAAGCCAGGTTCCGATGTTTACATCAAAGAGCATGGATTACTCAACTCATATGTAGTCGAAGGGTTCAATGGAGGAGTTTCAGAATCTGGAAAACCCAATAACTACACAGTGCTCGTATGGAACCTGGCTTTCAATGGGACACATGTTACCAGAGTCTCACAGGGCATCGAGGTTCCTGTATTCGACGGAGAGCGCGAAATATCATCACTTCCAGTGTTTCCAATCCGGTTCCACGAGCGGGGACACGGCGCGTCACTACGAGAGGAACTATTGCAACGAGGGAAAAAATATTTCGATCTCGTCAAAGGGCCGGCTTTTAGAAGTTATACGGGCTTAGGTTTGGACACTGGCCTCAGACGTGTAGGTCAACTCCCTACTCCAATCAGTTTCCAGCCGTTCTTACGTATATCTAGTATGAGCAAGCACGAGTCATTGTTGACCACAAGAGGTCTCAAATCGTCACCAGTCACAGTACTAGCGAGGATAGTGAGGATATGCGCCGCAACTTCATGTATGATCCACATTTACCCGATCCCATGATGGCTGCAGCGTCCAGGTCACTCAAAGCCCCGCTCGGGTCGAGAGCACGGAGTCCCGCGTGTCAATGCGACAATTGCGAAGAATACAAACTAAAGAATCAGCCAATCATTCCCCTGACCTACGCGTCTTACGACAACATCGATCCTCGACGAGTGGGCGAGCTTTCGGAGCACCAGTACATCATATGCCACTCTCACTTGTACGCTTATGTGCTGAAGGATCGCGTGTATGGTAAGTGTAGGTTTTCCACATTTAGACATTGAAGAACTAAATATGGCCTATGTTAGATCGTCTTGACGTTAGTCAAATTGTTGAGCCGAAGATCAACGTCCACGCCATCGACAAGCTTGTGATGAGAACGGAGAGCAACAAGGCTGCTATAAAAGCGATATGTCAAGCATACTGTACAGAGGGGCTCCATAACCAACCATTCACTGCCGACTTCATTCAGGGCAAAGGCGAAGGCCAGATAATACTTCTGCACGGTCCACCTGGTACTGGTAAAACATTAACTGCTGGTTGGTTCCACCTGTCTAGCCCTAGAAACTGAGATAGGTCCGTTTCGAAACTAATCTTAGCCAAGAATCTGTTGCCGAGTTCACGAAACGGCCACTACTAAGTATTACCGCAGCAGACCTGGGCCATGAACCCCAAGCTTTAGAGCGCAATCTTCTCACCTTCTTCCGAGACGCTGATGCTTGGGGTGCAATCGTGCTACTGGACGAGGCCGACGTGTACCTTGAGCGACGCTCGGTCAATGAGGTGAAACGTAATAGTATTGTATCTAGTAAGTTTCCTGTGTTTTTGATGCTTCTCCTTACTGCCGCCGCTAATTGATCTTGTTGTCATAAAGTCTTCTTACGAGCTTTGGAGTATTTCAGAGGCATTCTCTTCCTCACGACGAATCGTGTCGGCTCATTCGACGAAGCCTTTTTGTCCCGCATCCATATTCAGATCAGCTACGATCCTCTAGACGACTCGGCCCGGAGCCAGATATGGGATAACAGCTTTCGAAAGCTAAAAGAAGATCACGATGACGGCGGACGCGAGATTAGATACAGATGGGAGGCCAAGGAATATGTACAGAAGTCCAGTGACGTGAAGGAACTACGTTGGAACGGACGAGAGATCAGAAACGGCAAGTCTAATTGCTTCATGCTCTTGGTCAGTTCAAGTTCGCTTACAGACCTTCTTGAGTAGCTTTCCAAACTGCGGTAGCACTCGCTGTGTATGAAGCGAGGGACGGTGAGATTCCTTTTGTGAAAGAGGAACACCTGAAACAGGTGGTCAGCATGTCCAGCGCCTTCAAAGACTATATGCGGAAAACAAATCAGAGTATGGAGAACTCGGAAATTGCATACAAAAGAGGTCTACGCTATGATTTCGAGGATTCGGATAAACAGGATATCACTACGCGCTCGAAAGGACCTTCTCAGAAGACCTAGCCCGCATCCGTTCGTTTGATATGGGGCACTTCGTTCTGGATATGCAACTGAGAGAACCGCTGGCGCGGTTCAAGAGGCGTCGGGTACCTATGTACATCGTGTTAAACTGAGTCTGATTCCATGAGCCAACTATCTTCGCTACGAATTACTGAGGAGTCCCATGCAAGATCAGTGCCATGTAACGCTCTATAAGGTTATCTTTACCTCGCGAAGGTAAGAACTTCAAGAGGAGTAGTGTCCTGGCCATCTTTCTTGGCAGACATGACCAGACATAGCTTTCCCGTCCGGGCTTGGTTCCCTCGTGGCTATGCGGGTCAGACTCCGTCTGAATTATCCCAGCCTTCGAATAACATGGGCACGGCGTCGACATGGTCTTATTTAAGTTTACTCCTCACTTTGACACTCCTCACAGGATTTAGAGATTTGTAAACTCTGTCGTAGGAGGCGCGCTCGTACCGAATCGACCAAAAAGTTGCCATCTCTTGCCGTTGGCATCGTGACTTGTCCTTGGGTTGCTTTGCTTGCTTCGTCGTTGTAGCAAGTCCACAGTAAAGATGACGGCCGCGATAGGACTGAGGCCAACACCGAGGCCTACCCCATGTCCGCCCCAGCGAACTATCTCCATTCTGGTTAGTTGAAGCTTCGGTGGGAGAGTCCGAAGTGACTGTTGATGATGTGACGGTTGGCTAGCATACTTTTTAGAAGGATGAGCTTGTGGAGCAGTTGAGATGACCAGACTATCGCTCAATTCCACGAGCTTTGTTTTTGAACTTCGAGAAAAAAAGTGTAAAATTGTCGCCTTGAATTCGGCCATCGAAGTTGCTACCGTTGAGCGTATGAAACATCGATGCGCGCTTATTGACACGAATCAGGAAAGCCTCCGTTTTCTGGACATATAAGAGTCATCTGCAGTCACAAAGATGAGATTTAGAAGCCACCCGAGTATAACTACCTTACAACAAGTTTGGAGATTAACCCCGAGACACGAAACGTGGGAAATGCGGCTGGGAGCCTCAAGCACACATCGAAACTCTATGCTCAGAGGTTGCCTCTGATGACTCGGGGCTGACCGATTTCGTGAGCGCAGGCTTTCTTCCGTATACAACATGTCTGGAACACCTGGTAAGCGCGGGAGAATGAAGACTAGGAGCAAGACGCACATGGACCAGTAAGCATGGATATCCTTGTTCACCATATCCTTGCGCACGCCCATGAGCAAAACCTCAATCTGTTCCCTCGTCATGCCGAGATACCGAGTCATGGGCGCAAGACTGAAGCCCTGCACGCCGTCCAGCAAGCTGGCCAGGGTCCACCTGCCGAGCTCACGTTCGTGGCGGTCCGTCGGCCAAGGATTCTGCGGCCACCGGTGAATAACCTCGGTGACGTTCTCGAAGCCGGCGTCGATCATCCATTGCTTGTAGTGGGCGGCAACGGTAAGGTCGGTGCCGGCCGCCTTGAACGCCAGGATGAGCAGCTGCGCCCACTTGTGGAAGTCGGTGTCCGGGGAGAGCGTTCCGTCATCGCTATGTGGTGGATAATCGACATCCTGCATCTCCATCCAGCCGCCCGGAGCGAGGTGACTGAAGGCTAGTTTAGCATTTGCCGCTAGAGGAGCGAGTCATCCTGAAGCATCCGAGTTACGGTCATGGGGAAGGAGATAGTACACACTCGTAGGCTTGCTGGAAGAAACGTGGCCAGTCACGGAGGGAGCCCGTAAGCACGCGGCCGTGTATGAAGTCGAACTTGCCGAACGTCCAGTCTTCCTCATAGTCGTCAATTTCGAACTTGCAGTTTGGTGGGACGCTAACGAACCAGTCAGCCTTGCAATCAGGTACGAGCAGTCGCGTCAGGAGAAGAAGTCGCACTTGGTCGGCTGTGATGGAGCGAGATCGATGCCGAGCACCTGGCAAATCATTAATCTCACCCGTAGCCTCACCCGTCACGGAAGGAAGCGTACTTCTGAGGATGGGTACAGGTCGGCTTCGCGTTGTTAGCATCAATCCCATGATAGATGCTATAGAAGGAAACACTCGATACCGAAGTCGATCGCCCACTGCACCAGTCAGCACACATGAGCTTGTCAGATGATAGAGGCGTGCGAGTACAATACCACTCCCTGCCCCCAGATCTAGTACGGTGGCGGGAGGTTGACTGAAGGGGGCGTAGAAGAGTTTTCCCTTCATAGTGAGATAGAAGAGTTCGTGCTGCAGATCTGCGAATAGGATCCGTCAATGGTCTTCATCCGTCGATCGTGAGGACAACGCTTTCTACCTAGTCGTTCATTTTCTATCTTTTGCATCCACGCGAATCAGAAAATGAGAACTTTCCAAAATAGCCTAAAATGGCAATCCGAGGAACGAGTACCTCGTCGGCCGGAACCATGTACTCTATCTCGAACGATAGCAACTCGTCAGAACCCAGCTTGCAATGAGAACCGGGGCATTCGGGATGACCAACTTCCTCCTTTATACCTGTGATAGGATCGGCCGTGTTCCTCGATACCTTCCAGCAAGCTGGACCGCAAGGAGTATGTGGCATCCACCCTACTGGGAGTCAATCGAGGCTTATTAGTTACTAGCCAGCGAAAGGGGCAGCTATGGTATTCTGACCAGTCGTCGTCTATGCGCGAGGCCAGATCCTTGTACTCGGCGTCATCAACCTCGGAAGTGGCATCTTCAGGCGGTGCCTGTGCCGGTGTAGGAGTCGCCATGTCTCAATGTCCGGAAACTTCAACGGTATATTCGGAGATGGATGCGACTCTCGTGTCAGACGTTGTAACGTGAGACGTCGAGATCAAGTGCGGACCTAGCTGGATGCCTGGCCAGAACTAGCTCAAGCCAGGCCATGGTCTGGATTGGCAACGGTATTAACTGTTAGTCCCTGGCCCGGCTGAAATCGATATCTTTGTATGCGAACCGGAGCACTGCGGTTGGTGCCGTCCGCGGCCGGAAAGGTTGCACCCTCCGTCTAGCGTGGCAGCCATAAGGGTGAAAGCCTGAAAGGTGAACGGCCGAAAAGAAAAGGGGAACGTCAATGCTTGAAGGCCAGCCCGGGTCTCCGCCCTTTTCCTCTCAACATCGAATTCCCCTGCCAATCGGACAAATATCCGTAGCCCCGCCCTTGGCATATCAAGATCCGAACGCGACGCTTCAGCCCGCATGTGAAGAAGTATATCTGGTAAGTTGTCATATAAACTCCATCAGACCAGGCTTATAATCGAGGTCCTCTATGAGTATCAATTGCTGTGGACTCTGCTGATCACTGTCTCCGAGGTTGTCCGTAAGATCCACCGGACTCTGGAACAACGCCTAACGGATGAGCTGGGATCGCCGTGAATTTGAATGGTCTTTTGGTTTCCTGCATCCACAATCTTCACACCTTTCGCATAATCTCCGTCAAGTCGCCTTCAAGGTTCCCGCTACTCTTTTCCGTTGTTAGTGTTGATATACGACATCGCAGATTTGTCTCGATTCAGGTTTTCCGCAAGTTCTTGACTTCATTGCAACAATCAAGGGATGTCTGCTGCATATCTCTGCCGCCTCAGGAATACCGGTGTAGTGGCTCCTGATTTGAAGAACTCTCTACAACTTTCAGCGATTGCAAACATTGCCCAAGCGTGCCCAGGTGTCCAGGTGCCCCGGGGCAGAAGACAACAGGGAACATAACATCGCAATCGGCTCGTCATGTCTAGGACACCTAGGTGTCAGTTGAGTTCTGTCATCGTTTGAAAAGCAAATCACACCTAGGCAGGTGTGATACAAGGCCCTCTGCGCGCACCGAATTTCTTGTTGATCGGTACATGGCGCAAGGCATCTGGGCTTGAACATCGCTCGTCGGTCCACGGGATGACAAGCCGTGTCGCTCTCAGAATATGAGCACTCGTACGCTAAATAAAAGCATTCGACCGACCGCCGTGTCTTACTCTTCTCTGTTTCAGAGAGATGGCCCCAGTTTTTTACGGCCAATAGATAAGCGTTGCTGACTGTTCCTCACGCGGTTGGCAGATAAATTATACCCAACTTCTTCATTGAAGCTTCCCTATACTTCTATAGTGTCCTTCAAATACCTCATGGAATGGTCGTACACATTCATTTCTACGATTTAACCCCATCGTTTTTTGGTGTACTTCCATACTGAGCATC
>QQTW01000716.1_pt1 | contig 21515 bp, 25 predicted proteins | sample 1904831 | NCBI WGS metagenome assembly QQTW01 (sample SAMN09435610, study PRJNA476489) | Subsurface metagenome, whole genome shotgun sequencing project. | reverse complement strand
GGGATATCATCGCGCAATTGCATTAAAAATTGATTATTTTGGCAGAGAATTGCGATCGCTACATGAACAATTCCTTTAGTCATAACTGCGATGCTGGCGTATGTTCGATTCTTTCTTGTTCTTCGACATAAAAGTCGCCTAATTCTTGGGTTTCCATCGGAATACTTTGGTAGCGAAGATTACCTTTAATTAATAACTTATCATTGATTTTTAAGCCTTTTTGACTGGTTATCGCCCAAATTGTCCCACTAGAATCTTGCATTTGATAAGCTTGCCAAGGGTCTGATAGTGGGACAATATTAGTTATTTGTCCTTGCAGATAGACTGTCCCTTGATTATTAGGCGATTTGATATTGCTAATATCAGTTACATTTGTACCAATTCTAAAATTGATGCCATTCCAGCTAGACTTTTCTAACCCACTACAACTAACTAAGCCACCGACAATAAAAAGATGACAAGTTATTAGATAAAAACTTCTTGTTAGTTGAATTTTCATATAAAAATCTATAGGTTAAGTAGATTCACACCGTTAAATATTTACTGTCAACATCCAAAGTATAGATAAATCTATTTTTAACTTCTACTTTTACCTAAAAGTACAAATAATCGCCAGAATCCTTTGCTGCGGTTAAAAAAGATGCTAATTGATTAAATAGTTTTTCCTAAAAATCCTTGGGTAATCTTAAATGAATACAACGGCTAACTTACTAGATGGCAAAGCTTTAGCCCAAAAGCTGCAAACGAAGCTCCTAGAGCGTATCCAAGCTTTGACACCGCAAATAGGACGTAACCCTGGTTTAGCGGTAATCATGGTAGGCGATAACCCTGCCAGCGCTGCCTACGTGCGAAATAAAGAGCGGGACTGTGTAAAAGTTGGAATTGCCTCTTTTGGTCAGCATTTCCCCGCAAATACTAGCCAATCAGAGCTAGAACAAGTAATTCAGTCGCTAAATCAAGATGAAAGAGTAGATGGAATTTTGGTACAGTTGCCCTTACCAGAACCCTTAGATGCGGTTGCATTGCTACACCAAATAGAGCCTAACAAAGATGTTGATGGACTGCACCCGCTTAATTTAGGACGACTGCTAAGAGGAGAACCTGGTTTACGCAGTTGTACCCCCAAAGGAGTGATGCGCTTATTGCAGGAATACAATATTGAACTGAAGGGCAAAAAAGCCGTTGTTGTCGGTAGAAGTATTTTAGTTGGTAAGCCTTTAGCATTGATGCTATTAGAGGCAGATGCTACCGTCACGATCGCACATTCCAAGTCCGATGACCTAGAATCTATTACTAAGCAAGCTGATATCCTCATCCCCGCCGTTGGTCTAGCAGGATTAATTACCGATTCAATGGTGAAGCCGGGAGCGGTAGTTGTCGATGTCGGCATCAATAGCATTACCGACACAACTACAGGTAAAAGTCGTTTGGTTGGAGACGTAGATTTTGCTTCGGTGCAACAAGTCGCCTCTTACCTTACCCCAGTTCCCGGCGGCATTGGTCCGATGACTAGAGCGATATTGCTGCAAAATACTGTACTTAGCTATTGCCAGTACCATAAAATTAGCCTGTAAAATTTCCTAATTTATGTTCCCCAAAGCCTCGTAGAATTATTACGGATATAACAGCAGCTTGAGGAATCAACCGATGGTAGCAACGGATAATCTGCAAATGACTTCAGGACAAGCTCAATTTTCATTATCAGCGTATCTGCAAGAGCATCAAAGCCTTGTAGAAGCAGCCTTAGACCGGGCGATTTCTGTTGTCTACCCAGAAAAGATATACGAGGCAATGCGCTACTCTCTGCTGGCGGGAGGAAAGCGCCTGCGTCCGATTCTTTGCCTTGCTACTTGCGAAATGGCTGGAGGTACGCTAGAAGTAGCGATGCCTACAGCCTGCGCTTTAGAGATGATTCATACCATGTCATTGATTCACGATGACTTGCCAGCGATGGACAACGACGACTATCGCCGGGGCAAATTGACCAATCATAAAGTTTATGGCGAAGATATTGCGATTTTGGCTGGTGATGGCTTACTCGCTTATGCTTTTGAATTTGTTGCCACTAATACGCCTAACGTGCCTGCCGAGCGAGTTTTACAAGTAGTTGCGCGCCTAGGACGAGCGGTGGGTGCGGCGGGGCTAGTGGGCGGTCAGGTAGTTGATTTAGAATCGGAAGGCAAGCTTGATGTCTCTCTAGAAACCTTGAATTTCATCCACAACCATAAAACGGCGGCATTATTAGAAGCAAGTGTAGTATGTGGGGGAATTTTGGCAGGAATGCCAGGAGAAGATTTACACAGGCTGTCTCGATTCTCTCAAAATATCGGCTTGGCATTCCAAATTATTGATGACATTTTGGATATCACTTCTACCCAAGAACAATTAGGCAAAACGGCGGGAAAAGATTTGCAAGCGCAAAAAGTAACCTATCCTAGCTTGTGGGGTATAGAAGAATCACAAAGTCAGGCACAACAGCTAATTGCCGCAGCTATAGCGCAATTAGAGCCATTTGGAGACAAAGCGATACCCTTAAAAGCACTGGCTGACTATATTACCAGTCGCACTCACTAAACTCTAAAATCCACCCTTTTTAAAACACCATGCAGGACTTTGGCGACATTTTAGATAACAGCGTTCTATATATTGCTGTCATAACTTGTCTTATCGCTCAAGGGTCAAAGCTGATTATTGACTTAGCCAAAAATCGTAAGTTTAACGTCCGCGTTTTAGTCACTACTGGGGGAATGCCTAGCGCTCACTCGGCGCTAGTTACTTCTTTGGCGACGGGTGTCGGACAAACCGCCGGATGGGCAAGCCCCGAATTTGCGATCGCAACTATTTTTGCAGTTATTGTCATGTATGATGCGGCAGGAGTGCGCCAAGCCGCCGGAAAGCAAGCCCGTATTCTCAATCAAATGATTGATGAATTATTTAGCAAAGACCATGAATTTAATGAAGACCGTTTGAAGGAATTGCTTGGTCATACACCTTTTCAAGTGATTGTGGGATCGATATTAGGTATAACCATTTCTTGTCTGGCTGCACCCGCTTATTAAAATTTTATTCAAATCCTCTACAATCCGACCGGAAAACCGGGCTTTTATGTCATGATCGCTAAAGTAAACAACAGGATTTGAGCAGAGGTAACAATTCATGGCGTTAAGATTAGGCGATACCGTCCCTAACTTTAAACAAGCTTCTACGCACGGCGATATTGATTTCTACGAATGGGCAGGCGATAGCTGGGTGGTGCTGTTTTCTCATCCGGCGGACTTTACCCCAGTTTGTACTACCGAACTTGGACAAGTCGCCTATCTCAAGCCAGAACTTGACAAGCGCAATGCTAAAGCATTGGCACTCAGCGTTGACAATGTGGAGTCTCACAATGGCTGGGTAGGAGATATTGAGGAAACTCAGGGAACTAAACTAAATTTTCCAATTCTAGCTGATCCCGATCGCAAAGTTTCTGACTTGTACGACATGATCCACCCCAATGCCAACAATACTTTAACCGTGCGCTCGGTATTTATTATCGATCCTCAGAAAAAACTGCGTTTGACTCTTACTTATCCAGCTAGTACCGGGCGCAACTTTGCAGAAATTTTGCGGGTAATCGATTCATTGCAACTAACAGACAACTACAGCGTAGCAACTCCGGCTAATTGGGAAGATGGCGGCGACTGCGTGATTGTTCCATCATTGAAAGATCCAGAAGTGTTAAAAGAGAAGTTTCCCAAAGGTTACGAAGAAATCAAGCCTTATTTGCGGATGACTCCTCAGCCAAATAAATAATTTTTGCCCTTTATCTTAACTAAAACCTGACAAATTGTCAGGTTTTTTCCTTACCAAGTGGGATCGCTGTATAGATTAATTGTCAAATGCGATCGCCCTTTTGGTACGCCAGTAATACAAGCACAAATTTCATGACCATCATCTATTTCTACCTCACAAGCATGGCAAGAACCCATCAAGCAGCCTGTAGGAATAGTTATCCCACATCGGGCAGCAACATCTAATATCAATTCTCCAACTTCTGCCTCCGTGGTGATATTGTCGGGTAAAAAATGTATAGAAACCATTATTTTTACTTCAAAATATCGTTTAAATTCAAATGAGCTTCAATAGTAGTTGCCAAGGTGTCTAGCATAATTTCTCGTTGCTCTCGATAGTTGGGAATGCCTGTAGGCAAGGACTTTAAGCCTCGTTGCTGCCGGAGTCGATTTAACCAAGCACGTCGCCATGCTCCATTATCAAACAATCCGTGCAGGTAACTACCCCAAACTAATTGATCTTTATCTACCAAGCCTAGATTAGAGTCGTCAAACAAGGGTTTGTAATCGCTTGCCCCTGTATCAGCTTCAATTAAACGCGATCGCCCTTGATGAATTTCATACCCAGCTACAGGTAAGCCAACTTGCGGAAAGTTTGAAGTTACTTGCCTTTGTTTGGCAATTTTATAGTCGGTAATCATGGTTCTAATTGGCAACAATCCCAATCCTTCGCATTTGCTGTACTCGCTTTCTAGGCGATCGGGATCGGTTAAGTATTGCCCCATCATTTGATAGCCGCCGCAAATGCCCAAAACTGTACCTCCTGATGCGGCATAATTTCTAATTGCTTCTGCCATGCCACTTTTTTGCAGCACTATTAAGTCGGCAATAGTAGTTTTAGTTCCGGGAATAATTACCGCATCTGGATGCCCTAATTCTTGTTTGGGATGGAGATATTTTAGAGCCACAGTAGGTTCTGATTCTAGCGGATCGAAGTCGGTAAAATTAGCAATGCGCGGTAAACGCAAAACAGTAATATTGAGATCCCCTTGAGACGAAGATGTTTTGCGCTCAAATAAATCGAGTGAGTCTTCGGCAGGAAATACTTGCTCAAGCCAAGGAATGACCCCCACTACTGGAATCCCTGTATATTTTTCCAACCATTCAATTCCTGGTTGCAAAATCGAGCGCATTCCTCGAAATTTATTAATAATTATGCCGTGAATTAAGGCGCGTTCTTCTGGTTCCAGTAAAGCTAAAGTTCCCACTATATGGGCAAAAGCACCACCGCGCTCGATATCTACAACGAGTAGCGTTGGCGCGTTAAGATGTTTTGCCACCCGCATATTAGTTAAGTCGCGGTGTTTAAGATTGATTTCTGCGGGGCTACCCGCACCTTCACAAACAATTAGATCGAATTCTGTACTCAACTGCTGCAAAGAGTCCTTAATTGCTTGCCAACCCACATCAAAATATTGCTGGTAGTAATCGGCGGCTCCTACCTTACCTACTGCTTTACCTTTAAGGATGACTTGAGAAGTCATATCACCTTGGGGTTTAAGCAAAATTGGATTCATTTCTATGGTTGGGTGCGTCCCGGCTGCCCAAGCTTGCACGGCTTGAGCATAACCAATTTCTCCACCACTTGCGGTTACATAGGCATTCAAAGCCATATTCTGCCCCTTAAAAGGTGCTACTCGCCAACCACGGCGAGACAAAATCCGACATATAGCCGTAGTTAGCAGAGATTTTCCAGCGTGGGAAGTTGTTCCCACCACCATTAAGGATTTCATAAACAGCTATCCATGAACTAAAGAATAAAGATTAAAAATACGCCGTCTGTTTTATTCTTCCCTGTTCCTGCTTAGTTTTAACTGCTAACTACAACCAATTTTTATAAAGGCAATCTAAACCACTGGTTCAAAGCGTTATAAAAGTAATCGCTTAGTGATGGCTGCCAGTCGCTATCGGCGTACTGCTCAATTAGCTGACTGCCTAGGGGTGTAAGGCGAAAACTATCAGTAATGCCCTGGCCATCTACTTCGCGGCGGAGAATGCCAACTTGAATTAACCACCCTAGGGCGTTTTCTGCGGTTAATTCTGATATAGCGCGGCGAGTATAGCCATTTTTCACTCCGTCAAAAGCAGAAATTGCATTGATAGGGACGCTTTCATGGCGCATTTTTGCCAATAAATGGATTTTGAAAGGCGAACAAAATAAACTTTGCTTGGCTCTAGTGATCGTTTTTGGGGAATAAGTTAGGGATTTATAACTTTTAGAATCAATAGTTGACATTTTGTATCTATAAATACATTTATATCTAGGAAAGATTGATATTACTATCAATTAACACTGGCTATAGTAATAGTTTAGATTATTAGCTAAAACAAAAAACTTAATTGGCTTCTAGGGTTCCGGCTTAAATTTTCACTGGCAACAGCAATTTTTTTAAGCGGCAGGTCCAAGAGAAGCAACCGATATTCCTACAAATATTGGTTACACGGCGGGGGAAAAGCCCGGGAGAAACAATAACAGTTATATAACTGTTATTGACTCCTGGGTTTTTTGTTGCCAGAATGCAGTTTTATACCAGGGAGCAATTAAAATGACTGAACGCGATCGCCCATTAGAAGAAAGTTTAGAATCTCATCCTCAGCAATCTCCTAGCGAGGCGGAAAGAGCTTTAGAGAGTGAAAGAAAATTACCTTTAACAGGTTGGCAGCAGGAAGTATCTAAAGGTTTAGAATTTGGATTAGAAGCAGCAGAAAGTATAGGCGATCGCTCAATTCCTACCTTTTCTCGTGGCGAACTACCTCACTACGCGGGAATCAATACTTTTTTAAAAGCGCCTTACGTTGAAGATGTCCGCAAAGTTGGCGAGTACGATGTTGCAGTAGTTGGCGTACCTCACGATTCTGGCACAACTTATCGTCCGGGAACTCGTTTTGGACCTCAAGGTATCCGCCGCATTTCGGCTCTCTACACGCCTTATAGTTTTGAATTAGGTGTAGACTTGCGCGAACAAATTACGTTGTGCGATGTCGGAGATATTTTCACAATTCCCGCCAATAATGAAAAGTCTTTTGACCAAATTTCTAAAGGGATTGCCCATATTTTTAGTTCCGGCGCATTCCCTATTATTTTAGGAGGAGATCATTCTATTGGTTATCCCACAGTACGCGGTATTTGTCGGCATTTGGGCGACAAAAAAGTCGGAATTATTCACTTCGATCGCCATGTGGATACTCAAGAAAAAGACTTGGACGAAAGGATGCACACTTGTCCTTGGTTTCATGCCACAAATATCAAAAATGCTCCGCCTAAAAACTTAGTTCAATTAGGAATTGGCGGCTGGCAAGTTCCTCGCGAAGGCGTGAAGTTTTATCGGGAAAAAGCCAGCAATATCCTAACAGTTACAGATATTACAGAAAAAGGCTTAGATTACGCGGTAGACTTCGCCTTAGAAAGAGCTTTAGACGGTACAGATTGCGTTTATATCAGCTTTGATATTGATTGTATTGATGCGGGTTTTGTCCCTGGAACTGGCTGGCCCGAACCTGGTGGTTTGTTACCCCGCGAAGCTTTATATATGCTAGGTAAAATCGTTCAACGCGCGCCTATTTGTGGTTTGGAAGTTGTGGAAGTTTCGCCACCTTATGATGTTAGCGACATGACAGCATTACTAGCGGCTAGGGTAATATGCGACACTATGGGTCACTTGGTTGTATCGGGACAATTACCAAGAAAACAAAAACCTGACTATATTCACCCTTACGCTCAACCAGAATTAGTTAAGGAGTGGACTAATTAATGCACGAAACGGACATGACTAAGGCGCTAATTTTAACTGTTAAAGATTGGCAAGAAAGTCAGCAAGAATTGCCGCAAATAGCTTGCATTCATTTAATTGTTGGTAAGTTTACGTGTGTAGAGCCTGTGAGTTTGCAATTTGCATTTGAAGTGCAAACTAAGAACACATTTTTAGATGGGGTAAAGCTAGTTATTCAAGAAACGCCCTTGATAGCTTTTTGTCATCAATGCCAAGCAGAATATCATCCAGAAATTGGCATTCAATATGCTTGCCCAGATTGTAAGTCGCCGATGGATGATATCAGGTCGGGAAGAGAATTAAAAATCGATCGAGTTGAATATACAGAGACTTATGCACCAAACTTTTGACGCAGCTTTAGGTATCAATTTACTCCACGCCAACCAAACTGGAGCAGATAGTAATCGCGATCGCTTTAATGAGTGGGGAATTACTTGTTTAAATATTATGAGTAGTCCCGGCGCTGGTAAAACGGTGCTGTTGGAACAAACTTTAGCAGCTTTGAGCCACGAACTCAAAATTGCTGTAATCGAAGGGGACATGACTACAGAGTTAGACGCGGAACGTTTGCGTAAATACAATGTTCCAGTTATTGCGATTAATACTGGGCGCTCTTGTCACTTAGATTCAAAAATGGTAGCAGGTGGAATTCATCAACTCCAACATCAATACAACCCGCCAGATTTTGATTTGGTATTAGTCGAAAATGTTGGTAATTTAGTTTGTCCCGCCGAATTTGAAGTAGGAGAACACCTAAAAGTTGCCCTTTTGAGTATTACCGAAGGCGAAGATAAGCCGCTCAAGTATCCAATTATGTTTCAACAAGCAGATTGCTTGCTGATTACAAAAATCGATTTAGCACCATATTTAGACGTAGATATACACCGCATTGAAGAAAACGTTAGGCAAATGAACCCTCACGTCAAAATAATTGCTATTTCTGCCAAAACTGGAGCAGGAATAGAAACTTGGCTTTCTTGGGTGCGAAGTCAAATAGTCCCCAAACCTGCTTTAGTTTGAAAATTATTTAGCAAGGATTGCAGATAGCTATTGGCACTATCTGGAATCGGGTATTAAATAGAACTAGGCTACGAGAAAATACTGAAAAGAAATGCAATGAAACTGCGATCGCTTTTTACCTATGTTGCTTTATTTGTAGCAGGTTTGACCTTAACTATCAGTTGTACTAATCCAGCAACTAATATTTCTACTAGCTCTGATCCTAATACTTCTGCTGGAGGCAATAGTGCAGCCACCGCTAGTCTAGGATTTAGCGCTTGGCCTGGTTGGATTCCTTGGCAAGTCGCCCAAGAGCAAAATATCTTTGATACACACAAAGCCTCCGTAAACTTGAAATGGTTTGATGGATATTTAGAATCTATCAGTACCCTAGCAGCGCAACAAATTACAGCAAATAGTCAAACCTTAAACGATACTATTAGCTCGGTTTCTGGTGGTGCAGACCAAGTAGTAGTGCTAGTAAATGACAACTCTACAGGCAACGATAAAATTATTGTCCGAGAGGGCATTAACTCCATTGCCGACCTCAAGGGCAAAAAAGTAGCTGCCGAAGAAGGCACAGTAGATCACTTTTTATTGTTGTTGGGGCTAGAACAAGCGGGTTTAAGTCCCCAAGATATTCAGTTTGTACCCTTAGAAACAGGCAAAGCCTCCGCCGCCTTTGTAGGGGGACAAGTTGATGCTGTGGGAGTATTTGCGCCCTTTACAACCCAAGCACTAAAGCGTCCTGGTAGCAAAGAATTATTTAGCTCTAAAGAGTTTCCTGGGGCAATTCCAGATCATTTGGTAGTAACACGCAAATTTATCAACGAGCAGCCAGCGCAAGTACAGGCGCTAGTTGATTCTTGGTTTGCAACTTTAGATTATATCGAGGCAAATCCTGAAAATGCGATCGCAATTATGGCAAAAAGAGCCGGGGTAAGCGTCGAAGAATACAAAGAATACGCCCAAGGAACTCACATTTTTAGCATTGAAGAAAACCTCAAAGCCTTTCAACCAGGCACAAATCGCACATCTTTAGCTTTTGCGGCGGCAGAAATGAGCGGGTTTTTAGAAAAAGTTGGACTAGCAAAGCAAAAGCCAGATCTTAGCAAGCTATTTGACGATCGCTTTATTAAAGCCTATGCCGAGAAAGTCAAGAAATGAATCCACTTACTACTATCTATTAAGCCATGAGTTCTACGGAATCAGTGCCGCCAAATGCCAAACGATCTAAAAGCTTACAGTCTACAGTTTTCTGGCGACTTGGCGAAGATATCCCCAAGCCTTTAAATACAGGCTTAATAGCTACTTCTATTGCCTTACCGCTCTTGCTATGGTGGCTGGTAACTACTTTTGGGAACGTCGATCCGCAGTTTTTGCCCTCTCCAGAGAAAGTATTAGAGGCGTTTGGGCGCTTGTGGAGTACAGGAGAACTATTAAAAGATACTGTAGCGAGTCTATGGCGGGTGGGAGTAGGGTTTTCGCTGGCAGTAATCTTCTCGATTCCTGTGGGCGTGTTGATGGGCAGTTTTGCCAGTATTAGAGCCTTACTAGAACCATTATTTGGTCTAGTTCGATATATGCCTGCGCCTGCCTTTATTCCTTTACTGATTTTATATTTGGGCATTGGTGAAGAACCAAAAATTACTTTAATCTTTATTGGTGTATTTTTCTTCAACTCTTTGATGGTGATGGATACAGTCAAATTTGTACCCAAAGACTTGATTGAAGCAACCTATACCTTGGGTGGAAGCCGGATACAGACTCTATTACAGGTAATTTTTCCTCACGTCATCCCCGGAATTATTGATGCTTGTCGGATTAACTTAGCCGCCGCATGGCAATTGGTAATTGTATCGGAATTGATTGCCGCAAACGAAGGCTTGGGTCGGCGAATCAGCGTAGCGGGTAGATTTTTGAGAACTGATGAAATTTTTGTGGGGCTGATTGTCATTGGTGTAATTGGGCTGACTTTCGACTTGCTATTTCAATATTTCCTAAGAGTTTCTTGTAGCTGGGCAAGTCAAAAAAGATAGATCGACCGTCGAGCAAATACTACATAATCAGGGGCAAATCATGTATCTACAAGTCAATAACTTAAATAAAAATTTCGAGACAAAGCAAGGCTCTTTACCAGTCTTGAAAGATATTAATATGACAATTAAGCAAGGCGAATTTATCTGCGCTGTAGGAGCATCAGGATCGGGTAAATCTACCTTGCTGCGCCAAATTGCCGGATTAGATCGCCCCACCACTGGAGAAGTCAAAATTGATGGGATGCGCGTTACAGGTCCAGGTCCCGACCGAGGAATGGTATTTCAGCATTACACGCTTTATCCTTGGATGAACGTACAAAAAAATACAGAATTTGGACTTAAATTACAAGGATTGTCCAAAAAACAGCGCCGCGAGAAAGCTAGTTATTATCTAAATGTCGTGGGGTTAGAAAGTTTCGCTAAATCCTTACCAAAAGAGCTATCGGGTGGAATGAAACAGCGCTGCGCGATCGCCCGTGCTTTAGCTTCCGAACCCAAGGTAATGTTGATGGATGAACCTTTTGGCGCGTTAGACATTCATACCAAAGAATCTATGCACCAGTTCATGTTAGAGCTTTGGGAGCGAACAAACTTAACAATTTTTATGATTACCCACGACGTAGAAGAAGCGGTATTTCTCTCCAATCGAATTTATGCTCTAACCGCGCGTCCCGGTACGGTACAAAAGGAAATGTCGATCGAATTACCCCATCGTAACGCTACAGTGAAACGCAACTCTGTATTTCACGATTACCGAGATGAATTGATGGAATTGCTGCGAGGAAACCCCCAACACGCGATCGCGGCTTAAAAATTATCCCTGTGCTTGTAGTAAAAAAAACTGCTATAAATATCGAGGACTAGAAAACTTGATATTAAGGGCATACTATGGCTTTAGCAGTTGGCACAGATGCACCAGCATTTACCGTCAAAGATACCAATGGCAATACCGTTTCGCTATCCGATTATGCTGGTAAAACAGTAGTTTTGTATTTTTACCCAAAAGACGATACTCCAGGCTGCACTAAGCAAGCTTGTAGTTTCCGCGACGCTAGTACCGAGTATCAGGGCAAAGATGTAGTAATTTTAGGAGTTAGTGCTGATGATGAAGTATCTCATCAACAGTTTACGCAAAAGTACAATCTCAATTTTCCCTTACTAGCAGATACCGAGAAGACTTTAATTAAAGCTTACGATGTCGATGGTGGTGGTTATGCCAAACGGGTTACTTATGTAATTGATGGGAATGGCAAAATTACTCACGTAGATTCTAGTGTGAATACTTCAACTCATGCTAGTGATGTTTTAGCGGCACTAGGAGCATAGAAATTGCTTGATAGTAGCCTAGGGTTTAAACTCTAGGCTACTCTAGCTCAAGTTAGCGTTAGCCGATGGATTTACTCCATCGAGCTTTAGCGCTTTACTCGCTCATTACAGCACTTTTTCCCTAATAGCCCTAATGCGTTCTTATTCTTTAACGGCTCCAGCAAAAATTAATTTATATTTAGAAATAATTGGCGATCGCCCCGATGGTTATCACGAACTTGCAATGGTGCTGCAAAGCATTGATTTAGCCGATAGAATTGATCTGCGCTCTTTGAGTACCGACACTATCTCTGTTCGTTGTTCTCATCCCCAAGTACCAAGAAGCCGCGATAACCTCGCCTACCAAGCGGCGGCATTAATGGCGGCAGAATTTCCTGACGCTTTTGCCCAATTTGGCGGCATAGAAATTACTATTGATAAGCGGATTCCGATCGCTGCGGGTTTAGCTGGAGGCTCTAGCAATGCGGCGGCGGTGCTAGTTGGGTTAGATTTATTTTGGCAACTAGGACTAACTCAGTCGGAGTTAGAAGAATTAGCAAGTCAGTTAGGCTCTGATGTGCCTTTTTGTATCGCTGGTGGTACGGCGATCGCGACCGGACGCGGTGAAATGCTCTCGCCCTTACCCAGTATAGATAATCTCTATGTAGTGCTAGGCAAATATCGCGATTTAGATGTTTCTACAGCTTGGGCTTACCAAACTTACCGCGCTCAGTTTGGCAATTCTTACGTTGTAAGCAAGCAAGATCTCAAATCACGGGCGGCGGCGGTTCACTCTAGCTCAATGGTACAGGCAATTATTCATGAAGATCCAGTCCAAATTGGTCAAAGGTTGCACAACGATCTAGAGCGTGTCGTTATCCCTGCTTATCCGCAGATATTGCATTTGAAAGAGACATTTCAACAAGCGGGCTGTTTGGGCGCAATGATGTCGGGTTCAGGCTCTACGGTATTTGCTCTGTGCGAAGGGGAGCAGCAAGCTCAGAAAGTGCAGCAGCAAGGACGCGCGATCGCCCAGCCAAACGAGTTAGATATTTTTATTGCTCGTTTAACTTCTACAGGCGTTCAAGTAATGTCTAGTAATAAAGATTAATCTATAAATCCATTTTGGCAATGCCCGATTATGAATGACCCCACTCCTACTACCGAACCAGCAGCCGATCTGAAGCCGCTCCCAACCCCTCTACGCTCCTTCCTGGGGGCGCTAATTGCATCAGGACTTGCGATCGCTCTTTACCGCGTTACTGGCTCAATTTCTCAAAGTTTTGCTCAAAAACCTCTGCATTCTGACAATGCTTTAGTTGTCAAAATTACCATTGCCGTTCGTACTTTGGTTGTTGGTTTGAGTACGCTGGCGACTTTCATGTTTGCCATTGTCGCGTTAGCTTTAGTCGCCTTGGCGATTCAAGCAACTATCCAACAGCTAAAACAGCGCCCCTCTAGTTAAAGATTTGCTCTACTTTGTAATTCTTATTTTTAAGCCTACTTTTCCCCGACTTCTTCCCCAGCTTTTCCACAGATATTTTGGCTTTTTCCCCAAAATTTAACGGTAGCTATGGCTAAACCCCTCCGCCTGTGGATTATTTATTTCTCTATCAGAGCGTTCTTAGTAAGTAGTTAATATAAAGTTAAGTAACAAAATTCAGGCTGCAAGCCTGATTATCTCGTAGCTATTATTCTTACCTACAAATAATTGCAACATTTCGTAGCATTGACAACCCTACCCCCTCCTAGCGCACAATAAAGCACCGACCTCTAAATATTTAGACTCTTGCAGTTTGAAGAATCTAAGTTTTTTGAGGTAGAGGAAGATTTTTGTATTTATTTACGCCCTGGGCAAGGTAATCCATGAGCAATACCCTTAGTATTTTGACGGAAATTCCCGAAGAACTACATCAATCCCTCAAAAGCTACTTAGAAAATCATCCCGATTGGGATCAAGACCGAGTTTTTGCTGCGGCTCTATCGCTGTTTTTGCTGCAAAATAGCGATGGCGATCGCCGCGCTGCTAGAGTATACCTAGAAACTCTGTTTCATCACTGCTCTTAGTTTTTAAGCAAGATGAGGGGGAATTAGCGGCTTTTAATTTTTCCTCTCCTTTCTTACTGCGGAAGGCTATAGGGAGCCTCAAACTTATATCCAACACCGCGCACGGTCTGAATGAGAATTGGCTGCGTTGCATCGATTTCAATCTTTTTACGAATTTGACCGATGTGAACGTCTACAACTCTTTGATCGCCTACATAATCGTAGTCCCACACTTCTTGTAACAATTCCGCTCGTCGCCAAACTCTACCGGGGTGGCTGGCGAGAAAACGCAACAAGTCAAATTCTAAAGCAGTCAAGGGAATTAGCTGATTATTTAGGGTTACTTCCCGCCGCTCTGGATCTATTACCAGCTTTTCAAAGCTCAAACGCTGCTTTTCCGGTGCTGTAACTGTTCTTTGGCGCTTCAAAATCGCACCTACTCGCACCTCCAACTCGCCTAAACCAAAAGGTTTAGTCAAGTAATCATCCGCTCCTTGACTAAACCCGCGAATTTTATCAGCTTCGTCACCGCGACTTGTGAGCATAAGTACAAAAACCTTAGTACGTTTTTGCATTTCTTCACAAAGGTTGTAGCCAATTGTGTCTGGCAAATTTACATCCAAAATTACCAAGTCAGGGTTAAATTGCTCGAAGATTGCTAGAGCGGTTTTACCATCTTCGGCAGATTCCACTTGGTATTTCTGCTTGCTTAAAAAGCGTTGAATTAAATTGCGAATTGCAGGATCGTCATCAACGATCAGAATTTTGGCAAGAGCCATAGCCATTACTTTGTACAACTAAAAGGGAGGAACGACACGGCAATAAAGCGGGAAGCGGCGCACACTTTGTGAGGAAGGTTTTCCGCAAAAGTTTGTAAGAGAAAGCGATACCCGCTTTTTGCCTCAAGTAAATAAAAAATTAGGCAGTAGCTTTATTGACTTTTTTCAATTTATTGTACTCTTACTAATTATTAACCTATACCTTAGCAAAGCCAATAGTAGTTAATGTCAAACGCGATCGCTAGTGCTAGTATCTACCCTTTTACTGCAAAAGTTGCCAGATCGAAAATTATATCCTAAATTTCGAGCGCTTTATCCTCTAATTCAAGCTCCAACTTAATTTAGAAAAGCTATACCTACACGAGGATGTTAGCTTATGCTAAAGTCCAATATAGAAGGCACGCAAGTTGTTAGACTGACCGTTGCAAGTAACTAATAAAGAACATTTGTTACAAGTAGCAACAATCGCAACTGGTGCGTCTGTTATTCTAGGTCTGTTTCTATTTACTGCATGCTCCGATCCATGCTGAGGCGATAAAGTTACATGAGCGAGCCTAATCCCTACGAAAAACTTGGGGTAAAACAAGACGCTACATTCGACCAAATTCAAGAAGCTCGCAATCGCCTTGTAGAGCAACACAATGGCGACTTAGCTCATCTGAATATGGTAGAAGAAGCTTACGATGCCATCCTAATGGAGCGCTTGCGAATGCGTCAGGAAGGTAAAATTAAAGTACCCGAAGGCATAAAATTTGCTGAGCGTCTCTCCCAAGCCCCTCCGAAGCAAAACCAAGCCCCTACCCAGAAGTCGCCATCGTGGCTAGAAAAATTGCGCGATCGCCCAAGCCCAAAAGATATATTATTGCCTGGTGGTTTATTTCTAAGTTTGAGCGGCTTGAGCGTTGTTTATCCCACGGCGGGCGCTCAACTGTTGCAAGTAGTATTGATGGTAGGGGTATGCCTAAGTATTTATTTTATTAGGCGCAAAGAACAGAACTTCAGTCGTGCCATACTACTGACAGCCGCCGGGTTGATAGTCGGGCTAATAGTTGGTGGACTACTTGCTAGTTTGTTAAGTTCGCCCCTAGAACAAATCAATCTACAAGCAGAGCAATTCTCTACAGTAGTGACGTTTGTTGTTCTGTGGCTAGTCAGTAGCTTTATGCGCTAATTTTCAGGCGACTTGGGACAAAGACTTAGCAATCAATATATCTACAGCTTCGCTTAAAGTTTCCACAATTAAGTCAGGATTGTAGAACTGGAGTTGTTCGCGATCGCGGATACCGCATAAAACCGCCATTACTTTGACCCCGTGGTTTTTGCCTGCCATAATATCTGCCTCTGTATCGCCTACCATCCAGGTAACTTCCGCCGTCGGAAGTTCTGCCAAGGCTTGTTCCATTAGTAAAGGCTTATCGTCAATGTCGCGGGTTTTGACATAATCATTTGTGAGGCAGTAACAGCGATTTTTGGGGAAAAATCTGCCCAAATCGTAACGTTCAAAAGCATAATTTAATTCTTTGACTCGGCGCATAGTCATTACTGCCAAATCTATCCCCGCGCCTTGGACTTTTTCTAAAGCCTCTGTCGCACCTGGCGCGAGCGAGTCGTAGCTGAAATAAGAAGGAGTATGTACCGTTTGGCGGCGTAGCTTAGAAAAAGTTTTTGCTTGAACTTCGTCCAACCCAGAAAGAATCCCAATTTGGGTTTCGGGAACGCGCGATCGCTTTAACTGCCAAAATTCGGCTTTACTTAGCTGCCTGACTGACTGTTCGGGGTGCTTGCTAGTTTCTAGGCAATATTTATAAACCTGGTAATAGCGCTCGGAAACATCGATAATTGGTCCGTCAAAGTCAGTGATTAGCCTTAACATTTAGACATAAAATATAAACTTTATTTATACATTATCTCAAGCTAGACAAAATTGTCCTGAAGTAAGTTTTAAATTCCTGATTAGATTGATTAAAAATCTTGCAAACTACCCCGCTTAAGTTGTTCGCGTTCGATGGCTTCAAATAAAGCGCGAAAATTGCCTTCGCCAAAGCCACGCGCTTGCTGGCGACGTTCGATAATTTCCAAGAAAAAAGTAGGCTGACTAAAAATTGGTTGCGTAAAAGTTTGCAAGAGTATCGCTTGGGGAACCGTCTCTTGCCAATCAACTAAAATTTCTTGCTGGGCAATTTCTGTTAATTCAGCGACGGTTAGCGGTAGCCCTGGGCGCTGTTGCAGTTGCGTGTAGTAGCTGGAAGGTACGGGGAGAAAAGACACCCCACAGCGCCGAAATTGAGCAACAGCACTGACAATATTTGCGGTTTCTAGGGCAATATGTTGGATTCCCGCGCCTTTATTAGCATCTAAAAATTCTTGAATTTGGGAGTTTGGAGAGGCAGGCTGATTGATCGGAAATTGAACTTGGCGATCGGGAGAAACCATTACCTGGCTGTGTAAAGCCGATCGCTCGGTTTGAATTTTGAATGCCTGTTTAGCTTGAAAACCTAAAGTGTGTTGATACCAAGCCACCGCAGGCTCCAAATCGCCTGCTTCAACGTTTAGCACCACGTGATCGATCCCCGTAAAACTAGAGCGCGCGGAGAAAATACCGCTTTTTTGTCCCTTCTCAACCAGCGTGTGAGTCAAAGCACCCCAAGCCGAAATTTTCCCCCATTTGCTACCGCTTGCAGCATCTATTTGCACGCTTTTTAGCACTTTTGCTCCGCCAAGACTTGCCAGCGCGATCGCCTTTTCCACATCATCAACACTAAAAGTAATATCCGCAACCCCAGGGGGATGCTTGGCTAAAAACTTAGCTACAGGACTTGTAATTGTTCGCGGTGACGACAAAACAAAGCAGACAGCGCCGTTATTTACTACTTCTGTGCAGGTATGCAAATTAGCACTACTAGCTATTGATTGAAATCCCAAGTGGTTGATAAACCAGTCACGGGAAGCTTTAGCATCTTCTACATAGAAGCAAACGCGGTCAATTTTCATAAATCTGCCAAAATCCAGCTTTTAAGCTTACTTTAAGTAAATTTTGCCCGATCTACATCGATTTGCAGGTCACTCTCTAGTAATGATTTTGTTTACTTAGAAAAACAAATGACTTTCTGGTTGAATATTTATTTCCATTGGTACGGCTTGAGGCTCGGCAGCTAGAGCGTAGGCGATCGCTTCTGCCGCAGTTTCGGGACTTAGCATTTTTTTGCGATCTACTTTCAAGCTGACATTATCCCAAAATGGCGAATTTACCCCACCAAAGTAGAATAGCGTGAACTTAACCCCAAAACGTTTTAATTCCTCTGCCATGCACTTACTAAAACCAACTACAGCGTATTTTGAAGCACAATAAGCTGCTGCCATTGGCATGGAGTGCTTACCCAAAATTCCGACTACATTACAGATATGTCCCGATTTGCGCTCCTGCATTAGCTCCGCCGCCGCTTGACAGGTGTAGAAACTGCCTTTGAGGTTTACGTCTAGCATTGCATCCAAATCCGCAGCTTCTAGGTTGCTGTAAGGCTTCATTACCCCTGCTCCGGCAGCATTGACTAAAGCGTCAATTTGCCCAAATTCAGAGAGTATTTGTTTAAATAGTGAGTCTACTTGCTCTTTTTGAGTAATATCGGTAGGAAAAATCGCAACTTCCCCAGATAACTCCTCAGCTAGACTTATTAACCTGTCCTTGTCTCGCGCTACCAACACTAAACGCGCTCCAGTATCAGCTAACTTGCGAGTCAAGGCGGAACCTATACCACCCGTTGCGCCCACAACAACAATAACTTTATTTTTCACAGGTCTTTACATTTCTTCACGTATCTTCCCATAATAACTGTAGAGAGGTAGATCGGAAGACAAAGGCAAAGATGGAACTAGACAGTTTCTGATTCTTTACTTTTAGATGTACGAGCTAGGTGGTAGGAAGGCTTAAAATTAGGTTAAATTTAATTAAGATTCAACACAAATATCAATTGCTTAGCTTGTGGCTAGATGCTAAAAACTTATTTAGTTAAAAGCTTAGTCTCCCAAGGGTCACACCATTAAATTGTAGTAAGGCTAATTTGTGATTTTCATACTAATAGAGGCAAATAATTGATGAAATTTTCCTGGAAAACACTCGTATTGTGGACTTTGCCACCTTTAGTTATTGGATTTTTCTTTTGGCAAGGAGCTTTTGCTACGGCTCCGGCGGATACAACCAAAAATACCGCTAGTACCCGCATGACCTACGGGCGGTTCTTGGAGTACATAGATTCAGGACGAGTCAAAACTGTAGATCTGTACGAGGGTGGTAGAACTGCCATAGTTGAAGCGGTAGACCCAGACTTGGATAATCGCATTCAACGTTTGCGGGTAGATTTGCCTTACAACGCGCCGGAATTAATTTCTAAGCTGCGGGAATCTAACATCAACCTAGACGCTCACCCGATGCGGAATGATGGCGCAATTTGGGGTTTACTGGGAAATTTAGTTTTCCCCATATTGTTGATTAGCGGTTTATTTTTCTTATTTAGACGCTCTAGCAATATTCCTGGTGGTCCTGGTCAAGCAATGAACTTTGGCAAATCAAAAGCACGTTTTCAAAGCGAAGCCAAAACTGGAATCAAGTTTGACGATGTAGCTGGAATTGATGAAGCTAAAGAAGAATTGGAAGAAGTAGTTACTTTCTTAAAGCAGCCAGAGCGCTTTACCGCCGTAGGGGCAAAAATTCCCAAGGGCGTATTGCTAATTGGTCCTCCAGGAACTGGTAAAACTTTACTAGCTAAAGCGATCGCCGGGGAAGCGGGAGTACCATTTTTTAGTATCTCTGGTTCCGAATTTGTGGAAATGTTCGTCGGCGTTGGAGCCTCTCGCGTCCGCGACTTATTTAAGAAAGCCAAAGAAAGCGCTCCTTGTCTAATCTTCATCGATGAAATTGATGCAGTTGGTAGACAACGGGGTGCAGGTATTGGTGGCGGTAACGATGAAAGAGAACAAACTCTCAACCAGTTACTCACAGAAATGGACGGGTTTGAAGGTAATACAGGCATTATTATTATTGCTGCTACCAACCGTCCAGACGTGCTTGACTCTGCTTTATTGCGTCCAGGACGTTTTGACCGCCAAGTAACGGTAGATGCGCCAGATCTCAAAGGACGAGTTGAAATATTAAACGTCCACTCGCGTAACAAAAAACTTGCAGCTTCCGTATCCTTAGAAGCGATCGCGCGTCGGACTCCAGGCTTTACCGGAGCAGATTTAGCTAACTTACTCAACGAAGCGGCAATTTTGACGGCTAGACGACGCAAAGATGCAATTAGCCTAGCAGAAATTGACGACGCGGTAGACCGGGTAGTAGCGGGGATGGAAGGTACGCCTTTGGTTGATAGCAAGAGCAAGCGCTTGATTGCTTATCACGAAATTGGACACGCCTTGATTGGTACTTTGGTTAAAGACCACGATCAGGTACAGAAAGTTACGCTAATTCCACGCGGACAAGCTCAAGGCTTGACTTGGTTTACTCCCGATGAAGAACAAGGATTGATTTCAAGAGGACAACTAAAAGCGAGAATTACTGGCGCTTTAGGTGGTAGAGCAGCAGAATACGAAGTCTTTGGACCTTCGGAAATTACAACTGGTGCAGGCGGTGACTTGCAGCAGTTGAGCGGGATGGCGCGGCAGATGGTAACTAAGTTTGGGATGTCAGACTTGGGTCCATTGTCTTTAGATAGCCAAAGCGGCGAAGTATTTTTAGGACGCGATTGGATGTCCAAATCCGAATGCTCGGAATCTATATCTGCTCGCGTAGACGAGCAAGTAAGGATGATCGTTACTGAATGCTACGAACACGCCAAGCAGATAATTAGAGAAAATCGCACCGTATGCGATCGCTTAGTCGATTTGTTGATTGAAAAAGAAACGATTGATGGCGAAGAATTACGGCAAATTGTTGCGGAGTACACAGATGTTCCCGAAAAGCAGAAGTTTGTGCCAACTTTGTAATTAACACTGATTAAATAAGCAGGGATGACAAAATGTCATCCCTTTTTTTTGGCAACAATTGAGCGCTCTAAATAGTCAATCTAAAATAAACTCTAATGAGTATGAGCGCAAAATTTTTAACCTATTTAATCAGTCCTCTAGTAGTTGGGGTAGTCGCTATTGGTGCAACTAGCGCGCAAACAAAAATTACCAATCAGTCAAAAGTTGCTATTAATGGTATTGGCTCAATTCGAGTAGGTATGACCGTTGCCGAGGCAAGTCAAGCGTCGGGTACTAAGCTAGTTTCCACCGGGGATTACCCAATCGAGCGCGGTTGCTATTACGTCCAGCCCCAAGGCGCACCTAAAGGGTTGGGATTTATGGTTAGTAATGGGCGCATTGCTAGAGTCGATGTATACGATAAAAGCCCCATTACTACCCTAAGTGGGGCAAAAATTGGCGATACCGAAGCCCGAATCAAAGCACTTTATCCAGGACAAATAAAAGTTACCCCTCACGAATACACGGGATATATGGGCGGACACTATTTGACGTTTGTACCCAAAGACAAAAGCGATCGCAATTATCGAGTAGTATTTGAAACCGATGGCAAGCGAGTAACTACTTTTAGAGCCGGAAAACTGCCAGAAGTTGCATATGTTGAAGGGTGTTCTTAGCATATATGCAACTAGACTGATGCTGACTCTCAAGCTGCTAGTTTTTAAGGCACGAACTACTTTTGCTCGAATAATGCGATCGCAGGATTGTTGGATGATAGCAGTTGAT